>Ga0209395_1003906_pt1 | contig 18004 bp, 10 predicted proteins | sample GOMGulsemesocosm_3_FD_184635 | JGI IMG/M metagenome (GOLD analysis project Ga0209395, IMG submission 184635) | Methane-oxidizing microbial communities from mesocosms in the Gulf of Mexico - GOM9D Gulf of Mexico (SPAdes) (version 2) | ecosystem: Environmental > Aquatic > Marine > Cold seeps... | reverse complement strand
ATACTCAAGGCTTGACAAACTATTATCGTTTAACCAGTACGGGAGAGTGTGGCAGTAGCGATATTGCTGCCGATTCTAAAGCAGTTGTCAGAAGCTCTCGTACCATTCAAGTTGAAGCGAGGAGTTTATAAATGTGTAACTGGATTTTTAAGACTTGCCTTGTTTTAAAGCTCTTTTGTTATATAAATCCCTCCGTTCTTTTTAAAACAAAAGGCTATTTACAGTGAAAAAAATATTATCCATCGCGATTTTATTATCTTGTCTTTCGTTGTCAGCACAAGCTGCGAGGGTTATTAATAGCGTTTTATTAAATGGTGCCTCTACTACTACCGTGACAGCTGGCGAAACAATTGCTGTGACTATGCAAGTTACTACGTCAGGTAATGGTGCTAATAATAATTGGAAATCTACATCCTATACTCTTGATGGATCTACAACTTGTGTAGATACCTCTAATTCTAATGGTCGAAATACTTATACAAAGAGCTTTAATATTACCGCACCTTCAGCGGAAAGTAGTTATACAATTTCCTTTTATGCTTATCGAAATAATGGTTGTAATCCTAGCTCTGATAGTAATAACTTTTCGCTAGTAGATGCAATTGTTGTTACGCTACCTAGTGTTCCAAGTTGTGATGTTATCTTTCCAGGAACCCAACCTTTCGCAGGCAGTGGCTCTATCGTTTCAGGCTCTAATAGACCTTTATGTAATGGTGTTGATTGTTCTTTCGAAGATTTCACTTCGGTAGGCTCGATCAATTTAGATACTAACCTCGGCAGTTTTCCTAATTCATTTGGTAGTTGGACGTTTGCTGATGCTGAGTATAATTATTATTCAGCTGCACCTGATGATGAAAACTATCGTTTATTTACCTCAGGTGGTACTAGTGTTATTTATATTTCGGGTTCTCCTGTTTTTAAAAAGGGTGTTGGTTTAAATTTACCGCCTTCAGGAACAGGAGACCCATCAGAACTTCTTATCGTGGTTAATGGAGATTTAAAGATTGAAGAAAACTCTGTGGTTAATGGCTTTATCTATGTTAATGGTGATGTTGTTTTAGAGAAAGGTATTACTTTTAACGGGGCAGTTTCAGCATCAGGTAGCTTTGATGTAAAAGAAGGTGGCCGTTATACGTATGACCCCTCGATGTTAGATGATTTTGACCCTCATGGTTTTTGTGATCCTGTTGTACCCACAGGAACCCTTCTGGCTTTACACCGATTTGAACAAGTAGATTTTATTACCCGAATTGATGATACCAGTGGTAATAACAACCATGCGGAAATGTTATCTTATGGTAAATCAACACCTGATGGTAAGTATTGTCGGGGTTTTGAAAGTGAAGGTTGGAACCTTGATAACCAAATCTCTGATGGCTTTCGCTCTAACTTAGCTGTTGATAATGATATAGGTATAAGAGGAACCGTTAGTTTTTGGTTTAACAGCACAATCAATTGGCATCAAGGGGATGAACGGATACTGTTCGATGCAACACTAGAACCTAATATTTTTGCGCTAGAAATAACACAAGATGGTCGATTACGTTTTGCCTTTGAAGATTCGGTTAATGATGTTTTTGTCGTCGAGGAGCAATCTTCGGTCAGTAGGGCTTCGAATACTTGGTATTACGTCACCGCGAGTTGGGATTATTCAAATGATACTTTTGCTCTCTATGTTGATGGTGCGCTATTAACTCAACAAACCAAAAACACTAACGGTGTCATGGCAGACTTTACCCAAGTAGTTTTCGGCGATAATGCCTCAACTTATACTCAATCAGGTAATGCCGTAATGCCATCTCCTGTATCCTCTCGCGGTAATTTTGATGAAGTCAGAATATATAACAAGGTGCTTACACAAAGTGAAATTCAAGCTGACATGAATGCTAATAATGGTTGTCCTATTCTTATTGCTGAATGGCAGATGGAAGAAGCATCTTGGTTAGTCGGAGGAAATCCAGTAATAGATAGCATTAATGGTTTTAATGGCATAGCTTATAATGGAGCTAATACAGTTGGTTCAACTTGTCGTTACGGTAAGTTTGATGGTGTAGATGATTATGTAGAAATCCCCCATAATGATTTATTAAATGGCAGTGATGCATTAACCTACGTTGCCTATATTAGAGCGGATAGTTGGAGCGGCACCAATCAAATTCTGGCTAAATCTGTACATGGAGGAGGCTCTGGACGGGCGCAAATGGGACTCTTTTCTGAAGGAGGGGTCTTCAAAGCTAGGGCAGAAACCCTCGATGGACGCATTGGTATTCAGACATCATTACCTGCGCCTTTGGGTGATTGGGTACATGTTGCTGTGGTTTTTGATGGCACCTCGTTGACTTTATATCAAGACGGTGTAAATGTTGCTTCAGATACGTTTTCAGCGACTACGTTAGTTCAAACCACAGATCCGTTAAATATCAGTAAAAGAGTAGGGACAGATCAATATTATTTTCATGGTTTGATTGATGAGGTACGGGTTTACAGCTCTGCACTTACTCATCAAGAAATTATTGATTTAATGGGCTATATAACGCCTTGTAGCCTAAGCGCCGTAGATCACTTGCAAATTGATACTAAGGATCAGCAAGGTATAACCTGTCAGGCGGATGAAATTATCATTAAAGCGTGTGCTGATGCATCGTGTAGTACCATCAACCCCGATGACATAGATGTTAAATTATCAATTAATAACATCGAATACAAAACAGTAACCGTGTCAGGGCTAAATGGAACTACGACCACTTATCCCCACACAACAGTGGGTAATGCGGCGTTAAGTTTAGATCAAACTTACAAGTGTACTAATACTCTGACAACTACGCCTTGCAACGTGACCTTTAGTGATAGTGCTTTCATGTTTAGCGACATCCCTACACAAATTTCAGGGAGGTCCTCAAATGGAGATCTTGCTGCGACAACCTTAACATTACAAGCTATCAAGACAGATGATGATACTGCTGCTTGTGTCGGTGCTTTTCCTGATGGTGGCGATGTCCCGATAAACCTTTCATATAGCTGTGATGATGGCGTATGTTCCCAGAATGTTGCGCTAACTAATAACAGTAATACATATGCGGTGACTACTACCTCGACCGAACATTCAATTCACTTTAATACAAACTCCACTGCTACCTTTGTCATTAATTATCCTGATGCCGCTAAGTTGTCTCTACATGCGCAAAAGGATCTAGAAGTTGAAGATAATGATGGCAACAAAGTTATTAAAGATCTTAGTGGTTTTTCAAATGCGTTTGTTGAACGACCATTTGGCTTTTTTATTAATGCCATCGATAATGAGAAAGCGCAAAATGCTAGCGGTAATAAATATAAAAAAGCAGGTGAAGGTTTTACCGTACAATTAGAGGCTGTGGTATGGCAGAGTACAGATGATTCAGACAATGACGGTGTGCCAGATGTTGGTTCTGATTTATCTGATAATGATGTTACTTTAGGTTTTGGCCACGAAGGCACACCGGAAAAAGCAATAATTAACCGCGGCTTAGTTTCGCCGATACCTGGTACATTAGGTGATTTCACCAGCAGTGACTTTATTTTTAGCAATGGTATTGCCAGTGATAATGGGGTTAGCTATGACGAAGTTGGTATTATTAACTTAACGGCAAACCTGTGGGATAATAGTTACTTAGGGGTAAGTGATGTGCAAGGTAATGAACCTTTTGTTGGCCGTTTTTACCCAGATCATTTTGTTCTAAATGTTGAAGTAAATGGTGACCTTGCTGCATATTGTGATAATGAAACTATTCCTGTAACAGCCCCTGTAATAATGTCCTTCGCTTATAGTGGACAAATGAGCAGTGCCAGTCCAAGTACTGGTGGGGCTATTCGCTATAAGGCCAGTTTAAACCCAAGTTTTACCATCACAGCTAAGTCTTCAAATTCGAATACTACCTCAAATTATACTGGAAATTTTATGAAGCTTATTGACACTAGCATTACTCGTCTTGCTCCAGCATTTGATTACGCTAAGGATGGCTCTCTAGGGACTAAACTGGTATTAACTGCTGACTTAAATGCTGTTACAACCTTAGATTTAAGAAATGATGAAGAGCTTGGGGTGATTACTTATACTTATAAAAATGATGATAACTTCTTTTATCACCATGAGCTCAATGCAGAGACTAATAAGTTTACTACTGATATTAATTTAACCATTGTCTCTGTTATTGATGAAGATGGAGTGATTGCAAATGATGCCGATGGTGATTTTGATAATGATGGTAATTTAAGTAATGTGCTCGATAGTGTTTTAACACTTGAACCCATTGGTGTTGAAGTGCGCTTTGGTCGAGCTAATCTTGAAAATAGTTATGGTCCCGAAACCTCTTCTTTACCCCAAGTACTATCGGTGGAGTATTTTGAAAGTGACAATTATATATTGGCAGATGATGATATTTGCAGCCAGTATAATACGGATAAAGTAATTTTTGGCACACTGAATGAAGTCTCATTAGATGAGAATGATATTGTGGCACAAGCTGGGCAGTTTGATGATGCGCTCGATCCCTCTAATGGCTTAACTCGTCAAATAGTACTACCTGCAGCTGGAGCAGGAAACCAAGGACAGGTTGAAGTAATTTATGATATTTATGATTGGTTAAAATATGACTGGACTGGGGATGGAAACTTTACTGATAACCCCTCAGCTGTGGCTACTTTTGGCATTTTCCGTGGTAATGACCGTATTATTTACCAGCGCGAAATAGCGAAATAGACCAAGTAAATACTTTTAGGTTACAAAATGAGACTTGTGTCTCATTTTTTTTGCTTTTTCTTTAGTGCTTTCTTTCAAAAAAGCAACACATTAGACAAATTCTAAGGTATGATTATCCGATCTGTTATTCGCATTTTAACAGCGCCTACTTAATTAGTACTTCACAGGACATTTTGAGCTTATGTTTAAAAAAATACGCGGCATGTTTTCTAACGATCTTTCCATTGATCTTGGTACCGCCAATACACTTATTTATGTAAAAGACCAAGGTATTGTATTAAACGAGCCTTCTGTAGTTGCTATTCGTCAAGACCGTTCAGGTGGCTCTAAAAGTGTAGCCGCCGTTGGTGTCGCAGCAAAAGCCATGTTAGGTAGAACCCCTGGTAATATTGAAGCTATTCGCCCAATGAAAGATGGCGTAATTGCTAACTTTTTTGTTACTGAAAAAATGTTACAGCACTTTATTAAACAAGTGCATAGCAATAATTTTTTACGACCTAGCCCAAGAGTTTTAGTTTGTGTTCCTTGTGGTTCGACCCAAGTTGAGCGTCGTGCTATTCGTGAGTCTGCTATGGGCGCGGGTGCTCGTGAAGTATATTTAATTGATGAGCCAATGGCTGCAGCAATTGGTGCCGGTATGCCTGTATCTGAAGCGACTGGTTCTATGGTGGTCGATATTGGTGGTGGTACTACTGAAGTAGGCATCATTTCACTAAATGGCGTAGTTTATTCATCTTCAGTACGTATTGGTGGTGATAAGTTTGATGAAGCCATTATCAATTATGTTCGTCGTAATTTTGGTAGTTTAATTGGTGAAGCTACTGCTGAGCGCATTAAACATGAAATTGGCTCAGCTTATCCAGGTGAAGAACTGATTGAAATTGAAGTACGTGGTCGTAACCTTGCAGAAGGTGTTCCACGCAGTTTTACCTTAAACAGCAATGAAATTTTAGAAGCCTTACAAGAGCCGTTAACGGGTATTGTTAGTGCTATTATGGTGGCATTAGAGCAATCGCCACCAGAGCTAGCGTCTGATATCTCAGAGCGCGGCATGGTATTAACCGGTGGTGGTGCCTTGTTAAAAGACCTTGACCGTTTGTTAATGGAAGAAACTGGCATTCCAGTTGTTGTTGCTGATGATCCTCTAACATGTGTTGCTCGTGGTGGTGGTAAAGCCCTAGAGATGATTGATATGCATGGTGGCGATTTATTCTCATACGAATAGCCGCTGGAAGTTTTTATTGCCATTAACTCCAATTACTGCAGCAAAAGTACTCATTGACTAGCGTCAACTCCGTGCTATTGCTTTGTACTTGGAGTCATTAGCTGCAAAAACATCTCAGCTTTACTTTTTATCAGTTGTGTCTATTCACAACACCCTTCATAACTGACTTCTTATGAACCCAATATTTAATCAAGGCATCTCCCCAGTACAGCGACTCTGCTTCGTACTTATTTGCTCTGCAGCCTTGATTTTTTTCGACCATAAAATGGCGAGCTTTGAAACCGCACGTGGCTATTTACAAACCTTGGTAAGTCCTCTTCAATATATGGCGAATGCCCCTAAACAAGCGATGACTTGGGCATCAGAAAATATTGTTACCCGCCGACAATTAATGAGCGAGAATAAGGACTACCGCGAGCAAGAATTATTTTTTCACGAACAAACCTTACAGCTTAGTATTGTGCGTCAAGAAAATGAACGATTACGCTCATTACTCTCTTCTCCTGTTCGTGGCGGAATCAAAAAAATGTTTGCCGAGATCCTCTCGGTAGATAGCGATCCCTATTCACATCAAGTCGTTATTAATCGTGGCACCAATGATGGTGTTTATGAAGGACAGCCTGTACTTGATGAAAAAGGTATTGTTGGGCAAATATTACACGTTGGTGCTAGTAGCTCTAGGGTGATTTTGATCAGCGATATTTCTCATGCTATTCCAGTGCGCGTACAACGAAACGGTTTAAGATTAATAGCTTCTGGCAGTGGTCAAATAGATCGTCTTATTCATAATTTTGTGCCTCATAGCGCTGATGTCAAAAAAGGTGACTTGTTAGTTACCTCAGGTTTAGGCGGTAAATATCCGGAAGGTTATCCTGTTTCGCGTGTTGTCTTAGTGCGGACTGATGAGTCGAGAGAATTTTCAACTATTTATAGTCAACCTGTAGCGCAAATTGATAGGTTACGTTACATGTTACTCCTTTCTAAGGAACAGACTGTTAAGCCAGTTTCAACGCGAAGTAACAAAAAAGTTGCAGTGGGTAAATCATAATGTTTAGCAATAATGGTTTTATAATATTATTAACCTTGCTGGTTGCTTTAATGGCAAGTATCACGCCTATGCCATTGAGTGTTGATGCCTTTCGACCAGATTGGGTGCTTATTGTATTGGTTTACTGGTGTTTAGCCTTGCCTAACAAAATCAATATTTTGACCGCATGGGTGATGGGCTTTATTCTTGATGTTTTACTTGGTTCGGTACTTGGTGTGCATGCTAGTGCTATGGCATTATCTGTTTATATTGTCATAGTTAACTTTCAAAAAATTAGAAACTTTTCAGTTTGGCAACAAGCACTTATTGTCGGTGTACTGTCAGCTCAATATCATCTTGTCGTTTTTTGGTTGCAACGCTTCTTAAGTGATGTGGTATTTTTACCTAATTATTTATACCCGGTGATAACCACTATAGTGCTGTGGCCATGGGTATTTTTGTTGTTACGCCGTGTTCGCCGCCATTTTCGTATCAAGTAATTATGCGTTATATCATGGCGTATAAACTCACCATGGTGTAAACCGTATTATTATTTCTCAAGGACTCGCTACTCCCGCGGTAATAACTCTATGACATCTCTAAAAGATAACTCAGCCAAGACCTCCCTAAAATTGATTTTAGCCTCGCAATCACCTAGGCGTAGAGAATTATTGTTACAATTGGGCTATGAATTTACTGTACAGGTAAGTGATATTGATGAGACAGTAAAAAAAGATGAAACGCCACATGACTATGTATTACGCTTAGCAAAACAAAAAGCACAACATGTGCAGAAACTGTTATCTAAAACAGATAAAGAGTGTAGTTATGTTCTAGGCTCAGATACTTGTGTGGTACTTAATGGTCAAATACTAGGTAAGCCCGATAACGAAGACGCGTGTGTTAGCACCTTGTCGTTATTATCAAATAATCAACACCAAGTGATGACTGCAATTGCGCTAGCTAGCCAAAATGATATTCAAGGACAAGTGATAAACACAGACGTCACTTTTAAGACACTGAGTAAGGCTGAAATTCAAGCATACTGGTTAACGGGGGAGCCGCAAGATAAAGCGGGAAGTTACGGTATTCAAGGTATTGCAGGACAATTTGTTAAAACGATTAATGGTAGTTACTCAGCAGTTGTTGGTTTACCGTTATATGAAACAGCCCAACTGCTGGCTACTGTCGGCTTAATTGGTGCAATCAATACAAAATAAATTTTTTGAAGTAAGGGCTATTTATGAGCGCTGAGTTATTAATTAATGTTACGCCTAGCGAAACACGTGTTGCTTTGATCGAAAATGGTTCATTGCAAGAAGTACATATAGAGCGACAAGCAAAACGTGGCATTGTGGGTAATGTCTATTACGGTAAAATTATTCGTGTATTACCGGGTATGCAAGCAGCGTTTGTAGATATTAACCTAGATAAAGCGGCTTTTTTACATGCCTCCGATATTAATACTAAACTTATTTTAAAAGAAGAAACTGATCAGGTACCTGATATTCGCTCCTTAGTACATGAAGGGCAATATATCATGGTACAAGTGGTTAAGGACCCTCTTGGTTCAAAGGGGGCGCGTTTAACAACAGATATTACCATTGCTTCTCGTTACTTAGTTTTAATGCCTAATTCGCAACATGCTGGTGTTTCATTACGTATTGAAGGAGCGAAAGAACGCGATCGGTTGAAAGACATTGTTAGTCCATATTGTGATGAAAAACAAGGGTTTATAGTTCGTACTGCAGGTGAGGGGGCTGGCGAAATAGAGCTGCAACATGATGCTGAATTCTTACGTCGTGTTTGGCATAAAGTGTTAGAACGTAAACAACGTAAACAAACAAACTTACCACTTTACCAAGACTTATCTTTATCATTTCGAGTGTTAAGGGATTTTGTTGGTATTGCTCTTGAGCGTATTCGTGTTGACTCTAATCTGACTTTCAAAGAGTTAGAAAGTTTTACCCAAGAGTTTGTGCCTGAATTAACGCCACGATTAGAATATTACCCCGGTGAACTACCTATTTTTGATTTGTTTTCGGTTGAACGAGAAATCCAGCGCGCTTTACATCGTAAAATAGAACTTAAATCTGGCGGTTATTTGATCATAGATCAAACTGAAGCCATGACAACTATTGATATCAATACTGGTGCTTTTGTTGGGCATCGCAATTTAGCTGATACTATATTTAGTACTAATATTGAAGCGACACAAGTTATCGCCAGGCAACTGAGGTTGAGGAACCTTGGTGGTATTATTATTGTTGATTTTATTGATATGCACAATGAAGATCACAAACGTCGAGTATTACACAGCCTAGATATGGCAATGAGCAAAGACAAAGTGAAATACAGTTTGCATGGTTTTTCTGCGCTTGGTTTAGTTGAAATGACACGCCAACGCACTCGTGAAAGCTTAGAGCATGTTTTGTGCGGAGAATGCCCTCTTTGTACGGGGCGTGGACATTTAAAAACAGTGGAAACACTTTGTTATGAAATACTAAGAGAAATAGTACGTGTAAACCGAGCACACGATGCTGATAAATTTACTGTGTATGCGTCAAGCGCAGTTAGTGAGTCTTTGGTCAATGATGAGTATCATATATTAGCTGAAGTTGAAGTTTTTATTGGTAAGTTGATTAAAGTACAAGCCGAACCCATGTATAATCAGGAACAATTTGATGTTGTTATGATGTAAACCAGTTTATTGAATTAATTCCTACTCAGAGCCATATAAGTGAGTTTTTAAGAGTGTATTGAAATGGGCTCTTGTGTGGTGTTATTGATTTTAACGTGAGAATAATCATTATTTTCAATCACCATCTTGTGTTCATACCTTTTATTTCTCGCTGGTAGAACATTTCTTTATAGAATTGGTATGACTAATTAATCGCTATGCCGCATAGAAAATATAGGGCTCTTTAAGTTTTAATGAACATTGTAAGTATTTCTAATCGTTGGCTAAATCGCCTTTATAAAACCGTTGCCATTGTCTTGGTGTTATTAGCGGTTTTGATTAGTGCTTTCCGATTATTTTTACCTTATGTTCAGCACTATCGACTTCCCCTGCAAAATTACCTAAATGAAGTGTCCCAAGCAAATTTTACTATTGGCACATTAAGTATGACTTGGCAAGGATCAGGTCCCATCCTGATTATTGGTGATGTAGAAGTACTTAAAACCAAAAGGGCTTCGGTCTTTATCAAGCAACTTGAACTGCATGTTGATTTCTGGAGAACACTAAAAGATCGTAATCTGAGTTCAAAAAACCTTATACTTTCTGGTGTTACAGTCAATGTATCTGAAAAGCTATGGCAGAGTAATAAGGTTAAAGATCCCTCAGGTAAAGCTAAAAAAGATAATGAAGCGGATGATATTTCTGTCATTAGTAATCTTTTTTTAAACAGTATTAAGCGATTTTCTATTCGCGATAGCCAAATCACAGTTCGTAATGAGGCGATTACTAGAAGCATTAAGTTAAATCACTTACGTTGGTTAAATACCGGTGAACGTCACCAAGCAGAAGGCAGTGTCGTGCTTAATGGGCTGAGTTCAAGTAATTTGCAGTTAAAATTAGACCTCCAAGGTAATAAAGGAAGCGCATTAACTGGGGAAATGTACCTACAAGCAAACAAGATTGATATAACTCCTTGGTTAGGTAATGTTTTAGTGCTCGATGATGATAAAACTAGCACAGATATTAATTTTTCTGCTTGGTTACGAGTGAAGAATAGTAATGTAAATCGCTTACAAATTGACTTCTCAGATAGCAGTATTAATTGGCGTATTGAAGATAAAAAGCAAGAGTTAACACTAGATCAAGGGCAATTACTTTTAGTAAAAGGTAAAGCCTCGAAAAGCTTTAAACTCTATAGTACACCGTTATCATTACAGCTTAATGATCAACCATCACATCAGTTTAAGGCTATGTTAGCCAAACAGGCGAATGACTTTTCCCTATATTTATCTGAAATTGATGTTGCCATGCTAGCGCAATTAACTCCACTGATAGTCGAGAAGCAAGAAACCCGTCGTTTACTGTCTAAAATGTCGTTAACAGGAAAAGTTAACGATCTCTATATTCGTAATCATAAGAACGAATTTCAAATAACAACAAATTTTTCTGGATTCAATAATAGTTACAGTCACGGTATTCCAGGGCTAGAAAATGTCTCAGGTAAGCTCAGCTATGTGGATAATTATTTGTCCGTAGATTTTAATGCACAGCAAGGAGAGTTAGATTTTGATAAATTGTTTATTCAAGCTTTTCCCTATCAAGATCTTTCAGGCCAGTTAAATGTAGCTTTTGATCAAAGCGGCTGGGCATTAACTGTTGAAGAATTAGATTTTCGTTCACAAGAAATAAATTTATCTGCACAAGTAAAAGTTGAAGCGCCTATTGATAGCGAGCTCCATTTAGCCTTGTTAGCTAACGTTTCTAACGGTAATGCGGGCTTAGTAGGTCGTTACCTACCCTTACCAATCATGAGTGAAAATTTGGTTGATTATCTTAATGCAGCAGTTGTTTCTGGTCGTGTTGAAGAGGCACAAATATTAATTAATGGCCCTATCAGTCGCTTTCCCTTTACCGATGGTAGCGGCATTTTTGTTGTTGATGCAGAGCTAAGTAAATCTGAGTTTAAATTTGTTGAAAACTGGCCAGCCATTACCAACTTTGTTGCTAACTTAAATTTTACTAATAACTCTATGATGATAACGGGTCGTGGTGGTAAGTTAACTGGTTTAGATATGACAGGCGTTAGCGCGGGTATTGCCGATTTAGCACATGGCCAAATATTAATGGTAGATGCAGAGATTAAACCAACTAAAGCGCTTTATATCGAAGACTTGATGAATGAAAGCCCTTTTAAAGACAGTGTTGGTAGTGTCTTAGAACAGATAAAAATTAATGGCGAGGTCAGTGGCGAATTTCATTTAAACCTCCCACTTAATAATAATAAACAAGCATTGGCAAGTGGCATAATTAGATTTGATAACAATCAAGTTGCCTTGCAAACACCACGGATGAACTTTAGTGAAGTACAAGGACAACTTAGCTTTAGTAACGATAAAATAACCACTCAAAATTTACAGCTTGTGTGGCAAGGTTTACCGGTTGAACTTGAAATCAGTGGTGCTAATAAGACAGATTATTATCATACCGATATTAATTTGACCGGGTTATGGAACGAGTCAGAGTGGCTCGCTCATATTCCAGGGAAACTAAAACAATACGTTCAAGGTGAATTGCCTTGGCAGGGTAAGTTATCATTATATCAGCACCATCAGGGTGGCTTCTCTTATACGGCAGACTTTCATTCTGAATTATCAAATACTCAGTTATTATTACCGGCTCCTTATAATTTGACTGGAGAGCAAGAAAGTCATTTGTCAGTAAAAGTTAATGGCGAAGAGGCATATTCAAAAGTGATGTTAAATTACGCTGATATAATGCACTTCTCTGGAGTCTTGGACCACGAAAAAACAGCCTTTATCCGTGCCAATCTAATGCTAGGTGAAGGCTCTATGGCTTTACCAAATGACGGCTTTCATATCACTACCAAGCTTGCTCAGGCTGATTTTTCGACATGGCAACCATTAATCAGTGATATTATTGATAGTATTCAAACACCGTCAGGCAGTGTTGAACAGTCAAGTACCGAGCCCTTCTTAGCTAAGCCTAAAAGAATTAGAGGCTCAATCGGCAAGTTGAATATACTGGGCCAAGAACTGCATAATATTTCTTTTAACCTCTTAGATAAACCTCAATGGTGGCTATTACAACTCAATGCGAAAGAAACGCGTAGCCAGATAAAAATCTATCCTGATTGGTTAACGCAAGGTTTAGATATTAATGCTGAATTTTTAGCGCTGGCTCAAGATGAATCAGCAAAAGAGTCAGATACATCACTTAAAAATCAACAACCAAATAAAGCGGAAAACGATATCATTTTTGCTAATATTCCGCCAATAAAACTGCATTGTGATAGTTGCTCGATTGGTCTGTTAAATCTAGGTGAGGTTGATGTAAATATTAAACGGGTTGATAATCAGGCAATTGAGTTTAATGATTTTACCGCAAAGCGAGATAAAACTAAGTTAAGCCTTAGCGGTCGTTGGCTTCATAATGAGCAAGAGTCAGTCAGCTCATTAGCAGGTAAGCTGTCGGTGGAAGATGTAGAAACAGAAATCAAAGCTGTTGGCTATGACTCTATCATTAAAGATAGTGGCGCTAAAATGGATGTAAACTTTAATTGGTTGGGAGGTTTTCATAATTTTAACCTAAATCACTTAAATGGCACCATTAGTGCGCGGCTTGATGATGGTTATTTGGCTGATGTACCTGATACAGCGCGGATTCTGTCTGTGTTGAGTTTACAATCACTGGTGCGTAAATTAACGTTCGATTTTCGTGATATTTTTAGTGATGGTATGTTTTACAGTGATATTAAAGGTGATTATCAATTAGAACAGGGCTTGTTAACGACCCAAAATACAGAGATGAACGGTACCGCTGGTAACTTGTTTATGATGGGTCATACAAATTTGATCACAGGTGAGCTTGATTATGATATGTCTTACAAACCAGAGTTAACCTCAAGCCTGCCAGTACTCGCTTGGATAGCAACGCTGAACCCTGTAACATTCCTTGCTGGAGTTGCAATCGACCAAGTTATTAAGTCTCAGGTAGTGTCTGAATTTAAGTTTGAACTCACCGGCACAGTTGAAAATCCTGACTTTGAAGAAGTTAACCGTAAGAGTAAAAATGTCAGTGTTGGTAGTACAGTACCGACAGAAGATCCGAAACAAGAAAGATTGAATATAGATCAACCTCCAACATCTAAAAAAGGTAAAGCAACTGATGGTTAAGTTGAGTGCAATACAGTTATCTTCAGCGGCTAATGTTGCAACTAACTTAGCAACAATAGCTAAAATACTGGCTAAAATCACTGAAAAATCTTCTATCACTAAAAATACTAATGATGGGGGGGATGGCGTAACAAGTGAGGCTGAATTGGATCAACACTTAGTTGTACTGCCTGAATGTTGCTTGTATTTTGGTGGGAAAGACAGTGAGCAATTAAGTTTGGCAACTGAATCAGTACTAGGTGATGATCTTTGCTCAGCCCTTGGAGCAATAGCCAAAAAATTTAAGGTATATTTAGTTGCCGGCACTGTGCCTATAATATCAACATGTACGAAGAAATTTACTAATAGTAGTTGTTTTTTTAACCCTGATGGTGAGTTAATAGGGCAGTACGATAAGATACACTTGTTTGATGTTAATGTGAGTGATAGTACTAAAAACTACTGTGAATCTCGCTTCACAGAAGCAGGAAAAGATATAAGTGTGGTTAATACGGATTTTGCTAACATTGGCTTATCAGTATGTTTTGATTTACGCTTTCCTATTTTATTTCAGCAACTGTCTAAAGCGGGTGCTAACATCATTACCGTACCCAGTGCCTTTACAAAGGTCACAGGTAAAGCTCATTGGCAAACATTATTGCAAGCTAGAGCTATTGAAAACCAAGTTTATATTATTGCTGCAGGTCAAGAAGGCGTTCATGAGAATGGACGTGAAACTTGGGGGCACTCAATGATTATTAACCCTTGGGGCACTATTGAGCAAAGTATGACAACAGGTGAAGGGTATATTACTGTTGATTATCAACCTGAAGAATTAATACGCATACGTCAGAGCATGCCTTTGAACTCACCGCTGAATACATAATACCTAAACCAGCCCTATGGGCCCACTGAAACTCACAGCTTCGAGTGGTTTGGGTATAAAGCAGCAATTTGATTATAATTAAAGAACATAGAAGTAGAGCTAGACCTAATGAATAGTGTTGAGAAATCCTTATTAAGTGATAGTCATATTGACGAAGAAATGTTGTCAAAAACCCTAAGCAGTATGATGAGCCGAAAAGTTGATTATGCTGATTTATATTTTCAAGCGAGTCAGCATGAAACTTGGGTTTTAGAAGATGGTATTGTCAAAGAAGGTTCATACAACATTGAGCGTGGTGTTGGTGTCAGAGCTATTTCAGGCGAAAAAACGGGTTTTGCTTACTCAGATGATATTACCCCTGAAGCACTTCAGCAGGCGGCGGATGCAGCTAAAGGTATTGCTGATAGTGGTGCTGGCGCAACTGTTAAGGCCTTTAGCCGTCAATCTCCCATTCAAGTTTATCAGTCAGTCGAGCCTCTTGGCAGTTTGACGCAAGAGCAAAAAATTGATTTGTTACATCAGGTTGAAGCGCATGCTCGCCAGGTTGATAGTCGTGTTAAGCAGGTTATCGCTAGCATATCTGGTGTTTATGAAACTATTTTAGTAAGTGCCAGTGATGGTACTTTAGGTACAGATATTCGACCTTTAGTTCGCTTGAACTGCTCGGTATTAGTAGAAGAAAATGGTAAGCGTGAACGAGCAAGCGCTGGCGGCGGTGCTCGTACTGATTACAGTTACTTTTTTGAAGTTGAAGCAGGTGAGAATAAACCACGTTACCTCGCTTATGCTGAAGAGGCAGTCAGACAAGCGCTAGTTAACTTAGTTGCTATTGAAGCACCCGCAGGTACTTTTCCTGTGGTATTAGGTGCAGGTTGGCCAGGTGTATTATTGCATGAAGCAGTAGGACATGGCTTAGAAGGTGATTTTAACCGTAAAGGCTCATCAGCATTCTCAGGTAAAGTCGGTCAGCAAGTTACTTCTGAGCTCTGTACTATTGTTGATGATGGTACCTTACCTAATCGTCGCGGTTCAATATCTATCGATGATGAAGGTACGCCAGGACAATATAATGTTTTGATTGAAAAGGGTATCTTAAAAGGCTACATGCAAGACAAGCATAATGCTGGCTTAATGGGCGTAAAACCTACAGGTAATGGTAGACGAGAATCGTATGCACATTTACCTATGCCACGTATGACTAATACCTATATGTTAGCAGGCGAGTCTAGCCCTGAGGATATTATTAAGTCGGTTAAAAAAGGTATTTATGCACCAAATTTTGCTGGTGGTCAGGTTGATATTACATCAGGTAAATTTGTTTTTACTAGTTCAGAAGCATACTTAATTGAAGATGGAAAAATAACTTCACCCGTTAAAGGCGCTACGTTAATAGGTAATGGACCTGAAGCGATGAAACGCATTAGTATGGTTGGTAATGACTTAAAACTCGATGGCGGTGTTGGCGTGTGTGGTAAAGATGGCCAAAGTATACCTGTTGGCGTTGGTCAACCTACATTGAAGGTAGATGAAATGACTATTGGTGGTACGCAGTAGTTCTGATAACTTAAAAATCAGCAAGCACTTATAGTTTAGTGCTTGCCGATACTAATTCTTAATCTTATATACCCGTTACCATTCAAGATGCAGGTTTCAGAGTGCTTGAGCAATTTCAATTCAAGGCGCTGTGATGAAATAATGGTTGTTCTATTATAAGTCACGGCAACGACGAAGTGATGTTGCTCAAACACTTCTTTGATGGGTTTAAAATGACTTTATACCGCGTTAAATAATCAAACCATAGAATGACTATGCTTTAATTATTCTCCTCGCCTAAAGCCATTTTAATTCCCACTGAAGTCCTACACTTTGATTGGTAACGGGTATATATAATAGGTGTTAAGCGTTAGCTTTTAGGTAAGTGAACAAGTTTTTATAATGCTTGCCCAATTTTTCAGCCTTTTTCTCTTTTGCAGCATGTCGAATTAACTGCTTTATTTTTTGTCGTTCAATTTGAGGGAATTCAGTAATCAAAGCTTCAACGGCATCATTACCTTGTTCTATTAACTCATCTCTAATGCCTTCCAAGCGAACAAACTTTGCTGTTTCTTGCTGATGTTTGTTAGCCATAACTTCAATAGCATGATGAATTGGCTCAAGATCTGTTTCCAGTAATATTCTTGCTGTATGACGAATATGACGGCGTAACGCTTCATGTTTATTGGATATTTTATCCGCTAAAATCATGGCATCTTTGATGTCTTCACTTAAAGGTAAGCGGCTTCGTTGATGCTTAGACATTTCTATTAAGCTTTGTGCGAAATCTTGCAATTGATGCATTTCACGCTTCACTTCGCTTTTACTTTTTAACTCTTCTTCCATTTCTTCTGAAGATTCGTCGATATCTTTGGCTGACTGGGGCATAATAATGTCTAATACCATGTTAAAATAAATAATAATTGCTCTTATTATATCACTATTTTAATAATATTCTAAGCCACTGTTTACTCCTTAAAAAGAAAAGAGAAAGTAGAAACCAATATGACCCTAGCCTCTAAATCACATGATCCAATGACTAATCAACTTAGCGAAGTGAAAACACGAGTTGCCACTGTACTTGAACTCGCTAAATCACTTGGTGCGGATGGTGCCGAAGTTGCTATGAGCCGTCAACAAGGTTTAAGTGTTGGTACGCGCATGGGTGAAGTAGAGAATGTTGAATTTACCAATGATGGTGCATTAGGCATCACAGTTTATCGCGAAGGTCGTAAAGGCAGTGCTTCTACGGCTGATTTATCTGAACAAGCATTAACTAAAGCGGTAACTGCCGCGGTAAATATTGCTAAATATACGTCGGTAGATGATTGTTCAGGTCTTGCTGATAAATCACTTTTAGCAATGCAGCCACTTGATTTAGATTTATATCATCCTCACGAAATAAGTACAGAGGAGGCGATTGAACTCGCCAAAGAATGTGAAGAAAGTGCATTGACTGCAGACCCACGTATTTCTAATTCTGATGGTGCTAACTTTGATACGTTTGCAGGTTTTAAGGTTTATGGGAATAGTAATGGTCAGTTAGTAGGCTATCAAAGCACTCGTCATAGTTTAAGTTGCGTAATGATTGCCAGTGAAGGTGATGAGATGGAACGTGACTATGCTTACACGGTTAGTCGTGAATTTTCTATGTTAGAAAGTGCGAAAAATATTGGTCTACAAGCTTCTCAAGAAGTACTCTCTCGTTTAAAGCCACAAACAATTCCTACGGGTAAAGTACCTGTA
>Ga0209395_1003904_pt1 | contig 18012 bp, 14 predicted proteins | sample GOMGulsemesocosm_3_FD_184635 | JGI IMG/M metagenome (GOLD analysis project Ga0209395, IMG submission 184635) | Methane-oxidizing microbial communities from mesocosms in the Gulf of Mexico - GOM9D Gulf of Mexico (SPAdes) (version 2) | ecosystem: Environmental > Aquatic > Marine > Cold seeps... | reverse complement strand
AGTCTATGACTAATGGCATGATATATTTTTCGCCATAGGTTACAGGCGCAGTGAGTTTAACTAAGCCTTGTGGTGCATTACGTAAATTACTAATAGCGCGTTCGGCATCTTCAAGTCCAGCCATGACTTGGCGACAATGACGATAATAAACTGAACCCTCTTCAGTTAAAGAGACTTTACGGGTTGTACGATAAAAAAGTTTAGTATTAAGACGGTTTTCTAATGCACTTACCTGACGACTCACTTGAGCTGTTGATATGCCTAATATTTTAGACGCTCCTGTAAAGCTAGATGTTTGTGCCACAGATACAAACTCTGATACACCTTCCCATAAAAACATAACTCATCCAAATTTCATTTATTACCTATTATTACTGTATGGTAAAAGTAATTTGCAATTAAAGCTAATTATCATTTAATGAGAAACAAAGTAGAATTCACTCCATCGAAATAAGCGATGCAAATAATTCGTCGTTATTTAAGTTAACTTCTATAGTGTTAAGCAAGAAGTTACATATACAAATTATAGGCCTTGAGCCACATTGGAGAAATAGAATGACTGATAAATTTATTAAATCTAAAGCTGCTGTTGCTTGGGGCCCAAACCAACCTCTTAAAATTGAAGAAGTTGATGTAATGCTACCTCGCAAAGGCGAAGTATTAGTTAAAATCGTTGCAACTGGCGTATGTCATACTGATGCATTTACGTTATCAGGTGATGATCCAGAAGGTATCTTCCCTTCTATTTTAGGTCATGAAGGTGGCGGTATTGTTGAACAAATTGGCGAAGGCGTAACAAGTGTTGCTGTTGGCGACCATGTTATTCCACTTTACACAGCTGAATGTGGCGAATGTAAATACTGTAAATCTGGTAAAACAAACCTTTGTCAGGCAGTACGTGAAACACAAGGTAAAGGCCTAATGCCAGACGGCACTACACGTTTTTATAAAGACGGCCAACCAATTTACCATTACATGGGTTGTTCTACTTTTTCTGAATACACTGTATTACCAGAAATCTCATTAGCAAAAGTAAGTAAAGAAGCACCTTTAGAAGAAGTTTGTTTATTAGGTTGTGGTGTTACAACGGGCATGGGTGCGGTACTTAATACTGCTAAAGTAGAAAAAGGCGATACGGTTGCCATATTTGGTTTAGGCGGTATTGGTTTATCAGCTATTATCGGTGCAAAAATGGCTGGTGCGAGTCGTATTATTGGTGTTGATATCAATGAAACTAAATATGACCTAGCTAAAAAATTAGGTGCAACAGATTGCATTAATCCAAAAGATTTTGATAAGCCAATTCAAGAAGTGATCGTTGAAATGACTGATGGCGGCGTTGATTACTCTTTTGAGTGTATCGGTAATGTTGATGTTATGCGCTCTGCTCTTGAGTGTTGTCATAAAGGTTGGGGCGAATCTGTCATTATTGGTGTAGCCGGTGCTGGCCAAGAGATCTCTACTCGTCCATTCCAACTTGTAACTGGTCGTGTATGGCGTGGTAGTGCATTTGGTGGTGTTAAAGGTCGCTCTGAGTTACCAGAAATCGTTAACCGCTATATGGATGGCGAGTTTGCTCTAGATGACTTTATTACTCACACTATGTCACTTGATAACATTAACGATGCATTCGACCTGATGCATAAAGGCGAAAGTATCCGTACTGTTATTCATTTAGATAAATAAGGTTTTACTTAAAACTAATTAAGCCTTTTATTATAGAAGTATAATTTAGGGCTTAATTAATCTAAAACCTATATCTGGGATAAAACACTTCGCAGATGACTTTCAAATTAGTTATAAATTCCCCAGCTCAGTTTCAATCATTCAGAGGTTACAATCCATGTCTTTAAATAATATCAGTTCCAATAAAATCTTTGGTGGTTGGAATAAACAATATACTCATGCTTCTACTAGTTTAAATTGCGAAATGCGTTTTGCTATTTATTTACCTCCGCAAATAGCACAAGGTCAAAAAGTCCCAGTTTTATACTGGTTATCAGGTTTAACCTGTACTGACGAAAACTTTATGCATAAAGCCGGCGCACAACGTATTGCAGCTGAACTAGGTATGGCAATTGTAGCACCAGATACTAGCCCTAGAGGCGAAGGTGTTGCAGATGATGAAGGTTATGACTTTGGCCAAGGCGCTGGTTTTTACGTAAACGCCACGCAAGCGCCATGGAATCGTCATTATCATATGTATGATTATGTAGTGAATGAGCTACCTAAATTAATTGAAGCGCATTTTCCGGTAACACAACAACGTGCTATTAGCGGTCATTCTATGGGCGGCCACGGTGCACTTACAATTGCTTTAAAAAATCCTGAAAACTTTAGCTCTGTTTCAGCTTTTAGCCCAATTGTTAATCCAATTAATTGCCCTTGGGGTCAAAAAGCATTTGCAGGTTACTTAGGTAAAGATAAAAAAACTTGGCAAGAATATGATGCCACTGTTTTAATGCAAAAATCTGAAGCTAAGCTAAATAAACTACCTATGCTGGTGGATCAAGGTTCTGAAGATAACTTTTTAGTTGAACAACTAAAACCTGAAGCCTTAACTGAAGCTGCAAGCAAAGTTGATTACCCATTAGAATTAAGAATGCAGCCTGGTTTTGATCATAGCTACTTTTTTATCGCCAGCTTTATTGAAGACCATTTACGTTTTCATGCAAAGCATTTTTCTTAAATAGCTAATCTAGTAGATATCAGTCATTCCCGAAGTTATTAATCGGGAATGTCATTTAAGGAAAATTAAGTTTTCGTAAAAATCATTGACCATAAATCTCTTTTTTAATTCTATTATTTTCTGCAATAATAAATTGATTCAATTCTTCTAAGGTAGGTTTAGTGCCTAATTCCTTCTGAGTATCAAACCAATCGAGTATTTTACTACTAATCAAACTTCCATCTTGTAAGCAAAAATTTTCATCTTTCATCCAAACATCAGCTTCTCTAAATGATGGTCCGGTATACCAATAGCAATAACTATAGCCTTTACCTTTTAAATTTGATTCAATAATAAAGCTAGCTAATATAAAAAATGTGAAAAACATAGGAATTCCCCACAAACCACATTTGATCATATTAATTACTGCTCTTTTATTTCTATAACCTGATAATTTTTGTAGGGCTGCAAGCATCATATAAAAAGTAAAAGGGAGTAATGTAATAATTGAGATTAAAGAACCACTTTCTCTAATATATAAAAGACTTTCATTACTAAAGAAAAATCGACGACTCTCGTAATAAAAACCATATATGATTGCAGCAGAGCAAAACAAAAATAATAAAAACCCTAAAGTTAAAAAAAACTTCTCTTCTAAAGTAAATTGATTAAATTTTTTATCTGCTTTTTTCCATTCCATTAGCTTCATTATTTATAGTTTTTCCTTCTACCAATATTTAAATCTGGTATACCAGATAAGCGTCTCATAAACCCATGCGGGTCTTCTTTATATTCATTCTCTAATTTGTGCGTTTTCTCCTAATTTGAATTACTTTTCATGCTCAGATAAAGCCGCAATAATCTTACTCCTATCAGGATTTTTTTCTTTTTCTTGTATATTTTTTGCAAATTCAAAAGATGTTAGGTTTCCTGCAGATTTACTTCTAGTCATCAAATTTGCACCATGAAGAATAAGAAAATTAACTTTCTTTAAATCGTTATCTAATATTGCTGATTGCACTGGAAGAAGGTCATAGCCAAATTGGCTCTGATATTGATTTATTGCATTAACATCTAAGCCTTTTGAAATAAAAAACTCTGCAAGTTCATATTTTTTATCACTTGATAAGTTTAAAATCACTTCTATTCCACCATAAGATAGTTCGTCTATATCTTTAAGCTCACTTTTAAAACGCTTTAAATAAATTTCACAAATATTACTATTTATATAAAAATCACCATCACCTGCGCTACACATTACTATTTCATCAGATGTCATTTTTGACATACTATATATAAGCATACTTAAATAAACTAATGTGATTAAAGTAATGCTATTTATAATAAACTTCTTTAATTTATCTTTTGACATTTCACCTCCATATCTGACAGGGAGATTGATAAGCTAAAAACGCCCCAAAGTTATTTTCTGGAGTGTTTTTAGCGATGAACAAAGTTAATTGTGTTCTAAATTTAGTACAATTAAATCTAAAACAAATTATGTACCTTTTAGGGTTGACAAAAAAACTATAATTTCCATCCTGTTTTCTTTATCTTTTTTCTCTTGAAGTGTTTTTGCAAATTCTAATGCTGTCATATCGTAGTTGTTACCAACCAAGCGAGTATTAGCACCATTATTAACTAAAAATTTAACGGTTTTAATGTCGTTAGATAATATCGCACTATAGAGGGGGGAGATATCTTTTGATAAAAGGTGGTTAATACCATTAACATCAAGACCTTTTGAGATTAATATTTTTGCTATTTTATATTTATGCGGATCATTTCCATTTAAAACAAAATCAAGTCCAGGGCCTTCACTTAGAAAATCAATATCCTCTTTAGTCATGCGATAGTTAACCATATAATATTCACAAAATTCATTTGGAATAATAGACTCTCTCTCAGTTAGGCTGCATACAATAAGGTCTGCGATGTCCATTCTCTGTATTGTATAAAACATGGAGCCAAAAAAAGTTAATACAATTAGAGAGCCAACACCTAGCAGTGATAATGTTTTTTTAGTCATGATTATACCCATAACTTAGTGGAACCATGCTTGGGAATTTGATACACAATAAAAGCTTCAGCTCTATTGTTTTCATTTTTAACTAAATAAAGCTGTAATTCAGACTTAAAAGCCAATGCTAGTCTATCTCTTATAAAATCAAAAATTTTAACCTTTTGTAGGTCATGAACAGATGTATGTTTGAACCAATGGCTTGCTGCTTTTCTAGCAAACGTTTTAATAATAGCCATTGCTCCTTTTGTTGGGTTAGCCGCACTTTCAAATATACCTTTAACATAACCAACTGAGTATGATGCATCTATGGCTTCAACCAATAATCCTTGTGCGAAACCTTTTAAGCGATCATTTATTGGAAGAGAATCAATTAATTTATGATCTGCTGGCTTAAAAATAAATTTTAAAATCACTCTAGTTTCTTTTTCATCAAAAAGTAGCTCATCTTTACTAAATTTCCGTAATTGTTTAAAACTCATAGTATTTCCTTATCTTAGTTAATCCTAATAATTAATTGTGCCGTATTCTACGCACATAACTAGTCTGTATAATTTATCTGAAGGTTAAAATTTGATGCTGACGTTGACGCTCAGCAATTGCTTTACGGGCATGGGCTGACATAGAAAATCCTTTTATATTTACATCTAAAAATCCATTAGAATGCATCACTTTATTTGTTTTGGGTACAAAAGCAATGGTAAAACAAATAAATCTGATTAATAAATAATCTCGTAGGTAAATTTAAAGGTGATTTTTTAAAAAAGATGGTTTATAGGATGAATAAGTCAGTATATGGGGAAAATACGATGCTAAGGTTCTAATGCAAAAACCCGCAAAATAAATTACTTAAGCAGGTGGATTTAGGTTGTGAAAATCACTTACGTTTTCATGCAAAGCATTTTGCTTAGATATAAATATCTTCTTAGTTTTAAATAAAACAATAAAAAAACCTCGATTATTCGAGGTTTTTTATTTTTGATACTTTAATATCTATTGAGTCTAAACCGGTTAATTTTAGTGCCTTCTTTAGGTATCAGATCTTTATTAAGTGCAATGAGTTTTTTATATTCATCGGGATAAAACTGTTTAATTCTCGCAACCCTAGCATAATGACTAGGTTCAAATATTTTGATTTCTTTTATAATAAGCGCAAGGTTTGGGTTTAATCGCCCTTTTTGGTAACTCTCTTCTAATAATAAATCAAGAGAGTCTAATCCTAAGCCTTCAACTTCTGGCGTATAACCATTATCTAATAATAGTTTAACGACTTCTGGAGATTTCAACACCGCAGGGAGAAAAATGTCATTATTAAATTGATCTTTAATCGAAAAATCAAAACCTTCAGCCATTAAAACCTGCCAACTCCCTATATTCCATCTTGTGAAGAAAAACAGACTAGCAGGAGGTGTTGCCGATATTCTCATATTCCAAATAGGTAAAATACGATCAACATTTTTTAATATAGATATTAATAACCACTCTGTTTCTCCCATTGTAAGCGGCTTTGACATACTGTGCTCTAGAGCAAGTTCATATTTTTCTTCTTGCAATAAGTTGATGAACTTACTTTCATTTGGGGCTATACGAGGTGCATATAATCTGTGGCGTAAGTTCACTAAAGCAGGATCTATTTCATGTAATCTTTGCGCTACATTTTCGTCTACTTTTTTAATCTTTATTATTGTATCTATAACCTCACGATCATCAGCAAAACCTTCTTCAGCTAACAAGTCTTTTTTGTGATCTGAACAAGATTTAGATTGTTCATTTATTGCCTGTTTTTTAATTTCGATTGCTTTAGCCGCTTGTGAAATTAATGAGCTGTCTGCTGGAACTTGTCTAATCCTTTCACTTTTATTAATCAGCTCAATTTGTAAGAGTAGTTCGCGCAGTTTAGGATCTCTCGCGGTTTTGCTGTTAAAGTTACGTCTATTTGGAGCAGAAAAAGAAACAACTGTTTTATCATTATTCTGATATGTTCTACCATGTGCTCTTTGGCCTTTATTCTTTAAATACGCTAATGTATCAAAGTATTTTTTTGGAAGATTTTCTAAATCTTTATATTCAGATCCTCCTTGAGGTAAATGCATAATTGCAATATCCATTGCCGTAATTATGCCTGCTTCATTAGTTCCTTTAACACCATAGCTTTCGAGTAACTTTAATAACTGAACATTATGCTTAGAAGCAGCTAAGTCTGCCAAATTTTCAAATGAGTCATACCTTCCTTGAACAAGAATAGGCATATCTTCAATGGCATCGGTTTGAGAAATTAATGATGCTAAATACTCAAATGGCATATCATTGATAATAGCAATAGCCACATCATTCACATTAAACTTATGAAATGATATTGCTTGTTTAAACTCTTCAAGTTCAAGATGAGTGGCAGTGAGTACAAACAGAATAGAGGGTGAAATTACAGGACTATCATTAATAGCAAACGGAGACTCTAAGTAAGTATTAAAATTATCATTATTATCTAATAAGGCATATACATCTGATTTATTAATGTTATCTGCAAGCTGTAAAGTCATGATTAAACCCGCGCTGTTACCTTCTAATTCTTTTAGCCCTTGCACTATGCTAGGAATATCTTTTGTCGATAAGCCATTTATGACAGATAAGCCATTCCATTGATGTAAAATTTCGGGTGATGTGGTGTAATTATATTTAGATCTTTCTATATTAATTTTTGCTTTAATAAGAAGACCTTTATAGCTGTCATAATAAGTTTTATATTGTCCTGAATATGCTAATAACTCTCGATCTGTTTTACCTTGTTTTAATTCATATTCTAAAGCTTGAATAAGCTCTTGGTGGATATCCTCAACTTTGCCACTAAAATTGAAAGTGTTATTTTTACATTGCGCTATAGCGGCTGTTAGTTCTTCAACTTTATTAGTCGCTAAATTTTTATTTTTAATTGAGGCCGTTTGATTAACTGAGGCAGTTTGGATGCTGGGTTTAATTTGATTAGGCTCGGCTATTTTTATGTTCTCAGCGCTGCCAATTAAATAATAAAATGCCAGAGAAGTAATACCAACACCTAGAAAGATAATTAATTTTTTCATAACGTTTTACTCAATCCTTGAAGCTTAACTTTATTATTAAATAAAAATAGTATCATATACTTACAAAGTTTAAATACGTTTAATCTCAAAATAAAAAAGCGACTATTATAAAATAGCCGATCCAAATTTTTATGATGTTTTTACACTTTAAAAGTGAAAAATAAATTAATACTCTTCATATCTATAAATATACGAACGTATGGTTTTTAAACCTAAAGGATCAGGTTCAACAATGTCTATAATGCCATCACCGTCTTTATCAATGGGTACTAAACTATCAACCACAGATTTTGCTTTAATTACACCAGTACCATTTTCACCATCGCCCACACCGATTAATAATAATTGGCTATTGCCATCTTTATCTTGGTCAAAAACGATTTGCGCGGTATCAGGTATGGTATCGCCGACATCCATGGCTAATGTATCGTACACTTTAGTACCGTAATGCAAATGGAACGCATATAACAAACCACCACCGCCAGATAATGAACATTGATTCGTATTAGAGTCATCAGCAGGAGTAAAGGTAGAGTAATAAGCCACGCCACCAGCAACACTGGCTTCTGATAATGCTTTTTCACCGAATGCTAAAGTGTAATGCCAACCTTTAAATTTTGAAAACTCGATTTCTACGTCTTCAAATGCATCTTTATCATTTAATACGCTGCCAAAAGGGTCATCATTAACTGATTCCAGATCTGTTACCTTTATAGGTGAAGGAATATTCCTGATAAATGACTTCGTAATAGTATTTTCATCTCTGATCATATAAAGATGATTTGAAGTAGTGGTATAAGTAGGATGTGAACGATTACCACTGCCTATTACGATGGCTTCAAATGGGGTTTCTTCTCTATTAATAGTTGTCGTTACCACACCGTTATTATTTTCACTTACTTCGGTCACTTTACTAAAGTAAGTGCGTGCAACTGTACTTTGATAAAAGAAACGTCGATCGTCTATGGTATTTTTTGAACCTAACTCTGCCAATTTAAATACCGTCCAAGGTGTATCTGAACTTTTAGGTTCGCTACCTGGTAAATCAAAACGCCAGATATTGCCACCAGTATCAGAGGCGTATAATCTATCTATATAACCATCGTAATCAGAGTCTAAAGTGGTAATGTCTCCCGGGATACCATCTACCCCTGGAAATAAGGTATTACCTAAAGGGGTAAAGCTCCAAACTAGGTTTCCAGTATCGGCATCGGCTATATAAACACCTTGCCCTTTGTTATCTTCAGTTTTAGTTACATTATCTTTATTAGTATCGTAGCCAGCACCAAAAATAAGCAACGGCTTATTTTGATATCCGTTTACTTTGATATAACCAATATAAGGCTTAGACCAAGATTGCCCCATTTCAGCAAAGCCAGAGCTTTTATTTGATAATGAGAACTTTAATTTAGGTGAATCAGGTGAGGTGATATCTAAAGCATAATAAGCAGAGCCACCTCGACGCATGCCAAAATATGCCCATACACGATCATTACCATTGACTATGCCATCGTCATTTTGATCATCAAAGAATATAGCAGGCGTTAAATCCATACCATATATTTTGGTATCTTGTTTGTTTGATTTAAGCGCTGATAAATTATCAAAAAGCTCGTAAGGTATAAAACCCCAGTTTTCTTTTACTGTATCGCCGCTATCTTGAAACATATGAACAAAACCCGCATTAGTACCAATTAAAATGCGTATATCGCCATTGCCATAATCAATCGCTACAGGTTTTGAGTGTAATGGATCTCCCATTATATCTTCACGTTGATCTGTGACTGAACCATTGTTATTTTCGTCCAGTACATCTATCCCTTGTGACCAGCTAAATAAACTGTCTAGCTCAGTTTTATCTACCTGCATTAAAGTTGATAAATCAGTATCTGATATGCCTAAATTATTAGCTGCACTTTTACTAAAATCATATAGCGCTGATTTACTGCCAAAATCTGTATATAACTTACGTTTAGATGTTGTTTCTAAAGCAAGGTTAACGCCACCAGCTAATACGATATTGCCATCTGCAGGCTCGTTTGAAGGCAGCCAATAAGTTCTGGCATCTTTAGCAATACTACCGCTTTCATCTATGGCAGGTAATGGCGGAGTTGATGAATCAACAATTGCTTCATCAACCAGTTTTAGTTTTTTAAGATTACCTTTCCAGCGGGCACCTTTTTCAGGATAAAACATCGCATAATATAAGCTATCATGGCTTTGCGTTCTATCGGTATTATTGCTAGCAACTGATGGAGAAGTAAAAGTATCGTTTACTTCTCTAATATCCATAATGGCTTTTTTAAGTGCATCAGATAGCTCTTCAGCAGTATTAGCATGTAAAAAAGTACCGCCGCCTTGTAGCGCTGTTTTTTCTAATAAGTACTTACCTTTATCGCTCATGCCGGTACCAAAACCTATGGTATAGGTTCTGCCAACATCTTTAACATCTGGCGTGGCTGTCCATAAATCATTGTTATATAGATGATCAGCTAGTGCATGTAAGTAATTACTATCACCACCATCAGTTTTTATAGGCGATGGCTTGCTACCAGATGGAAATAAGGCTTTTATTTCAGAATTTCGCCCTGTATCGCTAGTAGGATCACCATCGGTCATCAAAATCATATTAATTGAATTATCACAACGCAATATCATTTCGCCGTTTTCTTCTTTAGGGATAAATGGCGATATGTAACGGCTATTATTTTCTACGCTTTTATCTCTTTTACTCATTCGTGTTGCTTGATCGACATTACCACCAATCAAATAACGATAAGCTTCATATAAAGTCTCAGATAGCGGTGTCGCACCATCAGCAGGTAAATTATCAACTGAAGTCAACATAGTCGCAGAATCAACGCCAAGGCCATTAACAACATAACCGCCTTTACCGCTTTCACTACTAAATCGCATTAAACCAAAATCTACATCTGGGTTAGTTATAACTAAATCTGAAATAGCGGCTTTTGCGACATTTAAACGGCTATTTTCACAGGGAACTTCTCCTCCCCACCAAGTTGAACATTTTTTACCGGTTGTTACATCCCACGCCATGCTGCCTGAGGTATCAAATACCACAACTACACGGGGTTTCTCGGTTATCTCAATATCGTAATTAACATATAGTTCTATATCTTCTGCTTGCAGTGGTTGTGATACGGCAAATAAACTGGCAACAAAGGCACTTGATAATAGGTTTTTATTTAAATTAATTTTCATTGTGATTGCCCTATTACTGCTAATTCTTGCACTATGCCATTTCTTACTGCAACCAAATGTTTATCGTTTTTACCATAATTAAGCTCGGTATTTACTCTTAACATATTGCACTTTATACCGCTGGTGGCGGCGAATTTAGGTGGGCAATCAATGATTACAGGCCCTTTATTCATATTAAACAAAGAGACTGTTGAGTTCACATTTGCAGGCGTGATATCTAAACTTTCTTGATCACCAAATTGTCCCGATAAATATAAAAAACGATTTAAGTCTGCTGTTTTATTCATTTCAGAAATAAGCGCTTTATCTGCATCGCCTTTCACTTGTGTTTCTGATTGCTCACGCTCTTGCGCTGTTTGTGTGATTTTTAAATCAATACTGCTAGAGCCCATTAAACTAACAGCAATACCTGTGACGGCTAATAACATTAAAAGAGCTGTCACTAATACAAAACCTTGGTCTTGTTTAGGGTTTACATACGCCATTGATCATCTCCTGCATTGGCTATTTTAATCGTTGAAACAAATAAGGTACGACGGTACTTGTCGTTAAAGGTGAGTTTTCTTTGTGTCGCAGTATCTGTACCACCTAAAATGTAGGTTTTTTCTATCGCATTTTTATTCATATCTTCTTTAAATGAACGTACTAATAAAAACACTTGAACCGTTAAGATGGATGCATCATTCCAATCTGATTGACCCATTTGTGCTTGCGTATTGTAAAGGTCAACTCTGTTATCTCCAGTGGTATCTAAGCCAAATATAAAACGCATATTTTCTACGCCTTCCATTATGGTTTCCGATATCATGCCTTTATCGGCACTTAAACGTTTACGTACTAAAGTAGGCACTTCAAGTGATTGATTACCCACTTTATAGCTTTGGTTTTCAATAAAATAAACATGATGTTTATAAGCCCAAGCAGTGGCATTATCATGAGGTAATGCAATTGGGGCACCTGTGGCTGGTGGCGTAATAATTTGTGCTTGCGTTGACTGGCTAATAAAATAATAAAGGTCAGAGTGGCTTGTTTGATCTGTAAGATCTTTACCTGATACCCGTTTAATTTGTAAGATATCGCTCGACTCTACAGCGGTATTGATACAGTTTAATACTGAATTTGACTGTGCTTCTAATGCATAAATAAATCGAAAACTTTGATTGGATTCAATAGGAAAACTGCCATTGTTATCACCTTCACTGCAATCATTTGATACCACTCCAGGTGAGGTTACTAGCTTATTGCTTAAAGTATCGTTATCAAAAGTGCCCCAAAAACCTGTTAACTCGATGTCTTTTCGCAATATATCCATTGCCAGTCGACCTGACTCCTGAAGCTCACCAATTTCTAACGTATCATTAGTCGATACTTTCATGCTCAAATAGGTGAACATCACCCCACCTAAAATAAAACCACTAACAACCAGTGAGATCATCATTTCAATTATGGTAAAACCACGCTGATTCATCATTAACTCCTAAGTAATATGAAGCTATTTAGCGTTATTAAACGTCTATTTTTGGTATTAATGCCGCATGATATTTTTTGATTATCACCTGATTGCTTAATACTTTGACGCCCTTGCCAACTAACAATTATTTCTACGTTTATTTCACTATCTGCGGTGGAGCTTGGGGTAATGCATAAGCGCGCATCGGCTAAAGTGCCTGTAAATTCTTTTGCTTTAATTTGTTTTTTCCATTCTTCAACATCAAATGCAGCCATTTCAGTAGAGCTACATGAGCTATTTAAGCAAGACTTCACATTATTAGCCTGATCTGTACTGGCTATCTCAATGTTATATGCATTTAATAGATCGGAAGTATCATTTGCTCTAAGTCGATGCATTACATCATTTGCTAAGGTCAATGCAGCAGCTCTTTGTAAAGAGTCATAACTGGCTTGTTTAGCTTTAGCTTGAAGACCTATCGCACCTAATAAACCGATTGTTAGAATTACAAATGCGATCAAAGACTCTAAAAGGGTAAAACCTTTGTTGTTAAAATGTTGCGTATAAGACATGGGTATTACAGAGTAATATTAAGTTAGGTAAATAGTACCAAGTGAGGGCGAATTTTAACCGATGTAAAGGGTGTCAGTTTGTGATTGAAAAGTGATTAAATGTTATCGTGATCTTAGGTATCAGATTTATAAATAAAAAAGCAGGTTTAGCTTACGCTAGACCTGCTAAGAAATATTATTGAAGTTTAGCTAACTTCATATAATAGGATTATTTTTTAACTGGGCGTTTCCAGCCATCCAAATTACGTTGCTTGCCACGAGCGATAGCTAGCTGGTTATCTCCAACAGTGCCTGTAACAACAGAGCCTGCACCAACAGTAGCTAACTTGCCAATTTCAACAGGTGCGACTAAAGATGAATTAGAACCGATAAATGCGCCATCTTTAATAATTGTTTTAGACTTATTTACACCATCGTAATTACAAGTGATGGTACCGGCGCCTACATTTACTTTTTTACCGATTTGGGCGTCGCCTAAATAGCTAAAGTGATTGGCTTTTGAGCCTTCGCCTAAAACAGACTTTTTCATCTCAACAAAGTTGCCAATATGAGAATTCATTTCCATTACAGCACCTGGGCGTAATCTTGCAAATGGACCTAAAGTACATGCCGCACCTACAATTGCATCTTCAATTAATGTATTGGCTTTAATAACTGCGCCATCACCAATTTCACAGTTTTTAAGTACACAGTTAGGGCCAATTTGAACATTGTCACCTAAAGTGACTTTGCCTTCAAAAACCACGTTAATATCAATAACAACATCTTGACCTGTTTTGACTTCTCCACGTACATCAATACGTGCTGGATCAGCTAAGCTTGCACCATTTAACATTAACTCTTCTGCTAACCAAGCTTGATAAGCGCGCTCTAATCCTGCAAGTTGCACACGGTTATTAGCACCTTCAACTTCCATAGGATGCTCTGGTTGTGCTGAAGTGATTTCAATACCATCTTCTTTTGCCATAGCAACAATATCTGTTAGGTAATATTCGCCTTGAGCATTTTTATTAGATAAACGACCTAACCAAGATTTTAATAAACCACCGTTAACCGCCATAATGCCGGTATTAACTTCTGTAATTTTAAGTTGCTCTGCTGATGCATCTTTTTGCTCAACTATGCCAACTAACTTACCATTTTCGCGTATCATGCGACCGTAACCCATTGGGTTTACTAAATCCACGGTCAAAACTGCTAATCCACGTTCAGGTAAAACAGTTAATAGTTTTTCAAGTGTTTCTTGCTTAGTTAAAGGCACATCACCATATAAAATAAGCACGGTATCTTCATCTGAGATGAATTCTTTAGCAACTGCAACTGCATGGCCAGTTCCTAATTGCTCATCTTGTAATACCCAGTTTAGATTGTCTGTTTTGATAGCATCTTGCAGTAACTCACCGCCGTGACCATAAACTAAATTAGTTTTTGTAGCGCCAAGAGCTTGAGCTTTATCAATTACATGCTGAACCATAGGTTTGCCAGCAATAGGATGAAGTACTTTAGGCAAAGCAGAACGCATACGCGTGCCTTTACCTGCAGCTAAAATAACGGTAGTCAGAGACATTAAAACAATTTCCTTCTTTCTTTGTTTTATATTACTAATTGAGTGTTTTACAACTTTTAAATATAAAAATTAAACAGACGCTATTAATGGTTATTTTTATCCTATTCCGTAGGCATAAAAATTAAATAGCTTAAATATTAACTTTGTAATAAAAGGTAAAAATATTGCGAGGTATTTTAGCGGTTATTTGAACACTTTATAAGTAAAAACTTAGCAGCTTAGTATTTTTATATATGGATTATAAGTAATTGTCACCCCCGAAGTGTTTTATCGGGGGTCTAGGAAAGTAATATCACTCACCGTTTTATCTAAGTTATAAAGTCACTTTTAAGCAATTTTAAAGCGCCCAACTAACGAAGATAAATTAGTAGCGTAATCATTTAACTCTTCTGAAGAGGCTTTAACTTGCTCTGTAATAGCTGCATTTGATTGTGCATATTCATCTATAGAACAAATACTTTCACTAACAGAATCTGCAGCAAATTTTTGCTGATTTGCAGCTGTCGCAATAGTGGCATTCATCTGAGATAAAGTTTCTATAACATCAGCAACATCAGTGAGTTTATTTCTAACTTGAGATACTAAATCTATACCCGATTGTGCCATTGATGCCGCATTATCCATTGAACTCACCGCATTACCAGCAGCAGATTCTAATGCATTAATTCTATTTTGAACTTCAACGGTACTTTGTTGAGTTCTTGCTGCCAGGCTTCTAACTTCATCTGCTACAACAGAGAAGCCACGACCATGCTCACCCGCTCTTGCAGCTTCAATTGCAGCATTAAGTGCTAATAGGTTAGTTTGATCAGCTATCTCATCGATTACTTTCAGAATCGTTTTAATCTCTTCTACCTCACCACTTAATAATGAGATCACTCCAGAGGCAGATTCGACACCATGAACTAATTTATCTATTTGTAATCTAGCTTCTTCAGCAAAGTCTGCACTTTGTTTAGAAATCGTATCAGCATCTTCAGAAGTTCTAGAAGATTGTTCCGTATTATTAGCGACTTCCTTGATAGACATATGAAACTCTTCTACTGCAGCCGCCACCATTTCAGTCTGCATTTTCTGCTGAGAAGCGGCATCCATAGCAACTAAAGTGCTTCCTTTTAATTGAGTTGATGATGAGGCCATAGACTCTGATGTTTGTTTTAACTCAATAACCAGTTCCTTGATAAACTGGTTAAAAACATTAAAAGCTTTACCTAACTCTCCAATTTCATCATCACGCTTTGCCTCTTCTAATTGCTGTGTTAAATCGGCACCGCCAGTTGCGATTTCTTTTAAGTTAGCAATTAAATGGTTTAAAGGTTTTGTTAAACTACGGGCAAAATATAGCCCAATGATTAACGCTATAATCACTATCGCAACTGTAATATAAAGTGAAATTTTCAACATTTTTGTTTCTAATAAATATGCTTGTTCAAGCGCTTCAGCTTTATCGATCTCGCTTAAGATAGCCCAATTATTACCACCTACTTTTATGGGTGCATAAGCAGAAAATACAGGCTCACCGCGATAATCAAGATACTCTTCAAAACCAGAGTTTCCTTTTAATGCATTATCAACACCACTGCTGGCAATTTTTTGTAAACCAATTGAAGTGCCTTTTGCATCTATCATATTAGCTTCAATTCCTTGGCCGCTTTGTTTTAATGCTTGAATGTATGCTGCTTTATTTTCGATTAAAAAGCGGCTTTGATTTCTCATTGTTTTATCACTTCCAACCAAATAAGTTTCGCCAGATAAACCAAAACCGACTTCAACCCACTTTTCATTGCTGGTCATAATTGCGTTTATATTATCTATTGGCATCTGAAAAATAAGTACTGCAACTTTTTGTCCATTTTCAAAAATAGGCGATGCAATAAAAGCAGCGGGATCTTGGTACGAAGGTAAATAAGGAGAAAAATCGGTTTGAAATACTTGTTCTGAATTATTGAAATTATTTGCATTTGTAAAAGCGGTTGCGATAGCGCTATTAGCATAAGGACCATTTAATAATGATGTTGCATAATCAGACTCTTTAAAAACAGAATAAACAATATGACCCGTATTTGGTTCTACTATGAAAATATCATAAAAGCCAAATTTAGTCTGATAATCCCTAAAGGCACTGTGATATTTTTCATGTGTTTTAGAATAAGCTGAATTATCATCGGCGGTTAATAATTTATCTTTTTCACCTAAAGCATTACGGTTTTTTGCGATATATAAATCTTGCCAATGAATCGCTTCCTCAGACATTGAATTAATTATTTGCGATACATTTAAGTCCTCATTCTGATTTCGTTTTTTAAATTCTTGATTAAATGGCCCTGTGTAGAAGCCATTAATATTTTTGTTTATGTCATCTGAATTTGCATTAAATCCATAGAAATTTTGACTAAATTCTTTTGCAGCTTGGATCACCATATGGTTATTTGAAAAAACACTTACTTGGTTTTCTATGCTTTTGAAGTACCCTTCTATTTGCTGTTTCTTTTGCTCTCTTGATGCTGTTAAAGCACGTTTTTGCTCTTGCTCTAATGAAGTGAATAAACTATCTATTGAGGTTTTACTTAAAATACTCGCTAATAAAATAAGAGGTACAATTGCCATCAATGACATCATTAATAATAATTTAGTCCTAATTTTCATAACATTCTTCCCTGTCCATGTTTACTTTTAAATTAAAGTTACGCCGAAAGTATGGTTCTAAAAGGGGGAATGTCAAAAGTGAAAATGTGAATTTTTCTCATTAGAATAATGAGGATAATCTATCTTGTTGATTATGAAACTTATAATAAATAATTCTCATTTATAATTAACAGTATTAGAGTATTGGCTCTTGTAAGCAAATATGTATTATTTATTTTTGATAAATTTCAGGCAAAAAAAAACCACCCTAAGGTGGTTTTTCTATTAACCGGAAAGGTTATTTACGCATTTGCAATACTTTAAGTTGTGCAATAGCATGTGACAATTCTGTCGCAGCTTCTGCATAACTCATGTCTGTTGCTGATGAACTAGCTAAATGCTCTTCAGCTTTGCGCTTTGCATCAAGGGCTGTTTTCTCATCTAAGTCTTCAGCTCTTGTTGCTACGTCAGCTAATACAGTCACACTTGAAGGTTGAACTTCAAGTGTGCCGCCAGCAATATAAATCACTTCTTCGTGACCATGTTGCTTAACTAAACGTACCATTCCAGGTTTAAGGGCTGTAAGTAATGGAGCGTGACCAGGAAGTATCCCTAGCTCACCTTCACTACCTGTTACTTGGATAGTTTCAACTAGACCAGAAAAAATAATATCTTCTGCGCTAACAACGTCCAAATGTACAGTCATAGCCATTACAACCTCCTAATTACATGTTTTTAGCTTTTTCTATCGCTTCTTCGATAGAACCAACCATGTAGAATGCTTGCTCTGGAAGATCATCAAATTCACCGT
>Ga0209395_1003903_pt1 | contig 18012 bp, 13 predicted proteins | sample GOMGulsemesocosm_3_FD_184635 | JGI IMG/M metagenome (GOLD analysis project Ga0209395, IMG submission 184635) | Methane-oxidizing microbial communities from mesocosms in the Gulf of Mexico - GOM9D Gulf of Mexico (SPAdes) (version 2) | ecosystem: Environmental > Aquatic > Marine > Cold seeps... | reverse complement strand
CAAAACTATCTATTTGAAATAGTTATGAATTCTATATTCCAACCTAGATAAAATAAGACAGTCAAAACTATCTATTTGAAATAGTTATGAATTCTATATTCCAACCTAAACTCACCCTGCAACGTATCACTTACATGAGCTTATAAGTGATGAGTAATCAATGTAGGCATCTAATTTTAATTTAATAACATTACATTGCTAATTTTTGACTTATTTCATTTAAAATCAAAGAGTAAATTATGACTGTCATATTTTCCCTCCTGTCTAAGTTGCACACCGATATAATCGCGTTTATTTTTTCTTTTTATATTAGATTCTATGATATGTAACTGCCATAGCTCCCTCGATAGAAACGCACTATGGAGCATAATGATAACGACTTAATTTTTATAAAATTACGTATTATCAACATGTTCAACTATAAACACAGGTTATAACTTAGGTTGATTTTGTCATAGGCATGGCTATTGACCGTTTTAAACGGTTCAGCTATTTTTTTATTTATAAAGTTATCCTTAAGGTTACGTAATATGGCTAAAGCAAAACGAAGCTCCTCTGTGTACTTATATTTATTATTGATTGTGAGCTTTTTATTTATCGCGTCAAAAAGTTTTGCTGATAAACCAGTACAAGCAGACGGAGTTAAAAAAAATTATACCTATATTTTGCAATATGATGTATTGCACCATCCTGTTTATGCCGATAAAGGCATGGTGGTTAGTCAAAACCGACTTGCTAGTAGCATTGGCCGAGATATTCTTGCCCAGGGAGGAAATGCCTATGATGCTGCTGTTGCCGTAGGTTTTGCTTTAGCCGTTACCTTACCACGCGCCGGAAATTTAGGTGGAGGCGGATTTGTTACAGGCTATGTTGCTAAAGATGATAGTTTATTATCGCTTGATTTTCGTAGCCAGGCCCCAGAAAAATCAACACTTGATATGTACCTTGATAAGCATGGGGAAATTGATACTAAAGCAACGCGAAATAGTCACATTTCTTCTGGTATTCCAGGAACGGTTGCCGGTTTAACTTACTTGGCAAATCATCATGCTCGTTTACCGTTAAAAACGTTAATTCAGCCAGCAATTGATTTGGCCAGTAGGGGAATTGTAATAAGTACTGATTTATCGTTTGCCCTTAAAGCAAAAATGAACGTACTGCATAATAATGCAGAAGCAAAGCGAGTCTATTATAAAGAAGGTGGCAAGCCGTACGAGCGCGGAGAGTTATTAATACAGCCAGACCTTGCGTGGTCATTAAAACAAATCGCTAAGCATGGTAAAACCGCTTTTTATCAAGGCGAGATTGCTAAAAAAATTGTGGCTTCTAATAAAAAATATGGTGGTGTAATGTCGGCAACAGATCTTGCCAACTATGAAGTAAAAGTACGAAAACCCTTAGTAGCCACATATCGTGATTATCAAGTGGTCACTATGGGAGCACCAAGCTCGGCGGGCATTCCTATAATACAAATGTTAAAAATTCTTGAAAATTTTCCGTTAAAACAAATGGGCCATAATAGTGCGCAAACCCTACACATTATGGCTGAAGCGATGCGTTTTGGTTTTGTTGAGCGCACTCGACATATTGGTGATCCTGACTTTTATCCCGTTCCTACACCATGGTTAACGAGTGCTAAATACGGTAAACAACTGGCTGATAAAATTGAGCTTGATGTCACCATGACCTCGGCTAAAGTTAACCCAGGTGTGCCAGTTGGTCCTGAAAGCCCTGATACAACACACTTTTCTGTTGCAGATAATGAAGGCAATGCTGTGTCTATTACCTACACCTTAAGTGCATCTTTTGGCTCAGGTATCGTCATGGATGGTACGGGGATATTAATGAATAACCAAATGAATAATTTTTCGTTTTATGCTGGAGATAAAAGTAAAAAAGGTATTCGTATCAGTCCAGCTAATACCTTAGGGCCAGGTAAACGCCCTATGAGTGCGCAAGCACCTTCTTTAATATTAAAAGATGGTAAACCCTATGTCGTCACTGGTAGCCCAGGTGGTGCAAGAATTATCAGTGCTATTTTACAGATAATTGTTAACGTTATTGATCATGACATGAATATTGCTGAAGCTACACATGCACCTCGAATTCATCAACGTTGGTATCCTGATCGTTTGGAAGTTGAACCAGGTATTAGTTTAGATACCATTGAATTGCTGAAGCAACGAAAACATCAGATCAAACATGGTGCCTCTATGGGCAGTACACAATCTATTATGTTTACCAAAGATGGTTTACTGGCGGGCTCTGCAGATCCCAGAAGACCAGGTGCTGCCGCTCTAGGACTTGATAGTTCTAAAAAATAACTGTGTGGTGTCTGCCGATAGCTTGGCAATAACCACAAGTGTTCAAGGCAATACTCTCTTTTAGCGTATTGCCTTTTTTCCGCTTAGCAATACAGTTATCAAAATTGAGTTAGCGTAATACCTATCTATTAAGTTTCCTCTCACTCAGCGAGACTTAAAAGACTTAGAGGTAAGGCATTGTTTGAAAATAATGATTATGAATTCTATACTATCAACCTAAACTCAGCCTGCAACGTATCACTTACATGAGCTTATCCACATATAAGTGATGAGTATCAATGTAACTATCAAGTCTGAATTTAATTACACTGCTGACTTTGTTGTTATTTCATTTAAAATCAATGAGTAAAGTATGACTGTCAAGTTTTATAATGGAACGCATTTCATGCGTAGAGCAAAGGTTTCACTGATTTATAAGTGAACTAAAAATTGAAGGCTGTACAAATACTTTTAGGCCATACCAAGTTAGAAAGCACAGTAAAATACCTTGGCGTTGAAGTTGATGATGCCCTAGAACTTTCGGAGAATACCGATCTTTAATCTACCAAACCTAAAGATAAGCATGGACTCTTATGAGCCTTTAATAGTCGTTAGCAGGTATTTCCGAGACGGTCACTTTGTGCGCTAAGCGAAAGTTAGTTATCGGTTATTCCTAGGCCAACTTTAGCCAAAAGCGGAAGTTAGCTTTTGAGTTAAAAACGACAGGTCAGGGATCCTAAAGTTGTCGTTTTATATAAAAACTCACATCCATTCACAACTTAGATTGTGCCTAATACTTTTGCATGGAATTAGCTCTCAAATCCTCAAAGCGGACATTGAATTATAAAGTTAGGGTATTTAATCTATGGCGCATTTCGCCCCCTGAGCGCTTTATAGACTATTAATCTGTAACCTCATCATAATAACTAATTATTAGTTTATATTCCTCTATTGTAATGTAAGGTTAGATTTAACCAGTACAGATTTTAAAATCTGCATATGGAGGACAACAATAAAACGGAACAGAGCTAAAAATATTATTCAATGCATTTAAAAAGTGTTTCAGTAAAAGATAGATCTCTTTCAATGCATTTACTTAAATCACAAGCTTTGATTGGTGGCTGTAAAAAATCTGCCGATGGTAGTGCTAAATAAAACACCCCATTTTGTATGCTTAACAATGCTCTATTTTTAATATTACTCATGCCCAAAATATTTTTCATAAATACACTATTAGTATAATTATTTGCAGCATGACTAGAACCAAACAATTCGAATGTATTATCACTAATGTTAACTTTTTTACCATTTTCATAAAGACCATCGCTTAACCTTAGGCTTGACAACGGTGATTTACTTTTGACAAACATTGTTGGTAACAAATGAATATTTTCGAGACATTGAATCGAAGCATTATTGATTATACAAAACACACCTTCAAAAACAGGTAAACGTTGTCCTTCTTTGTGCACCTTATGTTTATTAATACGCTTCACATAATTAAAGGTTGATATCCTAGCGATAGCTATAGAGTAATTTGATTTATTGCAGTTAACTACACATTCAACATCAACTATATCAACTTTCTGAAACAGTTTAGCGTTATCGATTGTTGTTTCGTCAATAAGAAGTTCAACATTTACGTTCCCATCAGAATACCTTTCAATAACTAAGTTATTAAGCTGATGGTTATAAACTAACTGAACTTGTCTCTTCAAGTAAAAATAGGGAAGAAAAACCATTAATGTTGCAACAACTAATATAGCCCCAATAATTGGGGCTTGAATTCCATCAAGTGAAAATATTAACAATGTAATCGCTAGTAACGCAATAAATCCTATATTTGAAGCTAGTTTGATGTATTTGAAAAGCGCATCAATATTGTTAAACGCCATAAGATGTCCTCATAGCTGCACTTTGTTCATAAGCGCAGCTTTATACAATGAAAAGTTATTTAATAACCACACTCAACAACTAAAGAACCAAATGACCAGTCATGCATGTTACTTCCGCTCCATTCTCTAACTGATTGAGGGTAATTTGATTGTAATGGCTCTGACCACGTTGCCATTGCGTTAGCAGCTTCAGAACGGTCTTGCCAAATATAATTATTAACAACAGCAGGACCTACTTTTTCATATAAAATGCTACCGGTGAAGTTTTCACCACTATAAATAGTGACTTTAGTGCCTGCATCAATTGCAATACCGTCAAATGTGGTATTTACGGCTTTAGGAAAGGCCTGCCTATTAATTGGATATTCGCCAACACCAACATATTCACTATATTGATCAATAACATATATTTCTGAGAACCAGCCACTTGTTCCTGTACCATCATCCATTAAAACACCAGAGAAATGAGCACGACAATCACCTTCAGGTTCTATTTCTGGAACTTCAATAGACGTTTCAACAGTTGTTGAACGAACATCATCGGTATAGGCATCAATTTTAAAGAAGTAAGTTTCGTCGGTTTTAAGACTTGAAACTTTATAAGAGCCAGAGCTTCGGCCAGTAACAACAGCAATACTTTCCCAGCTATCAGCATTTTCAGGTGTAAGCGTTTGATATATTTGGTATCCCTTAACTAAGTTTCTATATTGCTCAGCTTGAGAGTAGTCCCAGGTTAACTCCACTATGGTTGGTGCAAAAAGTTCTGCTTGGAAATTCAACGGAGCAGAAATGGTACTAGGATACAAATGAACATCTACACTTCTCTTAGATGTACCCGTGTCAGCATCAGAAAGAATTCCCGCTTGGTATTGATTAACAAATTTTAGTTCGTTTGAGTATTTCCCAACACTCAATGATGAAGGATTTACTGTAACGGTTACTACTTCAGAGGTTCCAGGTAATAATTTACCTGACTTTTTGCTTACAGAAGTTACACTGTCTTCAATAAATTCAATATTCCAATTTAAATCTGACTTGCCCGTATTTTGAATAGTGTACTCTTGTGAAATATTTTCATTCGACATTGCCGCAACCGCATCAAAAACATTTCTACCAACCAGTTTTAAATATGGCGGTAATGAGCCATTACATTCACCAGCATAATTCCAGTTTTTAAGTTTCCATTCTTTTTTAAATAATTGAGCGCCACGGTTTAGCTTTTCAAGTACCATCCCCCCTAATATAGAACGACCTTCTGTTTCACCTTCAAGTAGATTCCACTTAAGTTCACTCTGTATACCTAGCCAAGCGGTAAAATCTACACCACCAACGCAAAGTTCATGTTTCCAAATATTGTCACCGACATTCGCATTTATTAACGTAGCTTTAATTTTTGTATAGCCTCTTACCGGAATTTGTGGACCAGTAAAGCTATACAGTAAAACCTGAAGTCTAGGTTCAATAAATGGCGTTATTTCGCCCGATAATTCAGCGTTAGGTTCGATAAAATCCCAAGAAGGATTAAATTCAGCGATATAAGAGGTTCCCGCATTTTTATTATAAACAACACCCGCTCTAATCTGCTGATTCAGTGTAACCCCTGTCGTTAACTTAGCCGTTACTTTACCCCCGATACCTATGTATAAATCAACTTTAGGCGTTAAATACACAGGCACAGGACCAATGAAGAATACGATTGGAGAAAAAGGCAGCGTACCAATTTTCAAGTCTTTCTCTTTCATCTCAAGTTCATTACCTAAGAATACTTCAAGCTTTTCAGTAGCATTTATTTCAGGAACTAATTTCATATATTCTAAGCCAGAAAATAATCCATAAGATGCGCCAAAATCAAGTTTGATATTAAGTTTTAGCTCACCTTTTACTCGGACTTCATGGCCATTATCATCAGTAAATACAGCCGTTCCATCAAGGCTTCCTCCAATGCCTTCAGAAACTGATTCATCACCGATTATAATCGTGAATTCAGTATCATTAGGGTTTGATGATTTAATCAGTTTAACCCCTTGAACTTTACTAAAGGGAATAGATTGTGCATTATTCGATTCTAATGGAGTACTCGGTATGCTTCCTTCACTTTGCCTGGTTTTTGCTAATGATGACTGAGCAACGTTTTGTTCCACAACAAAATTATCATCTAGATCGCCATTGGTCATGACCTTAGAGAAGCTACCTGTTCCTTGAGAAATAACTTCGTCTAAAGTGGCCTCTTCTGTTTCAAGATTATATTTATAGTCACTAATTTTTGTAACTGCCGTAACTTTTCTAAGAAAACCTCCGTTCGTTGCTCCTACCACATAGGCGCCGGCAACTAATTCGCCCACTTTAGTTTTTAAATCGGTATCGTTATGTTCAATAACAACAAATAAGGCCGTCTCCCCTTCGAATGTCACATTAGCTCGGCTGAGATCAACAAAATTATCAACGACTTGAGTTTCTTTATAACCAAAAGAAACAGCAACGCTTTTATCACTGTTTAGCTTAACCTGACATTGTGTTAAATCAGATGAGACGATATAACAACCATCCCAATTTAAAATAATTGAGTCTGACTTAGGGGTTGCAGATAATGTTACAAACTCTTCACTTTTTGTAAAAAAATCAGATAGGTTAACAAGACTTGTCGTTAAGCTTGAGTCATAAATAATATTACCAACATCAGAACTAACTTCACCATTTCCAAACGGTACAACTTCAATTTTAACGGTAGTTGAGCGTGAATCTTTAGAGGTATATAACGAAAGTCTGTTGCCAAAATATTCTTCAAGTTTAGCTAAAAGAAGTTCTACATTATTCTCATGATAAGATGTGATTACTGATAAATCTTTATCATCTTTTTGGTGCAGCATTGCATAATTAAAAGCTAAACTATCTGTACTTTGTTGATCTTGAGGAAAGAAGTAAAATAGATCGTTAAAGTCTACAACTCCATCAGCATTTAAATCTGAAGCGATTAATACAGAAGCAATATCATTTAGTCTAAATATTAAGTCTGACGTAGAAAAACTGTCGACATGTGATTGTAAAAAGCGCCAAGCGATATCAGAAACAGCAGTGATATTGCCACCGCTCATTTTCAACTGTGCTCCTGTAATTAACGCATTTACCGTGCCTAGGTTATTGGTTGGTGATGCATCTATTACTCCGTCATCATCAGCATCTGTATCCATTCCACCACTTGCAGTAAGTAAATAAAACTGATCATCTTCAAATTGCTGATGAAGTATTTCAAAACCACCATCTGAAGTAGACGTTGTTTCTACAAGAGCTGTTTTGCGGTCTGTTAAAGAGAATATTTTTATTTCAGCTCCGTCAAGAGGCCCTAAGATGGCTTTAAATAATGACCGAGTATTCTTAACTAATACGTCTATCTGATCTGTATTAGTAGCACCCTCATCATCAGTAACTTTCAACTCAAAGCTTAACGTTTCATCTGAATTTAAGTCAGGAAGGATAAATGTAGCACTGGCTGATTCTGCATTTGTTAGAGTAACCGTTGAACCTGCTGTTTGTGTCCATTTATAACTATTGATAGTACCGTCAGAATCTGTAGCAGAGCCAGCAAGTGCAACCTCAGTTCCTTCATCAACATTTTGATCTTCACCTGCATTAACAGTTGGATCAACATTAACTGCTGTTACATTCACTGTTACTTGGTCTGTTGAGGTAGCATTATCATCATCTGTAACCGTAACTTCAAAAACCAAGCTCAGAGCAACCGTTGTAGTAGGAGCTGTGAAGGCCAATGTACTTGTTTCTGAACCAGTTAATGTGACCGCTTCTCCGTTGATTTGCGCCCAAGAATAGCCACTAATCGTACCGTCACTATCAGATGCACTACTTGAAATTGTAACTGATGTTTGTTCTTCAACATTTTGATCTTCACCTGCATTAACAGTTGGAGCAACATTGGCAGCCGGTGGAGGTGTAGTCGTTTTCTCTTCATCCGATCCGCCACCACAGGCAGTCAAGAATGAAACAAGTATTAAAAATAAAATCTTCTTTCCAATCTCCATTATTATTCCTTTATATAATGTTCGTTTAGATGTATTTATAGCGCGTAGAAAATATTGGAGGTAATTTGAGATATATTACAATCCATGTATATCTATAGTAAATATTAATAAACGTGTAAAGGATATCACTAAATAATAATAAAATAATTTTTTATAGAAAATGGTTTAAAGCTCATTGAAAAAACTACACTTTTTCTTGCAAGTCAGCTTCATTAGCCAGTTCCACATGATATCAACAATAGGTTTAATTTCTTGGGGTTTAATTCCCCGGAGCTTGCTGCGAATTGGGTAAAACTGTAAGGTAGGGGGATGAGTAGATTTATCCATAAAAGTCATAACGTTTCGGTGCTTATGTATCATATTGTATGCCCATCCAAATATCGTAGGGCGATAATTCAGATGAAGTTGATATAGCCCTCAAAGAAGTTTGTAATAAATATCAAAGAGATATGAAATAGTGTTTCTTGAAGTTGTCACAGATAGCGATCATGTTCATTTTTTAGTTCAGTCAGTTCCAATGTATAGTTTAAATAATTAAAAGCATCACAGCGAGAGAAATCTTCAAGATGTGCCCGTCAGTAAATAAACAACTGTGGGGAGGACAATTGTGGTCAGATGGTTATTTTGTGACAACAGTAGGAAAGCACGTAGACGAGGACATAATAAGGAATTATGCTAAAAATCAAGCTGATGACTTACATAAGGATCAGTTTAAAAAAGACCAGTTATTCCTATGGTAGAGGGTAGGAATAATACCCCGCTTTCACGAAATGAAAGGCGAGCCTAAGCGAGATAGCTTGCTACGGGGATTTTTAATTTATAGCTAAACCCAAGCCGCGGCCTTCTTTTCATCTTGCTTTATCGCCTTGAGTAAATGGCTGAAACAAATACTAATGTTGCCGCATTGTCAAATACTGCTTTCAATATATTTAAATCTGAAGGTAAATGACAAATTTGTCATTTTTTGTATTTAACCTTCAACTGAAAGTAGTTTTCTCTATTGATTTAAGTAGAGTTAAAGGGTTGGCATTTATTCGAGGAAAAAATCCTTGTACTGAAATTAAAATCTACTGTTTATGATTTTTAAGGAGATATAAATGTCGCAGAAGTTTACGCTTAAAAACTTTGCCCTCTATTAACAGTATTTGCCGTAAGACTTTACTAACAGTTAATGACTATATTGTCGGAGAAACCGACCCTTTTCATAAATCTCAGTTTTGGACTTTTTGAGCCTAGAGCAGACCTTTTATTGATATTACAAAATAAATTTTGGATAGAAGTTCATTGAACGCTGCTGTTCCCTTTAACCTAAAATTTTATTAGCTTACGTTCCATTTTTTAAACAAGGTAGAATACTTTCATAATGATTAATATCTTTAGAAGATATTTGTATTTCTCGATACAAGTCTAGTCTTAATATACTTTGAGCAATTCGCCCCCACCATGCTTCAATAATAATTGTGTCATTATCCTCCCAAAAAGCCTTTATTCTACTATTGTTATGGTTTCTTATAGTTATTTCAATTTCATGCCCATCTATTTGCTTTACATAAATTGAAGTTGTCCAACCTTCAGGCTCCAACGGAATAACCATGAAATCGGGATTTAAAACTTTCAAGTAAGAGTCATTAAATGGAGAATTGAACTGTTTTATTGATTTAAACCTTGCTTGATCAACATTTACATCTGAGATAATAGAATTTTTTAAGAATTTAGAGTTTGGAGAGATCGAAAGATCATAAGAATCACAACTAGTTCTGACTAGACTGCCTGTCTTGGGATGATTAATCACATCAGCACACACATTCAGCGTCATAATAAAGAATAAACACATCGTAATTTTGAATGCCATTTCTAAACCTTACAACCTAAATATTATCAATATAATAGTGCAGAAGTGAAAAATATTCCTCGATAACTTTTAATTAAAGTAGGAAATAATTAACTATTTCGATGACTACTGTTCGCTCTATTCAGCTAAAACTCCTATTGGTGATGATGACCGCAATGTCGGAAGACCGGCCTTAAAAAAATAAGCAATAGTGCTGTGTTTTTAAAGGCTGTTGCCCAATATTCATTGAGACCAGATCTACTTTATCTAGCACCTCATTCATTTTTAAAAATATCCAAAGAACAAGAACTTAGTTTTGAAAGAATATTTGCTCCATCACTCTTTAAGCGTTCTAAAGTGTCGGTCTATATAAAGTCTCAGAACATTAAATATGAACTAAATTTATTTTTTTAATCAAATAAATTCAAAAACTTTACTCATTGAACCATAAAAAAATCACTCATATTTTAAGCCTGCTCACAATCTCAATAAACAACGAACTCCTAGCTTATTGAATTTTAGGTTTTTATCTTACCATCAGGTTCACTTCCTGAAAATAACTTGCAACAGATTATGAAAACGAAAGAAAATTCACAAAGATGTGAATTTTCATTGTTTTTCACATTATGTATCAGGGATTCGACTTTAGACTCAAAAGGTTATCACCGTACCCATTTTGGGTAGTTTTCTTTCTTTTCTGTATTTTTTCCAGCATTCTCACTTATTTCCATAAAATAAGGGCCGCTTTAGCCTATACAAGCGTGCAGCAAAAATAAAGCGGCGCAATAATACACAGTAAGTATGAGTAAAGGTAGGGAATTAATCGAATTTAAACGTAGAGCGCCTTTACAAAAAGTTGGCGATAATAAACTGGAGAGAGTTAGTTTTTATAGATAAGGCGGTGTAATTGGTTAGGTAATGCGATTCTTTTTAGCTTGGAGAGTCGATATAGTTTTGTTTTATCGGGGAGTAGTAAGGATTTATTTAAAGCATCAATGTTACTTTCTCCTACATCAAAAATGCTAACAAAATCATCTAAACCTATGCTGGTAGAGGTATGTGCTAATAGCCAGTTTTTAGAAAATTCGATTAGTTCTTGCTCGTCAAAAAATAGTGATTCAAGCAATGTGTGTTTTGAGCTGTAATGATAAAGTAATTCGCCACTTATCATGGCCTCAATGATTGCAAATATGGGTGTATGGTAAGCTTTGATTTTATTGTGTATTTTCAGATAACTTTGGTAATTGTGACGATTTTTAGTAGAGTTGCCGAGGAGTGTATAAAACAAACTAGATATTTCAATGACTGTACATCCTTTTATAAAATACTGATCCCTTTTAGATTTAAATAGTGACTTTCTATATAACTGATTAACATCTTCTCTTGAGAACTTCAGCACTTCCTCTATATCTTGCATTCTCATCCAATGCTCAGGATATGACTCAAAAATTGATGGAACCTGTTTTTCTTTTTTAAAATAATCAGCTAACCAAGACAATATAGGCCAAGCTTTGTTTAAGTGCTGAATTAAAAACTTAAGAGAAAATAGTTTGATGTTCGAGGGGTATGCATACAGGCATTTACTATTTTTAATGATGGGCTTAATAACTTGGTCATAAAATAAAACTTTATTATTAAGCACTTGATAGTTAGAGCTTAAAACTTGATTTATGTCTTGTATGTCACAGTATACAGGTTGCTGCGTAAAACAATTTCCTTGTGTTTCCAATATTCGATTTAGCAAAACACAATCATCAATTTCCATAGAGGACAAAGTGGGGATATTGCTGTTTTTATCAACTAATAGCTGTTCACACTCTTTGTTAGTACATCTCCCTTCAAGTAGCTCAACCTCCCACTGTAAAGGGGTTTTACAGGTAGGGCAGGCGGTAATGAAAGAGCTGTCATGGATATCACATTTTAGGCAATGCATATGTTGCCATTTATCTTGAAGAACACCTGTTTCTTGCAAGCACTTAAAGCAAACTTTTGGCTGTGTTAAACGCCATGATTTAAAAAATCGGTTATTTTTCAATAACGGGATATCACTTTCAAATACAAAGTCTCTTTTAAGTAAATTACTAAACCATAAAGAATCACGCTTGGATATTTTAGCCATACTAAAGCGGGTTAGCTTTGAGTTCGTAATTAAATCCCGAACAGACAATAGACCATTAGAGCTGGCGAGCCTTATTACAAAACCAACTAGTGACTCACCTGATTTATGTATCAATTTGACGGTAATTGCCATAAATCCGCTCAATACTTTGGGCTTTTATCTTTATTGTTCGTGCACAATACTGCTTATTATTAAATGGGTTAGGACACCCTGTTGTGTCCACTAATTGATAGCCGTCATATAGCACTTTAATTTCATTGCTTTTATTTGTGAAGTCAGTGAATGTAAACAGCTTCTTAATCAAACCAATACGTCCACCCGTGGCAACATAAATCCTATCAAGTAAACTAGCATCATGTTCATGTAGCATACGCATCCCAGCTTTACTCCCGAAGAAGTTTACGACTTCAAGCCACTCATCTGTACGACTGATAAAAATAGATAAATCACACGTAGCGATAAAGCGCCTAGATAATTGTTCTTCTTTTGATACTCCCTCTTTATCTGCGCGATACTTCAATTTTAGTATGCGCTTCAGTGAAGGGGTGCCCAATAATATTAAAGGTATTTTGCACTTATCAATAATCGCAACAAAGGCTTTTGCCATACTCTGTGCTTTTGGCCCATCGGTATCAGGTAGGCACTCTTGAACCTCGTCTAAAATCACCAACTCAGTCTTACATTTTTCAAGTAATGTCTTAAGCTGATGTATCATTTTGTCTAATGTCTGCTTCCTAGCAACGATAGATGTTCCCAATGCATTAATTATTTGCTCTATTAAATTGTTAGGACTACTTGGTTGCTTAAGGTGTACATAAGCTACAGGTATTGATGGCACTTCAGGTGTTTTCACCACAGGAAACTGCTTTTGATACCACTTGGCTAAACGAGACTTACCAGTGCCTGATAATCCCACCACTACAAGACTATATTTAGTTTCATCTGTTTGTTGATGAACTAAGTGTATTCTTTTGACAGTATCATCAAAATACCAATGCCTGAGTAAGTTCATTACTTTTTAGGCCACTTTTTGGGCTTTGAATTATTGGCTTGATTAAATACATCAGGCTTATTCTCAGTATGAACCTTAAATAGGTCAGCTTGGTCATCCTTGGTATAAACCTTCATTTCAAGTTTATTTTCCTCCTCCTGAGTATCCAGCCCTATATCGCTATCAATTTCGTCATATACTGTCCGTGGTAAGTGCTTGTTGCCATTTTTAATTAACTTAGCTAAATCTACAATTGGCTTTTCATCTAGGTTATGAATAGGCACTTTAATGCCATTTTGAGGTTTTGTTTTTTTATCTTTTTTCTTATTTTTAGGTTTTGCTTTCTTAGCATCTTCAATTGCTTTGGCTTCTTTTCGTCTTTCAACAGCAGTTACGGGACGCTCACTTTCTACTACATCTCTCTGTACTCGCTTTATTTTTTTAGGTGAACTCGTTTTGTATGGCACTTCATGCTCTACACCTTGTGAATTGATACGGTTGGCGTAAATAACAATAAAACCTTCTGAATCAGGTGATTTTACGACAACTTTAATGACTCGTACGTCGAATATACTGTAATGAATATCAACATAAACTGTATCAGCGCCAATAATGTTTAACTTATGATAAAGAGAGAATAGTTCAGGGTGTTCATAGTAACTATTGTCAAAATAGACACTACCATTTGGGTTTAACTGACGTGATACCCCTTTATGAGGCAACATAAATGCATGATTAAATTGCGCTTCATCTTGAATGTTATTGGTAAAATTAAGCTCCGCCGATGACTCATCCCACACTTGTTGTGACGTTCTGCCATCCAAGCCTTCTCTTGCCGTATTAACAAACTCACTTAAGAAAAGATCCATCCTGCGTATAAACTCAGAGACCGTAACAGCAGCTCTTTGAGCTGAGGGTTTATGCCCTCTATAATCATCAGAGTCACACAAATAGCCAGGAACGCCTTTACCTGTCACTTTGTTACCTTTTTTATCATTATACGAGTAAGGTTGTTCTTGGAGAAAGTCCTTTTCAAAGTAGCCAAAGAAACGCTCAACAAATCCTTTTCCCCAAGGTGTATGAGGCGGCAGGGTTTTATAATCTATTTTAGCGTTACGAAAAACCTCACGAGTAACTTGAGAACGTGTACCACCGCCATTATCAGCAACGACCAAAAACGGAATACCATTCGCATTTAGACTAGGTCGAGTGCCATTTACCATTTCACGTAATAGACGTTGATAATCTTCCGAACTCTCTCCAGGGCCAAATTTTATGATGACTGCTAATGGATACCAAGAATTGCAATCTATTGCTGCAAATATTTGAATCGTTTGTGTTGGATTGCCGTTTTCATCAATCAACGCTAGGTTGTAGGATGTCGCATCTATCTCAACACGCTCAAGTACATGCTCAAGCTGAAATTTTCCTTTGAGACGATAAAAAGCTTTACGTTTTTCTTGCTCTGTTGATGCTGGAGATAATGTTCTAATGATCTCATCAATTTCTAACCAACGGCGATTAAACGTCGAATACGATACAGGTTTTTCCTGTAAGTCTGGATCATCTTCATAGCTACAATGTGCCTGAGCTACAGTTCTGCATTTTGATTTATCAGTTAAAAATGTATCTTCAAGGTGCTTGAAAATTAAATCCTCCTGATGCGAAGAGAGACGTTTACTCGCGCTATCATCTTTGAATAATGACTTAGCCACATCAAAATGCGCTTTACGATAAGTTCGCCACCAACCATCTATGGTAGATTTGGCATTTATCTCAAAATCAGAGCCATATTTATTCCTAAGATATTGGCATAACCTTTCATAGGTTTTACTCGAAGTTGGCGCACATCCACCTTCGTAAAGCTTTTTCAGTGCCGTTAATATTGGCTCACGTTTGTGCATTTGTTTTAGCATTTTAGCGCTTATGACAAATTCATCATTTGCAGCAGGTTTCGGTTTGAATACCTTATTATTTACATGACTGTAAAAGTCTTCCGCTACAAATGTCTGAGAAACACCTTTGTTTGATATTTTCTCCACACTAATTTTATGTTCATCAGCATGATATACCCGACAATCACCGAGTTCTGGAATGATATACTCATTATGTAATATGGCAGCTGCACCCATCAGATTTCACTCCTCGTAATTAAGGTGTTTGATGTGATTTTTGTTTCCCAATCGAAGTTATAATGACCGCTAAATAACAAGATACGCGCAGAGAACCCCATCCCTAATTTAGATTTCAGTAATTCCTCTGCAATACCAAAACGCACGTTATCTGGTAATTCACTCATAACTTTTAACATTTTATCTAATTGGGATTTATTGACTTTATAGCGTCTCAATAACCTTAGGTTTCTTATCAATTGAAAATTGATATTTTCAGTGTAAATAAACCTAAAACCTGCACCACAGCGGCGATAGATATACTCTTTAAAAACATCTAATCGTTTAATGTATTTCTTTTTCATAAAGCGCTTTGGGTGCACTTCTACAAATTCATAACTGCCATCCATCATTTCAACGAGAAAATCAGGCTGGTAACTCAGTTCCGCGAATTCAAATACGCTTGGCTGACTAGTAAAGCTTTTCACATTTTCATCGTTATCTAACATATATACATATGCAGATTCATGATCTGATTGTGTCCAAACTGCACCTCCAATTTTTTGGCTAAAAACATCAGTTCTACTTTTGCTTCTTCTATACAAATATTTGCAATCACCCATTTTGTTCCCCCTAAAATTATTTTTCTCAATACCTTTACGTATTAGACTATTTTTTCTACATTTAAAAGTTAAGCTTTCTATAAGTGCAAACGCCTTCATTTTCATACCAATCATCGAGGATGATGTAACCCCCCAAATAACCGACAGTTTTTCAGGTTAACGCAAAAAAAAGCGTTTTAAAACACTCTAAAAATGAGGTGTGTTTGAATCTTTTACGTTTTGATCACAGAATCAATAACATCCATTAATAAAATAATTTAAATTATTTTAAACGACTGTTTTAAAAGGTGGTTTCGCTATTTAGCGCATGCAACTGGCATATTAAACTTCGCTAAATACAGCCAAGAAAGGCATATTAGAAATCAGATTTAATTTGTGAAAATGTAGGTTTTGTCCGCAAAAGTTTACAAGGAAAAGTGAGTGTTTTTGTGAGAGTGTCTGACAGTGAATAAGGTAAAATTTCAATTAACTTTTTTAAAATTCTCTCTGTTCACAGCTGAGGGATTTTCGTTTTAAAACGATTTAATGAATTGATATATTGATATTAAACGTCATTTTAAAAAACTAATGCTCTATAGGCTTCTCATCTATTAAACAGATCGCAGGAACAGAGCCTTTGACAGAGAATTTATCAAACGATGAAGCCTTTTTTAAAAAAGTTGTAGCCAAATCAAGCCCAAACATCATAATTTAAGCCAAAAATTATTTTTTGTTATTTCATAAAAAATTCATTTCTATTGCCATAATGCAGCAATTGAGATATTAAGCATTACAAAAAAGCAGGGGAAATAATGGAAATCGCACTTAAGATTCCTAATATACACCAAAAAATCGAGGTCGTTTCACAAGCTTTTGGCGACATAATGGATGCTTGGTTAGTAAGCAAAACCGACCAAAAAAAACTACTAGGTTTAACCGAAAATGAATATCATCAATGGCAAGATAATCAACTAGAAACCTTGTCTGAAAAATCATTAAATAACTTAGCTCATACATTCGATATTTATAAAGCTCTCACAATATTATTCCCTAATGCAGAGCAAGCACACAAATGGCCTAACAAAGCTAATCCACAATTTAATGGACTATCAGCCATTAACTTCATTTTGAGTGACGTAGAGCGCAATCTGAGCGTTGTGCACGATTATCTGGATGAGCAGCTAGTAGGGTTGGGAGATTTTTAATGAAAGTCTTGTTCCTATGCACCAGCAACGTTAATCGCTCAAAAATAACTAAATACCTTTTGCAAAATCACATCACAACACCAATTCAAATCAGCAGGTCTAAGTGCTAAATACTGCATCAAAAGAAGATACGGCACTACGCAAAGAAGAGCTACTCACTGTACATACCTTCAATTAACCTTAAAGTTTTCAACTGTGTAAAGACACTCATCATCTTGTACTTCATATTTCCAATCAATACTGATTGATTCTGGGTATCCATACATATCGTTATATTTAACATCTAAGCTATAAGCTTCAACAGTTGCTTTTTGTATTACTTTAAATAAATCATCAATTCGTTTTTGATATTTTAGAGGATAGTTTTTCACTGATTCAAAGTAGGTTTCCTTTTCTATTTCATCAACATAGTATGAGATAGTGAACATGCAACCTTGCGTCATTTTATAACTGATATTTGTAGGTCTTGTTTCAATCCACTTTTGCGTTAAAGCTTCACCTCTTTTTATAACTTTTTCATTTTCAAATTTTAGAAACATAGCAACAGAAATTAAGATCATAACGATTGTCGTACTGAAAACATAGATAATTGAAGCTGGGTTTTTAGTGCTAAATATCATTTATAAAGTTTCATCCTTAACTATAAAAATTGAGTGAACTAATTTTTCACGTACTTATCAAAGTAGAGAATTTCAGTCTCTAGAAAATCACACAGTTAAACTTTACATGAACTCCTAATTTATTAATAATTTAGGTTAATATATCCATAGAAGCAGCTTAAAAGACTGCTGGCTTTAATCTCTGAAAAAAGGAGTATTCATTTGGTAATAAAAGAAAAGTTTATTCAAAGTATCCCAAGTCAATTTGCAGATCCAATTACGGGATTACGAGCGAGTAACGAAACAGAATTAAGTGCATTAT
>Ga0209395_1003900_pt1 | contig 18021 bp, 18 predicted proteins | sample GOMGulsemesocosm_3_FD_184635 | JGI IMG/M metagenome (GOLD analysis project Ga0209395, IMG submission 184635) | Methane-oxidizing microbial communities from mesocosms in the Gulf of Mexico - GOM9D Gulf of Mexico (SPAdes) (version 2) | ecosystem: Environmental > Aquatic > Marine > Cold seeps... | reverse complement strand
TTTCCAACAACAAGATCTTTAGCTATTATTCTTTCGGATAAAGGTGATGTTTAATCTGTATTTGTGAAGAAATGTTTTATTTCTGAATGAACGAATTAACAGTATTTAAATAAGTTTCACATTCCATGACAAGTGGAATGTCTGCATGATTCGCATTGTCAATAATATGTGATTCTTTGTATGTCCCACTATGATTGTCATAAACTAATTGTCCGTTTGATAATTCGACATAATCATCTTCACGGCCATGTAACCAACATAAAGGAATATTTACACCTTTCATAGTTTCAGCGTTATTGAACTCTAGTGAGCTAATGAATTTTGGGTCCACATTAATTAAAGTTGAGCTTTGGGCTAAATTCTCAACAGATGATAATGGAGATTCAATGATTACTTTGGCCGGAGTGAAATCTGTTTTATTAACTATTAAATCTAATGCTGGGATAACACCTAAACTAAAACCATAATAAAATGTGTTCTGTTGTTGAACTCCTTGGTCAATTAACCATTCAACACTAGCTTCAACATCTTCAGATAAACCTTTTTCTGTTGGTTCTCCCTCTGACATACCATAACCTCTATAGTCCATCATAAATACACCATAATTATTTTTTGATTTCAAGTTGGCTAATAATTTTGCTCTTCCCCAATAATAATCCATGTTTTCAGCTTGACCATGTGTATATAAAATAATGGTGTCAGTAGCAATGGTGTTTAAATCACCAATGTAAATAGAGTAAATCGTATATTTATCTCCAGTTGCTTTATCTGTAGATACTAAGGGGATTATATGAATTAAACTGTCATTAATGTCATATTTGGCCGGAACTTCAATCTCGCCATCATTATCTCCTAAGATGTAAGCATCAACTTTTACCCTTGGAAATGCTAAAGCATCTAAATCAATTTTTTTACAAGCAGAAATAACTACAAATAAAAGCAAAAAGTAAATATATTTCATGATATTGTTATTTAATAATGTAACGTAAGCCTAAATAAAAACCAGTAGCGCCGTAGCTTCCAGTTAATGATTTATAAGGAAGAAAAGCGTATGAGTTATCTTGGTTTAATGCTAGAAACTTTAGTTCAGCCGTAAACTGCCAATTTTCGTTTTTTGTTTTTAAAACATGACCAATTTGAGGACTGAAAAGCCACCTTTGCTTTTGTTTTTGTTCATGTGCCATAGTTTTACTCAATTCGAACATATTATTAAATCCGAAATACAAATAGCTATTTCGTTTTCCATAATTCCAATACGCATTAATATCTAGAGTAGGCCAAAATTTTGAACTGTTATATTCAAAACTATGTATAAAATTAAACCCAGGATTCACAGAGATATTAGGCACATATTTTTTTTGATCTAATAGTTTATACGTTAACCCTGCATCCATTTGTAAATTACCGAATAAAAGTGCTGTCGTATGAAGTCCACCATGAACTGTGAAGTTTGTATCTACTCCATAACCAACTTCAACGGCAGTTAAGGGGATTGGAGTCGTAATACCTTGGCTAATTACAGGCCCACCAAAGTTGGCTCCAACTGCGATTTCCTTTTTTTGTAAGGGTTCAACAAATCGTGCTGGTGCACAAGACGCAAATAGTAATAATGTAGTTAAAAGTAGGAGGTATAAAAATTTCATGCAGTAGCTATATTATAAGTATTAAAAAAGTCTTTTATATTTTAGTAATCAAATTTACGCTTTATTCCGGTTAAATAACGTTTATCTCTGCCGTAAACGTCTGGGTGAAACGTAATTGTTCCTGTACTATCTCCAGTTGCGGTGTAGTACTCAACATAGACTTCAAATCGTGTATTTAATTCAATAATTTGTTGAACACCATTTACAATCAATGTGTCAAATTCCTGCGCTGTTAGTTCTTGTTCATCAATTTCTAACAAGGTTTTAGCAAAGTCAAAAGGATTATGAAGTCTAATGCACCCATGTGAATAGGCACGAATATCATTTTTAAATAATCGTTTTGCTGGGGTGTCATGGAAGTAAACGGAATGCTTATTTGGGAATAAGAATTTAACCCTACCTAAAGAGTTAGTACCACCACCATCTTGTCGAATTCTGTATCTGAAATTTCTATTGTTAACTTCACTCCAATCCACTGTATTTGGATCTACTTCTGCCCCCTCCCTAAATAGTTTCATTCCTCTTTTACTAAAGTAATTTGAATCTTTTTTAACACCAGCTAAAGATTCTGTAGAAGCAATAGAATAAGGCAAATGCCAGAACGGGTTAGTAATAAATCGTTTTAATGTGGCTTGAAACTCAGGTGTTTGGGTAACATAAGCTCCACATATAGTCCTGTGCTTTCTTATTACCTTATTTTTATCCCATAGTTTTAAAGTATAGGCTGGAATGTTAACACGGATGTAGCGTTCAGGAAATTCAGATTGTTTTTTCCAGCGCCATTTCTCTAAACTTAACATAGCTTGAAAAAACCTGTACATATTACTTTTTGCTAAAACTCTACTGGTCCACCTTCCAACAATGGCATCATCTGTCATCCCGTTCATGATTTGAAAGTCTTTCAGACGAGTAATGAAAATTGAATCACTAGCTGTTGAATCAATGAAATTATGAGCAATTAAAGCTTTTTTAGAGGCTGCATAGCATTTAATAGAATCATCTTTAAAGTTTGGTATTTCAAATTGATTTGTATCCAAATTATAAGTTGAAACAAAAGTTTTTAATCCTTTTTGCAATTGAACATATTCCCAGTTTTTAGGTTGAAATGACTCAATAAAACGAGTTAAGTTGTCTGTATCCTCAACTTCTTCCAATTGCTCAATTAAATCAAATGAAATTGAATCTTTTTTCCATGAATATTGCATAGATGTTGTATCCAAAAAACCAACGTTTAGGTGGGTAACATATAATAAAAATGAGTTTGATAACATTAATTCAGTATCAATAAATGAACTGTCTTTGAGCGCTGACTTTAAATTTGAATAATGAAAGAATTCAGGTAGAAGTCCATACTGATGTGCATTTTCAACTAATTCATACATTTCTTCTCCATTTTTAGTTAATGAAGAATCATTGACCCATAATGGTTCATAACCTGAATCTGAATAATAACTTAATAATTCAGTTGAAGTTAAAAGTGTATCGGTTTGTATAATTATTAATTCTAAAGAATCTATAGTGGATTCAAATTGATCTGAAAATGAAGGCGTATCATCCCAAAATGAATTTTCAGCATCACTACAGCTTGAAAATGTAACTAAAACAGATATAATTAGTATATAATAAAAGTGTTTCATATGTCTTACAATATAGATAAATAATTTTAACAATGTTACACTAAGTTAATTAATTATAAAACTGCTTTTTATTAAATGTATATTACTTATTTAATTCTTGGAATTACTATTCTTATTTCGATTAAAGCATTTGATGATGCTAGTTTTAAGGCAAAATGGTTAATGAATCCTTATGATGTTATTCATTATAAAAAATGGTATAGAATATTTAGTCATGCCTTTATTCATGCTGACTTTATGCACCTTGGGTTTAATATGTATGTGCTTTGGATGTTTGGCGTACAAGCTACGTCAAGACATGGGTTTGAATCTAACCTGAAGAGCTTAGAACCAAGTTTTGTAGATGACTTTGGAGTGAAGGGGTATTGGTATTTCTTTTTATTATACGTGGGGGGAATTGCTTTTTCGTCTCTCTATTCATTATATAAGCATCAAGACAACCCGCATTATAATTCATTAGGTGCTTCCGGTGCGGTTTCTGCAGTCATATTTGGAGCGATTATATTGAATCCAACTGCTCAAATGGGGTTATTATTTTTACCATTCTACATTCCTGCTTATATTTTTGGGCCATTACTTTTAGTTGGGGAATATTTTATGGCTAAAAGAGGGGGGACTAATATTGCTCATGATGCACATATTTCAGGTGCTATTTTTGGGATTATTTTCACAATAGCGATTAACCCAACCTATATTGTTAATTTTTTTAATTCTATTTTTTAATGAATGACTTATTTGTAAATAATAATGGTGTTTTGATTAATGCTCAAACGTACACGTTGAAATCTGGTAATAGAGGACATTTATATGGTGATGGTTTGTTTGAAAGTATTAGGGTTTTTAATGGGGAAATAATTAATTTTTCTAATCATTACAACAGGTTGATTGATGGAATGCGAGTTTTAAAAATGAAATGCCAACCTTCTTTTACAGCTGAATTCTTAGCGGCCCAAATTAACCAATTATTAGAACAGAATAATATAATTGAAGGCGGTAAAGTTAGATTGTCAGTAGATAGAAAACAGGGTGGGACATTTTTGCCCAAAACGAATGAAGTTGATTTCTTTATTGAAGCTGTTCGATTGCCTCATAATGAATACAGATTAAATGAAGCTGGTTATTTAATAGATTTATATGACGATATAAAAAAGCCAATTACAATTTTATCAAATATTAAGACTAAAAATTGTTTAACCTATGTCATGTCAAAGTTAACAGCTAAAGAAAAAGGAGTGGATGATTTATTAATTCAAAATGACCAAATGGGAATTATTGAAGGAAGTTCAGCCAATCTTTTTGTAGTTAGTAATGGTGTATTATATACACCTAGTTTAGATTTAGGATGCCTTGGGGGGACTATGAGGATGCAAATCATAAATATAGCAATTGCTAATAATATGAAGGTTTACGAGTGTAATATTACACCTCAAAATTTATTAGTGGCTGATGAAATATTTTTAACTAACGCCATTCAAGGTTTAACTTGGGTTGGTGAATTTAGAACCAAACGCTATTTTAATACCGTAGCAAAGCAATTAGTAAATTTATTGAACCAAAAATATTCAGTTTAATATTAGTGATGAATACAAAAGTAAATACAATTAATTGGTCAGACTTTACTAAAGTAGAGATGAGAATTGGTACTATTATTAGTGCAGAAATATTTAAGGAAGTTAATACACCAGCTTATAAATTACATATTGATTTTGGTGAATTTGGAATTAAAAAGACATCTGCTCAAATTACAAAGTTGTATGCTGCTGCAGATTTAATAGATAAACAAATAGTTTCGGTTATCAATTTTCCACCAAAACAAATCGCCAATATGATGAGTGAATGTTTATTACTTGGTGCTATTGGTGATACTAATGACGTAGTATTACTTAATCCAGAACGTAAAGTAAAAAATGGATTAAGAGTAGGGTAGTCCTAAAACAAAAAAAGACCCAATATAAATTGAGCCTTTTTTAATATGTTGAGATTTAATTAATCTAAATCTTCTTGAAATCCAATCATTTTTAAACAAGCCACTGCACATTCAATACCTTTGTTACCATGTTTACCACCTGATCGATCAATTGATTGCTGTTTTGTGTTGTCTGTAAGCAAGCAAAAAGAAACTGGAGTGTTATATTCCATATTAACTCTCATTATACCTTGTGTAGCACCTTGGCAAACAAAATCGAAATGTTTAGTTTCACCTTGGATGACACATCCAATGGCAACCACACCATCTAAATCATCATCTGCTTCCAACATGAATTGACACCCTAACGGTAATTCAAATGCACCAGGTACATGTTTTACAATAATATTTTCTTCTAAAACCCCATTATCTAATAATGCGTCTTTAGCTCCTTTTAATAAGTTTCCAGTAATGTCGTAGTTCCATTCAGAAACAACAATGCCGATTTTAAAATCGGCACCATTTGGAATTTCATCCTTATTATATTCAGATAAGTTAGTATTTTCTGTAGCCATTATTTAGTTGCTCTTTCAATATATTTTTGAATATCTCCACCTTCAGTTGATTGTGGGTAGTTATCTTTAATTTTAGTATAAACAGTGATAGCTTTTGAATAATCTTCTAATGCTTCATAAGCTAAACCAGCTTTCTTTAAATACATTGGAGTTGTAAATTCATTAGCTTCTCTTGCTGCTGCTTTTTCAAAATAGTCAACTGCTTTTGCATAGTCAGCTAATTCAACATAACAATCACCTTGTAAACCAATACATAAGTTAGCAATCATAACATCTTCAAATCCACAATTACCAAAATAATCTAAAGCAGTTTCAAATTCTCCTTTTTCCATGCTAATAATTCCCATGCTGTAATTTGCAATGTCACCACCAGTAGTTCCATTATATTCATCAGCAGCTTCTTCAAAACCAATGTTTCCATTTGTTCCATTTACTGCAGCTTCAGTCGAATCACTTTCAAAATCGTATATAGCAGAAGCTATTTCAATTTGAGATTCAATATTATTAGGCTCAGTTACAAATTTATTGTACCCTAAAAATCCTAATAATACAACTACAATACCAACACCACCGATAATTAAACTGTTTTTATATTGATCAAAAAAGTTTTCTGTTGTTGTCAACTCTTCAAATTCAACATTTTTTTCGTTTGCAGGTGTATTTTTGTTTTCTTTAGCCATTGTTATTTTTATTAATCCACGCAAAATTAATTTTTTTTTCAATTATATCATAGCTTTTTACGACTTTTACATCATATATTTTTAAATAATGCTAAAAAGTTCAAATAAAACAGTACTGTTTCTCCTTATTATTCTAGTGATGACGCTGTTTTATTGGCATATTTCTTATGAAACTTTAAATCAAAATTTTTATAGTTTTATCACCCAATATTTCGTTTTATTCGCTCTTTTTCTCCTTTTATTGAAAATTGAAACAAATTTCAGACGACTTTTAATTTTTGCAATCAGTAGTAGAATTGTTTTACTTTTTTCAATTCCTGAATTATCGCCAGACTTTTTTAGGTTCATTTGGGATGGAGAATTACTGACAAAAGGAATAAACCCATATGCGTTTTTACCTAGTGAATTAATTAATCAAGTTGGTTTTTATGATTCTCTTTATATGACAGAGTTATACCATGGCATAACTGATTTGTCAAAAGGTAACTATAGTAATTATCCTGTATTAAATCAATTCATATTTTATATTCCTGCAGCTTTATTTAATTCCATTTATGCCAATATGATAGGTTTAAAAGTTATTGTGTTAGTGACAGATTTGGGCGCTATTTATTTCTTAAAAAAGATATTGGAGCATTTAAAACAACCAATTCATAAATTATGGCTTTACGCCTTAAACCCATTTATTTTGATTGAGTTTGTTGGAAATTTGCATTTTGAAGGTGTAATGATATGTTTGCTTTTGGGCGGGATTTACTTTGTTTTAATCCGTAAATGGATCTATGGAAGTGTATTGTTAGGCCTATCTATTCAAATTAAGCTAATTCCCTTAATGTTATTACCGTTTTTCTTTAAACATTTAAAATGGAAACGTTCAATTGGTTTTTTAATGCTTAGCGTTATGTTATGTGTTGTAATTGGGTTAATTCTTTGGAATAATGGGGTTTACTTTAATAATATGATGCAGTCCATTGAAATATACTTTACCACGTTCGAATTTAATTCTAGTTTGTTTGGTATCGTTAATCATTATAAGTCAGAAGAAATGGGCTGGAACACTACATATATTGTTGGTCCTTTATTATCAAAAATTGCAACGGTACTGATTGTCGTTTTGGCCATGTTTAGAAATTATAAATCACCAGTAGACCTTTTTAAAGGTATGTTGTTTGCCTTAATGATTTATTATTTATTTGCCACTACTGTGCATCCTTGGTATGTGTCTATGTTATTGGTACTGTCACTTTTTACAAGCTACAAATTTGCTTTGATTTGGACATTATTAGTTCCTTTGACGTATTCTTTCTATGCAATTCCTGAATCGGCAATGTTCTTCAGGGTATTTGAATATGTACTCGTATTTAGCGTACTACTTTATGAAATTATTAAATACTGGGAAAAGGATGTGATTAAATTGAATTTTAAGGACTTTTTTGGTATTGAATAATTCAATAGTATTTTATTGTTTAAATACTATAGCTAGTACATTTCAAATGTTAAAATGCACTAGCTAAAATAGTTTATTTAATCAACCCACTTTTCTTTAATAACGCTTTACTTGTTGGTTCTTGACCTCTAAACTGCTTATATAAATCCATTGGGTGTGTAGATCCACCTCTAGATAATATATTGTCTCTAAAAGATTGTGCAGTTGCCTTATCAAAAATACTATTCTCTTTAAATAATTCAAAGGCGTCAGCCTCTAATACTTCAGCCCATTTGTAAGAATAGTACCCAGCAGAATAACCTCCAGCAAAAATATGAGAGAAAGCCGTAGAAGTTACGGTTTCCTTTAATTCTGGGAATAAAGCTGTGTTTTTTCCCGCATTGCGTTCAAATTCATAAACTGATTGTGTAGGGATTGATTCTAAATCGTGCCAAGCCATGTCTAATTGACCTAAGCCAACTTGTCTAACGGTTTGGTAGGCACTTAAAAAGTTTGAACTGTCTTTAATTTTTTGAACTAACTCCATTGGAATGGTTTCTCCAGTCTCATAATGTTTAGCGAATAGATTTAAACATTCCTTTTCATAACACCAGTTTTCCATGAGTTGAGACGGTAATTCAACAAAATCCCAATAGACAGAAGTCCCACTTAAACTTTCGTAATACCCATTAGCAAATATACCATGTAACGCATGACCAAATTCGTGGAATAAGGTAGTTACTTCATTAAACGTTAATAAAGAAGGTGCTGTTTCAGTTGGTTTAGTGAAGTTACATACAATGGCCACTAATGGTCTTTGTTCGTTCCCATCATACTTATTTTGATCTCTAAATGAAGTCATCCAAGCTCCACCTCTTTTACTTTCTCTTGGAAAGAAATCAGCATAGAATAATGATAAGTGTTTACCATCTTTATCTTTCACTTCATAAGTTGTTACATCTTTATGGTATAATGGAATATCGTTTCTTTCAGTAAACGTTATTCCAAATAGTTTTTCAGCTGTTTCAAAAGCACCATTTAAAACGTTTTCTAATTTGAAATAAGGTTTTAACAGTTCATCATTAATATTAAACTTCTCTTTTTTTAGCAATTCAGAATAATAACTAAAATCCCAATTCAATAGGGGAGAAGGACCTTTTAATCTATCAGCTAAAGCTTGTACTTCTGCTAATTCTTCTTTCGCTTTTGGTAGGGCAAATTCAATTAATTCATCCCATAAAGTGTGAACTTTTGAAGGTTTTTCAGCCATTCTTTCTTCCAATACGAAATACGCATGAGATTTATAACCTAGTAGATTTGCTTTTTTATGTTTTAATTCAGCAATACGTTTAAGTATCGTTTCATTATTGTTGTCATTGTTACTAAATCCTCTTGATCCAAATGCTAAAAATAATTGTTTACGTAATGCTCTATTTTCAGAGTATTTCATAAAAGGAATATAAGATGGGTAGTCTAAAGTAATTAGCCAACCGTTTTCTTTTTCTTTTGATTTGGCTAACATTTGAGCTGCTTCAATAGCACCTTGTGGTAGTCCTGCTAAATCAGATTCATTAGTCAGGTGCATTTCAAATGCATTACTGTCTTTTAATAAGTTTTCTGAAAAGCTTAAACTTAAAGTAGACAATTCTGTACTAATTCCTTTTAACGTTTCTTTGTCTTCATTATTTAAATTGGCACCGTTTCTAACAAAGCTTTTGTATGTTTTTTCAAACAACCAGGCTTGTTCACCATTTAGTTTATCTTTATCTGTTGCGTTATATGCTGCTTTAATGCGTTCAAACAAATCTAAGTCTAGCTGAATTTCATTTGAAAACTGAGTAAGCATTGGTGAAATTTCTTGCGCTAAGGCTTGCATTTCATCACTTGTGTCTGCACTGTTTAAGTTGAAAAACACGGATGATATTTTACCAATTAAACTTCCACTTCTTTCTAATGCTTCAAAAGTGTTGCTGAAGTTTGGGTTCTCAGTATTCGTTTTAATGTTCTCAATTTCTTGCCTAGCTTCAGTTATTGCAATTTCCAATGCAGGTTTATAATGCTCCAAGTTAATTTTGTCAAATGGAATAGCTTCAAATGGAGCTGTAAATGGTTGTAAAAATGGATTCTTCATTGGTGAAATTGTCTTAAAATTAATTATCTTCTAAAATTAATAAGAATTAGGAGAGTACTATTAAAATTTGATTTTTTTAACAAAAAAAAGACATGTAAATTACATGTCTCTTGGTTTCTTAAAGGATAATGTTTTACTATTATGTATTAAACCACTTCCATATTTTACCCCACCTTGTAGTTGGTTCTTTGTCGTAAGTTTTCATGTCTTTCAATCCACCTTTATTCCCTGTGTTCTTTTTCTTTTTAGGTGCTTTAGTAACTGTTTTTTTGTTTTGCTCGTAATACTTCTTCTTTTGTTCTTTTTTAGCTTTAGTCAATTGAATTTGTTTCTCAACAGCTAATTTATTTTGCTTCTCTCTAATGTCCATTTCACTCAATGAACGTTTAGATTTGGAGGGACTGTTTTTAGCCGCCAATTTTCTTTTTTCAACTCGTGCTAAATATTTTTCACGTTTATGTTTAGCTAAATCAATTCTAGTTTGCTCAATGGTTTCCGTAATATCAGTTGATTCACCATTTTTTGTGATAATGAAAGAAATTGGTTTTGCCTTTTGTGGTAAATCAATTTTACCAACTACTTTAAACCCTTCTAACTCCTTTTTAGGCGCCTTAATAACACCATCTACAACAGTTAATTCAATAGGCTCACCATCCTCATCATAAGCCGTTAAGTTTTCAGTAGGACTTTCTTCTTTCTGTTCTACTTCAACTATTTCTTCTACTGTTTTTAATTCGTCAATTACAATATTATCAATGGCTTCATCAATAGCTTCATCTTCAAATATTTCATTAGCTACTTCTTTTGTGACTGCATCAATCATTTGTTCAATGTCAATTTCAACCTCTTCCTCTTCAATTATTTCTTCTAAATTTATAGGATTGTCTTCAAGTACTAATTCTTCCTGAATAATTGTTTTTTTAGCCCTTTGAATTGTTTTTTTAGGAGTGTCTACTTTAAATTGAGCCATCACTAATTCTAAAACATTATCTTCAATTTTAGAGTTTAAACTGTCATCAACTGAAATTGAATGCTCTTTTTTTAAAAAACTAACAATTTGAGTTGATTTTATGTCTAATTTACGTGCTAACTGTCCTAATCTCATGTTCTTTTGGGTTGATTGAATCACAAAGGTAATAATCATTAGCAATAAATTGCAAATCTGAAAAGTCAAATCACTCATTTTTGAGTAATAGCAAAGAAAACGTAGCGTATTTTAAGTTGTGCAGTACTCCAGATTTAACAAGTCCACATAAAAAAAGCACCTCAAATGAATGAGGTGCTTTACAATATTTACGAGTTGTATTAGTTTTTTAAGCGTTTCCTTTAGCGTAATCAGCTAAGAAAGTAGCTAAACCACTGTCAGTTAAAGGATGTTTAGCTAAACCTTTAATTGCTTTTAATGGTCCAGTCATTACATCAGCACCAATTTCAGCACATTCAATAATGTGCATTGTATGTCTTACAGATGCTGCTAATATTTCAGTGTCAAACATATAGTTATCATAAATTTCTCTAATTTGAGCAATTAAATCTAAACCATTAAATGAAATATCATCTAAACGTCCAATAAATGGAGATAAATATGTTGCACCAGCTTTTGCAGCTAATAAAGCTTGACCAGCAGAAAATACTAATGTACAGTTTGTTTTAATTCCTTTTGAAGAAAAATACTTGATTGCTTTAATTCCTTCTAAGATCATTGGTATTTTAACTACGATATTCGGGTGTAATTTAGCTAAAGCTTCACCTTCTTTTACCATATTTTCAAAATCAGTTGAAATTACTTCTGCACTAACAGGTCCATCAACGATATTACAGATGTCAACATAATGTTTTAAAATGTTTTCTTGTCCTGTAATTCCTTCTTTGGCCATTAAAGATGGGTTAGTTGTTACACCATCTAATATTCCTAAATCATTAGCTTCTTTAATATCTGCTAAGTTTGCTGTGTCAATAAAAAACTTCATTTTTTTGTGTTTTACGTTTATGGTTTGCAAATGTATATATAATCAATTTACTATTTATAAATATTTACAATTAGTAATTAACAATTTATAATATCAAATATTTAATCCGCTTCTCCAACAAAACTCGGAGCGAAATTGACCAAATATAATTTTTCTTTAGCTCTTGTAACAGCGGTGTATAGCCACCTCATATATTCTTTATTCCACATCTCTTCTAAAAAATAACCGTGGTCTATAAAAATGGCATCCCATTGTCCACCTTGTGCTTTGTGACATGTTACGGCATATGCAAATTTCACTTGCAAGGCTTGAAAATATGGATTAGTCATCACTAGCTTATTTCTAATCTTTCGGTTTCTTTCAAATGGATATTCTTCCCTTACAATAGTATAAAATAATTCAGCCATGACCTCTCGTGGTAAAGATGGGCCTTCATGTCTGATGGAGTTGATGTTGATTTTTAATTCCACTTCTGGAATTTGTGGATAATCAATGAATCGAACTAAAACATCTGCGAATTCAAATCCATATAATTCTTCACGTCTAATTATTTTTAAAATTTCAACCACTTCTCCATTGGCGATAAACCCAATATCAGATTTGGCATCTACCCAAAAATAATTATTTTTCCCAACCATTAATACATCTCCAGCGTTTAAGTCATCCTCTTGCCATAGGATTCTATGTCTGATTTGTTGGTTAAATAGATTGGCGCGTTTGTTTGATCGGCTAACTACCATGACTTCTTCTTGTCCATAAGTGTTAATACAAGATTCTAGTTCTTCTTGTAGTTCTGTGCCATTAATTGAAATAACATCTGCCTTATTGGTAAACAAAAAAGGGATGTCTACGGAAAAATCTCTTAGCTGTGTTGCTAAGGTTAAGATACCGCTCTCTTCTTTTTGTCTAACAATTTCATTTAACTCTGCTAAAACAATATCAAATGAAAACGTGCTTTTTAAATGATGAATTGATAAAGCAGGACTTTCATCCATACCAATAGGGGGTAATTGCCCAACGTCACCAATAAATACTAGTTTGCAATTTTCTGCCGAATATACATATTCAACAATATCATGTAGTAAATCTCTTTCTGCTGAAGAATAAGAAGCAATCATTGAGGCTTCATCTATTAAGAAAATTGTATTTTTATGTAAGTTTTTTCCTAAACTAAACGACATACTTTGTTCAGGTGAAATGTCTTGAAAATATATTTTTCTATGTATCGTATTTGCTTTTTCTCTACTGTAAGAAGATAATACTTTTGCGGCCCTTCCTGTTGGAGCAAGGCTTACGCTCTTAATTGCATAATCATTAAGTGTTTTAATTAATTTTGAAATTAAGGTGGTTTTCCCAGTTCCAGCATACCCTTTTAACACAAATATCTCTAATTCTGTTGTGGATGTTACGAATTTTGAAAATTTATCAATAGCAATTTGCTGGTCAATAGTAGGGTTGAAATCAAAGTTTGCAACGAATGCTTTTTTAAAAGTAGATATAGAAGGTTTCTGATTCAAAAGGATATTTTGTCTACAAATTTATTCTTAATGTATGACTTATTGAGTTAAATATGTAAAAAAATTACTGAGTGATTATCATTCGTTATAAAAAAAGTGTAGATTTGTCAGAAGTAAAATTAAATAAAACTATAAAGTAAAATATGAGCTCATTAGATTCTTTAGATAACGTTAAATATTCAATTAACAGATTTATTGCACCAATTATCACAGTTGTAGTAGGTATCTTTTTATATTCAAAAACAGTTATACCTGTTGAAGTTATTCAACCAAATCCAAATGGTGAAGATTTCATTCATAATGTAACTCAGGAGCCAATGTTTGGTTATGCAGGTTTATTCTTTATTGTTGTAGGTATAGTTTGGGTATTATTTTTATTTAATATCTTAAAGTCTTATGCTGCTGTTGGAGTAGCTGTATTAGTTTTTGCGTTAGGTTCTTATATTCTTGCAGAGGACTATAAAATTGTAAAAGAAGATATTGATTATCAAAACAAAAAAGAACATTACTTTAGAGAGATTAAAGAAAGGTTGAATGATGTGAAAATTGCTCAAATTGAATACAAGAAAGAAAACAATGTTTACACTTCTAACTTTGATTCATTAATTGACTTTGTGAAACATGGTAAAACCATTTCTTATGTAAGGAAAGGATTAACACCTGGAAGACCTTTAACTAGAGATGAAGCTAAACATATTTACGGAAAGAAGGATAACAGAGCTTTAGATAATGATATGACGGATATTGAGGCTAAAAACTTATCACTTTGGTTAGAAGCTCCAGATTCAGTAAAGGCTGTATTAAGTGGATATAAAAGAGATACAGTTTATGTAAGTGTTTTAAAAACTGTTTTTGAAGATAATGCATACTTAGAAGCTAAAGCAAAATTAGAGTTAGAATTAGACTTTGTTCCAGATAGTTTAAGAAGTTTACCTTTCTCTGGTTTAAATTTCACTATGTTAACAGATTCAATTTCTAGAGGTGACTTAAGTTTATCTACTTTATTAATTCAAGCGATTCACCCTGAATTTTTAGAAGATACGTTATCAATTGGAGATTTAAAGGATAATAGTTTAAAAGATAACTGGTCTTTAAAATAATTAAATAAAATTTTATGGCGTTCAATCAATCTGAAGCTTTTAAACATGCTTTAAGCATGGAATTACAGAATGATACATTTCGCTTTTCAATATTAGATATTAAAACAAAAAAAAGTGTGATGGAGAAATCTTTCACACTTTTATCGTTTAATAAAGAAGAGCTTAATACCATTATTGATGATGAGATTTTTAAACTTGATTTTAAATCTATCTCATTAACTGTGTCTACCAATAGGCATACTTTAGTGCCTGTTTCTATTTTTAATAGTAGTAAGCCTAAAGATATTTTTGCGTTAAATCATCAAGCACCATTTGACAATATTGATTATAACAGAATTCCAGAACTTGGTATTGTTACAATTTTTGAATTGCCAATATGGATAAAATCTGTGTTTGTGATTAAAATGCCAAGAATCAAAATAATTCATACGTCAACGGTGTTGATTAAAGCTATTTTTAAAACATCTGTATTTGTGCCAAAAATACATGTGTTTTGGCAAGACACTTCTTTTTATTTAATTTTATCATCAAAAGGAAAATTACAATATTTCAATTTGTTTCAAGGTAATGAAATTACAGATTTAGTATATCACATATTGTTTGTTTTAGAACAAAAAGAATTAGTATTAAAAGAAATGAAACTTCACTTTTATGGTGTGGATTCAAATTGGAACCAATTAGAAAAAATAAGTAAGTTGCTAAACCATAAAATTGAAGTAACTTCTGAAAAAGAAAGTGCGGTGAATTTTATTCTAACAAATCAATTATTATGCGTGTAATTAGTGGGAAATATAGAAGTAGAAAGTTTAAACTTCCAAAAAACTTTCCGTCAAGGCCAACAACGGACTCGGCTAAAGAGGGGTTGTTTAATATTTTAACTAATCGTGTAGATTTTGAAGACTGTGATGTTTTGGATTTATTTGCAGGAACAGGTAATATTAGTTTGGAGTTTTTATCAAGAGAATCAAAATCAGTTTTAAGTATTGATAGCCACTTTGTGTCTTTTAAGAACATGAAAAAGTTATTGCATGAAGTAGAAGCGGATAACTGGAAGGTGATAAAAAATGATGTATTTAAATACGTTCCCAAGCTGGATAGGCAATTTGATGTTGTTTTTGCTGACCCTCCATTTGGTTTAGATAAAATTTATGATATTCCTAAATTAGTATTAGATTCTAATTTATTAAAAGATGATGGGGTATTGATTATTGAACATGGTCGAGAAACAGACTTTTCAAAAGCTGAACACTTTGAAAATTGTAGAAATTATGGAGGTGTTAATTTTGCCTTTTTTTCAAAATAACTTAAATTTATTGACATGACTAAAATAGGAATTTTCCCTGGTTCATTTGATCCTTTTACTAAAGGACATGAGAATATTGTAGAACGTTTTCTACCACTTTTTGATCAAATAATTATTGGAGTAGGTGGTAACACATCTAAGAGTTATTATTATAAACCGGAAAGTAGAATAAAGCACATTGAATCTATCTTTGAAAATGAACCCAAAATTAGTGTAGAACAGTACCAAGGGTTAACTGTTAGTTTTTGTAAAGAAAAAAAGGCTCAGTATTTGCTTAGAGGTTTAAGGACTACAACAGATTTTAATTATGAAAAATCGATTGCCTTAATGAATAAAGAATTAGAAGGAGTGGAAACACTATTTTTAATGACAGATGAAGGCTTGTCGCATATTAGTTCTACTATTATTCGTGAGGTTGCAAAAAACAATGGAGACATTAGCCCTTTTGTAACTAAACCGAATGAATTAATTATACAATAGTAAGCTAGTCAATTTTGATGTGGGTAGCTGGAGTGTTAACTAATTTAAACTAATCAAATAGTATGTTGAAACAAATTGGAATTCTATTTTGTATCTTGATGTTGTCTTTTTCAATAAAAGCACAAAAGGAAGCGGTTATCACAGGTTATGCTCCTCAATTTGTAGGTGAAACAGTCACTATGTATGCCTATGCTGATTATTTAACTCAAACTAAAGTAATCATAGGGGAGGGAATTGTTGGGGCGGATAGCTTATTCAGGATAGATAATAAATCAAAGCAAACGATTAAAGCCATTTTAGAGATTGCTAATACAGAAGCTGAAATTTATTTACAAGAAAAATCATCATATAACATTGAGTATTATAAATTAAGAGATCAGGCCGTTTCATTTGTAAATCAGCAAGTGCAAGCTGTGTTTTATGGTTTGGACTCAACAGATATTAACTATAGAATTTTAGAATACAATAATTGGTTTGATACTTATATCTATTATAACCAAAGGAAAATTATACAAAGTGGTTTCTTGCCAGTTTTAGATACATTTAAGGTGTATGCTTATGATCACTATAAAGATATAGATAATCCATACTTCATTAATTACGTGCGCTATAATATTGCGAATATGGAAATGTCAAAGGTGAATAGAGATAACAAAAACAGCAAACAACAAGCGTATATGGAGTATATTAGACCATATCCTGTGTATTCAGTAAATGATCAATACATGGAGTTTGTAAAAGGGTATTACCCAAAAGATTTTGAATCTTTTTCTCCTCACATGAAGTCTACTGTTTTTAAAGCAATCGATAAATCTAGTCCGTCTTGGCTAATGCATGCCTTAGGTAAAGACCCGCTATTGGAAAAAAAGGAGTTGAGAGAACTAGTTATGGTCAATATGTTGGGTAACTCTTATTATAAAAGAGGTTATGACAGACAAAAGCTAATTACAATTTTGGATTCGGTACGTGTGTTTTCAAAATTTAAAACAAATTCTGTTGCAGCTAAAAATATGTTAATATATGTAACAAAGCTAGAGAGTGGGTATCCGGCACCAGAAATTAATATAGAGGTTGGAATGGATACCTATTTGAACTGGGGTAACTTCAAAGGGAAGTATATCTATGTCAACTTTTTCGCTAATTGGAATCAAACGTCATTAAATGAAATGAAGGTGATTAAAGATTTAGAGTTAAAGTATGGTGAAAATATTGAATTTGTATCATTTAGCGCAGATAAAACAAAGGCTGAATTTGATGAGTTTGTAAAAAATAACCCAGAATATAAGTGGGATATTGTGTTTTTAGGAGAGGATCATGAATTATTAAAACGTTTTAATGTAAATACGATTCCAGCTTATTATTTAATTGACCAAAAAGGATTTATGGCAGAATCTCCTGCTAAAAGTCCATCACCACATGGGGTTATTAATGAATCAATTAATCGAACTTTTTTCGATATTACCAGAAAAATAGACATAAAGAGGCAGACAAAGCCTAATGGAAATTATTAATTTGTTAAATAAAACTTAAAAAGTAGTGTTGTGAATTAAATTATACTTACTTTTGTACCATATTAAAATTACAATGAAAAAAGGAACAGTAAAATTTTTCAACGAGTCTAAAGGTTTTGGATTTATCGTTGACGCGGAAACT
>Ga0209395_1003898_pt1 | contig 18028 bp, 12 predicted proteins | sample GOMGulsemesocosm_3_FD_184635 | JGI IMG/M metagenome (GOLD analysis project Ga0209395, IMG submission 184635) | Methane-oxidizing microbial communities from mesocosms in the Gulf of Mexico - GOM9D Gulf of Mexico (SPAdes) (version 2) | ecosystem: Environmental > Aquatic > Marine > Cold seeps... | reverse complement strand
CCAAGTTGGTAACCCTGAAGGGCAGGATAAGCCTAATAAAAAATATTATGATCCTAGGCAATGGACTCATGCTGCTGAACTTACGATGACTGATCGACTGATGCAAGCTTATCAAGAGCTACAGTGTGTTTAACTTACCGTCATTTGCTTGAAGCTTGTCAGTAAACCCTGGGAGGCAATTTCAGGGTTTACTGACAAGGTAGCTCAATTTGTAATTCTCGAAGTGTTTGGTCGAGAATCAAATTTTTAGGGCATAGCTCTTCGACAGGACAACTCGAAGGTGAAAGTTTAATGCTCACTACCTTTAAATAGTGCGTTTAAATAATGCATAGTTATAAGGCCTTTCTTGTTTGAAAGGATTAATAAAAATATATTCCTTGCTTGTAATAAGCTCAAATTTCTCTCCTAGCCTTACTTGCATCTCATCAGTCGAGTATTGGTGAACAGCTAATCCAGCACAATGTGTTGCTCCCGTGTTTGAGAATTCAGCCAGTAGTATATAGCCACCATGCTTCAGGCTAGCTCTCAAATTGTTAAAGTAATGGCTAATTTGTTCTTCAGTGAGGAGAAAGTGCAACACAGCACGATCTAGCCAAATATCGACCTCATAGCTTTGTTCAAAGCTATGCCCCATGTCATAGTGTAAATATTGACATTTATCGGTACCAAGTCTTAGAGATAGTTTCTCTAGTGCCTTGGCACTAATATCATTAATGACTAAAGTGGCCTTCGTCTTTATTAATTCATCCGCTAGTTTAGAAGTGCCTGCACCCGCTAAAAATATTGTTGAACTTGATGATATGCCAATTTCATTTAGTAAATTTAGGGTTGGTGATAAGTCATCTTCATACCAACCTAACTCGGTATCTTGCTTTGTTGAAAAAATATTATCCCAATGTGCTTGCTTGCCTTTCATTATCATTATCATTACTCATTTTTCATTAGGTTTTATCGACTAAGATTAAATAATTGGCCTCTTTGTCCATATTGAGCTTCCCCTCAATCATCTCACCTTGATAGCTTACTTTCACCTTAAAATTAACTAAGTAACTTACTTCAAGGTTACATTTTTCATAAATGAATGGCGCCCCTGTGTTTATTATTTATATTATCTTAGTCTGGCTTTGTTCAGGAATTAATGGCATGTCTTTGTAATTCATGATGTTTGGTTTGTGTCGTGCTCATTCCTATGGCTTCGTGTGGTGTTTATTTTTAATAAAGGTCAATTTAATTCTTTACATTCCTTTACAAAAGCCATACATTTATTTGCAGTCGTATGGTTACAAAGTTATCAAAAGATGATGACTGTTATTTAAACTAAATAGAATAACAGCAAGTTTTGTAACCGCGACTTACCTACTAAGAAACATAAAAATAACAATATATTTAATTGGCAACTACATCCAAACTAAGTAATACGAGCTTCAGGTTCGATTGGGGAATAACATGTTACAAGAATTTAATAAATCAAGAATTGCCAGCTATGTTTGCATGGCTTTGTCAGCATCAGTCGCTAGTAATGCTTTTGCATTTGCTGAAAAAGCTGAAAAGAAAAATCAACTTAAAGAAGTTGAAGTCATCGAAGTTACCGGTGTTCGTTCTAGTTTAAACTCAGCATTAAATGCTAAGAAAAATTCAGAAACAATTTCAGATTCAATTATTGCTGAAGAAATTGGTAAATCATCAGATGAAAATATCGCCCAAGCATTATCACGTATTTCAGGTGTATCACTTGATAGAAACGGTGGTGATGCACAAACAGTTACGGTTCGTGGTGTACAAGCTGCGTTAAATGACGTTAAATTGAACGGCGTATCAATGACCAGCAATACTGATGATCAAGCGGTTGATTTAAGCTTGTTCTCAGCAGATATTTTAAGCCGTATTGATGTAGTTAAATCTCCAGCAGCAAACCAAGAGGAAGGCTCGCTTGGTGCTTCAATTAATTTATATACTAGAGCACCTCTCTCTGTTAAAAAAGATCAAACAATCTTTACCTTAGAAGGTCGATATAATGACTTAAATGAAGAGGCAACACCACGCTTCTCTTATACGGGTATCTATAAACTAACCGACAATTTCGGTATTGCCGCTTCATTATTTCATGATCAAAATAATATTCGTAAAGATGAATACACCACAGATGGTTTTTTCTTAAAAAGCTATACTGATGCAACGAATTCTGCAACGGGTGAAGTAATGCCGGGTGAAACAGCGGCAGTATTACCACAATATGCTAATGCTAAAGTAAACTTTGATGATAAAACCAAAACGGGTGGTACGTTAACACTTCAATACCAACCAAGCGAAGATACTGATATTCGTTTTGATGGTTCATACTCACAACAAGTTATTGATCATACACATTCAACTACACGTTTAGGGCTATTTGACCGCGCTTCAGGTCCTGTTGCTGCTGATATCTCAATTGATTTAGGTAACAGTGAAATGGCCAACAGTGTTGACAGTGCTTTTACTAAAAAGCCAGCAACATTAAGCCAAGTAGGCGCATGGAAAAATACCGTAGACACTTTGGTGTTAGGGGGCGAAGTTGTACAAGCGATTGGAGAAAACTGGTTAGTTACAGCCCGTGTTGGTCATTCAGATACATCACAAGATTATTCTGATAGTTTCCGGGTTAATTGGTGGTCTAAAAACCCAAATCAACCATCTTCTGATCCAAGCACTTGGTGTGGTATTAATTACGAAAATGGTCCTCAAGGTGATAGCTTACCTGAGTTCAATTACTGTTCAAACTGGAATAATGATGACCCAAGTTTATGGCAAATGGGTCAAGCACGCTCTGAAATTCGCGACGTTAAAGATACTAAAAATAGTGTTTATTTTGATGCCAGCCGTAGTTTCGATAGTGATTTAATTACTTCAATTGAGTTTGGTGTTAAATATACTTCCCGTAATAAAGCTGTTACTCACGATGAAGCGGTTAAAAAATGGAAGCAATTTGAAGATGGAACTACTAAGCTTTTTGCTAATGCTATTGAAGGTGTTGAAGACAGTAGCATTACTGAAGGTCACTTCCTTGAAGGGATTGCACCAGCTGGCTTCCCACAAACTTGGTTAGCACCAGATCTTGATGCAAGTATGGCCTTAGCTTACCCAAGTGGCACAGACGGTTTATTTGAAGCTAACCCTTTAAAAGCTTGGGAAGTTGACGAAAAAACGTACGGTGCTTATATCCAAGCTAATTTTGAATTACTCGGAGGCGATATTACTGGTAACTTTGGTGTTCGTTATGCCAACACTGAAGTTGAAGGTATTAGCCACTCAGGTTTTGAATACCCTTCAAATACGTTCTTTGATGAGGAAGGCAATGAGATTACCCGTATTACTACACCCGTAGAAGACGAGCATGATTATGCTGAGTTTTTGCCTAGCTTTACTATTAATTATCTTGCAACTGAAGATGTAGTACTTCGAGCATCAGCTGCAAGGGTATTAGCGCGTCCAAATCTTGATAGCTTAAACCCAAGCTTCACTGTTAAATCGCAAAATGAAAATGCAGTTCCAACAGCGAAAGGGGGCAATACACAACTTGACCCATTCTTAGCAGATCAATTTGATGTATCAGCAGAGTGGTATTTTGAAGAAGGTGCGTTATTATCAGCGGCACTATTCTACAAAGACTTTAAGAGCTTTTCTTACGCTAATTCCGTACCACAACAAATTACCAACCCAATTGACGGTAACTGTATTGTTGATCGTTCAGGCTTACCTGAAGAAGAGCAACCAACAGCAACGTCGCCTTGTGCTGATGTGATTTACAGCACGGTAGTAAATGGTGCTACTGCTGACATTCACGGTTTAGAATTAGCATATCAGCAAAACTATACTTTTTTACCAAGTATTTTAAGTAACTTAGGTTCATCAATAAACTATACCTATGCGGATAGTTCAGCTGTTGTCGATCCTGAAAGTGAAGATAGCCAATTTAACGGCTTGCCTTTTGAAAATACGTCAAAACATTCAGCTAATGCGACAGTATTCTGGGAAGATGAAAATATGACGTTCCGTTTTGCCTATTCATACCGCACTAAAGCGTTAGTTAATGTACGTAATAGACAAAACAGTGCTATTAGAGACGATAGAGGAACCTTAGACTTCTCTGCTAACTTTAGTATTACTGATAGCTTAAAGCTGAGCTTCTCTGCAATTAACTTAACAGACAGCTACGATAAAATTATTAGTGTTGTTACCGACCCAGCTAATACTGGCTTAACAGATGAGTTTAATGGTGATTTAAATAGTGTTTACGATGGACGTGTAGACTCAATCTATAGTTACGGGAGAAGTTACCGTTTATCAATGCGTTATAACTTTTAACTTGCATGAGTTAATTGAATTACCACTTCAATGAAAGTTTAATGTTAATACACTTAAATGGCCAGTTTTACTGGCCATTTTTTTTACTTAAATATCTGCTAAATAAATCAAGTTAAATCAATTTTATCAAGAGATTAGTACGATATTCATCTTTAGCCATATTTACATTACGCCACCAGATTGGAGTTTTACAAAAGATAAAGTACCTATTTGGTGCTGTTTTATTAAGGGCAAGTACCTAGGTGCTTTTTATGCTCGTTAAGGCGTTTCTATTATGTTCTCTCGTTCACTTAGGTTTCCCAGGTTATCTAAACAGGTAGTACTCACCTGTTTAATTTCTACGTCTGTGTTAATAGGATGCAATCAGCAGCAAATAAATGTTGCGACGCCATTAGCGCAAGGTCAAACACAAGTTCAGCTTGATGAAAACGCTCAACAACAAAAGCAAACCGAGCAGGCAATGCGTTTTGGTTTATTTATACATTTTGCTGCTTAGCAGATCTTGCTGGTGTATGGCAGGACAAATAGATTGAAAAGCTCGGTGAACAAATTCAGCGTCATGCTGATATTTCTCAAGAAGGTTACCAAGCAGTGATAAAAAAATTCAATCCAATTAACTTTGATGCAGATGCCATTGTTAAACTCGCCAAACAAGCGGGTATGCGCTATATCGTATTGACCACCAAACATCATGATGGCTTTTCCATGTTTGAAACTAAGCATAGCGATTTTGATATTATTGATTACACACCTTATAAAAAAGATTTATTAAAAGAGCTAAGTGATGCCTGTAAAAAGCATGGTTTAAAGCTGGGTTTATATTACTCAACGCCAGATTGGCACTTTAATGGTCCAAACCCAGAGCGGAATCCAGTTGATGGCAAGATCAGTGTCTTCTCAAAAGTATCAAAAGAAAATGAAGACTTTCAAGTGGCGCAGCTTGAAGAGTTAATGACAAATTATGGTGATATTGTTGAAGTATTTTTTGATATGGGGAGCCAACACTTGCGCAAAGTAAACGTTTTAGAGCCGTAGTGATAAAATACCAACTCAATACACTGATTAATAGTCGACTGATGAATAATCAAGGGGACCTTTTAACCATGCCAGACAACCATGTGCCAGACTCACCTATTATCGATTATCCGTGGGAAACACCGGGTACGTTTTACCATACTTGGGGTTATAAATCTTGGGTGAAAAGTTTACCGCTGGAAGATCAAATATCAGTACAAGTACGTAAACTGTCATATATTGCGAGTATGGGGGTAACTTTCTACTTAATATCGGCCCTAAAGGCGACGGCAGTATTTTACCTTATGAAAAAGATGTGTTAGTTGGGGTAGGTAGATGGGTGGATAAAAATAGAGAAGCTATTTTTGAAACGGGTTTAAACCCATTTCTTAAGTTGGATTGGGGACAAGTATCTACCAGCAGTGGTGTTTTGTACTTGCACATTCACAACTTGCCAGCAGATAATAAGTTAATCTTACTAGGCTTAGTTAATAACGTTGAGCAAGTGATAGCCCAATCTGTAGCAGGTGCACCTTTAAGCATAAAACTACTCAATGGTGACACTATTATTGACTTATCTTCGATGAAAAAAGATCCTTATCTAATCATTTTAAAACTGAGCTACAAGGATGAACTAAAGACAATACCTCACCATAGCTCAGCCAATCAAAATGGCAAAATTATCTTAGTTGGCGATAAGGCAACGAAAGAGGGGAAGTTTGGTAAAGAAAGTTACCGCTCGATGCTCAAAGATTTTTTGCGTAGTTGTTACCCTGATGTGCCAAAGGCAGGGAACTATCAAGTTAGCATGAGTTATAAAATGCGTTATAAAGACAAAGACTTTATCTTAGTTAGCGCCAATGATGAGGTCGTTTTTAATCTTCAAGGGAGAGGTCAGAAAGTAGAGGCCATACAAGCGTTTGATGGTAATGAGCAAAAGCTTAACATTACAGAAACAGTAAAAAAAGACAGTAACACAGCAGAGAATCTTGTACAAAGAAGTGTGGTATATTGAATTTTACTGAGGAGGGTATTAAAAAAAGTAATCTTAAAACAAGGACAGGTATTTGAGCTTAAAGCCAGCACTAACGACATTAAAGCACAAGATCAAGGTTACTGAGCGATGAATATAGATATTGAATCGATTGAATTAGTACCCGTTGATTCAATATTGTTAATATAGTCGAATGAGCTAACTTAACGTATCAATTCAAAGTGCTTTTAACGCTTCTAAATAATAGAATTTATTTTAAGGCCACTCAGTGCGCTAAGCGTAGGCATACAAGCGTTATTCCTAACGTCCGCTCAAAGCCGACATTAATATTCTATCTTTGACGTTAATTTCTAGGCTGTAGCAGTCGTTAACGGTATTTGAGTTCAAAATAAATTTGTTCATATTGGAACATAAGCATCAAGATTTCATCCACATGCTTTCTCATGATGATTTTAGCTACGTAATAGAGATCAATATCATTTTTTAGGTATTAATAAAGGCATACAGACAAAATAGGTCATTCTGCATGCATTAATCAACTTTTTTGGAGCTAACTCTTAGGTCTAGAAGGGTATATTAAGTGTGAATTATTTGAGCTAACTCTTCATTAGACGGTAATTTTTCACTAATAATTTCACCTGTCAGGCTATGGTACGCTAAACCTGTCATCACTTTTTTAAATATGCTTTTCATTACCGGTTGCATTATCACCCATGTTATCACCATCGATATCTATAGCGTTGTCACTATTATCATCGATTTCAGTGTCATCATTATCAGGCTCAATATTGACATTAATTTGTAGTGCTGCTTGATTTAACTGCTATTAAATAAACAACTGTGCAGAAAATGACCCAAACAACGCATTGTTTTATTAGGTGATGCAGGTGTTTGAGTTTGATAATGAAGACCGTAAGTAAATCGCACTAGTTAGTGGTACTAAACCACAATAAAATATCTCCTGTCGGTTATGCTAGCGACAATACCAGTGTCTTATCGGTGTTAGATTTATATCAGCATATCGGTGATTTAAAAGTTTAAACAGCGAAAAAAAGTCAAATTTTTTTTAAGAAAATGCTTTTTACTAATTAAACGCTTTTCGCTAGCTAAGCTATCTTTATAATCAAGAGAGCTTAATCGAAAAGTAGCCTCCTTATGGCATGAAAATACAACCTACAATTCAAAATTAGTAGGATTGATATAATGCACTACATATTGACTTTAGTGCATTATATCAGAGCAATATATTTACTGTGTAAACTCTTCAAAGGTTCCTACACGTTGTTTAAGCTCTATCGTCATCTCTTTTTTCAGGTTTTCTAATATATTTGCGTACTTCTCATCATCAATTAAGTTGATCTTTTCTTTTGGATCTTTTGCCACATGATAAAGTTGATCTGAAGCGAAATAATTTTCTTTACCGTAAGTTTTAACTACTAAACGTTCAAGACCTCTACCGCCTGGAATGCCACCCATATGCATCCATGGTAAACTATCAAAGTCTGTTACACTTCTATTATGGCGTTGGGAAAGTGCTTTTTTCTTACGTTCTTTTGCTGATAAATTCTTTTTCCCCTCAGGCACTCTAAAGGCAATATATTTCCAGCCATCTCGGATAATAGAACGAGTCATACCTATTTCTGAGGTCAGTGACTGTCTCCAATCATCTGATGGCTCAGTTAACAGCTTACGAAAGCTCATGCCGTCAGTTTTAGGTGGGTTGGTGATGTTGGCAAAATCATAAATTGTTGGCGCAAAATCAATATTGGCAACAATGTTATCTAAGCGTGTGCCTGCTTTACTAAGGTTAGCAGCCCAAATAAAGGAAGGTGCTAGTGTGCCACCTTGATAAAGACTGCCTTTACCACCTTCTACACCGTGATCGGTAAAATATAGAATAATGGTGTTGTCTAATTCACCCATAGTTTCAAGTTTAGTAAGCAATGCTCCTACCGCATCGTCAAGCCATAATACATCTGTTGCTCGTTGCTTTAGACCGGCAGATTTTATACGGTGACTAATGCTTTCTCGTGATGGCTGAACTTTAGGAAGATCTTTATCACTTAACAAGCCAATAGGCGTCATATGAGGGGAGCCTTTATATTTACTGCCTTGTTTATGAGGACCGTGTTCAAGGGTTGTGGCGAAATATAAAAAGAAAGGCTGCTGCTTTTGCTCAGCCTGTGACAAGAACTCTATGGCACCTTCTGTAATCCAGTCCTGGTTATGCGCCTCTAAGCCTTTTGGGTATTGGCCAGGAACATTGCCAGTATATATTCTTGCAGCATAATCAAAGCCATTGTCATGGTAAGCTTTAATTTGAGCATTTTGGTTTTCTGTAAGCTTTCTAATAATGCTAGGGCTGGTAACGTCGGCATTTTTCTTGAGCTTGTGTAATATCTCGCCTTCAAAAACATGGTTTTTTCCTACACCACCAGTAAAGTAACCACCCTGTTTAAGGATTTTAGGCAAGCTGTCATTTTCGGGTAAAATATGGGTATTAAAGGAAACATTTGCCTGTTTAAATTGCTGCAAATCGCTCGCAAACCGGTGGCTTGTTGCTCGACTGGCCAACTGTCCAGTTAATACAGAAAATCGACTAGGAGTACACACTGAAGATGTCGCGTACATATTGTTAAATATAATGCCTTCATTGGCTATTTTATCAATATTTGGCGAGAGGTTAAGTGGTTGGCCATCCTTGCCTCTACCTTCAGGCAGAAAATTAAAATCTATCCTATGTTGATCGTCGGTTACTATCATAACTATATTTGGCCGTTTATCATGTGCAGCGTTAATATCTTGAGTAAATTCTTGCGCGGCTAGTGTTGATGATAGCGATGATACTAATATTGCAGCAATGTAGGTAAATGCGTTGTCACCCTTTTGTTTATAAGGCATTTGTTGATCTCTATAAGAATTAGTATTGAAGATGTTACACTGTTTGTTGTGTGCCTTATATATAGTAAACATTTCTTTAGTAAGATTTACAAAACCTTACAGCTCAAGTTGTTTAGCTAGCTATAATCTCTATCCGGCAGGTTTTTATTTGGTTGTACCTGTCTTGTATCCAATTATAATCCCATGCTGACGCTCAAACTTGTAAATTATTGTAAAGGGTCTTTTGCCCGCTTTAAGGACAAATTGAATATGTTAGACTCATAGTATGAATATACTAATAGCAGATGATGATGTAGAGCTAAGTCAATTACTTAAGCAATACCTCGAACAAGAAAATTGTACCGTGCATACCGTGTCAGACGGACAAGCGGCAATTGACCTACTGAATAAACAAACATTTGATGTCTTGATACTTGATGTCATGATGCCAAAATTAAATGGTTTTGACACCTTAAGGGAAATTAGGCTATCAAGTGATATAGCGGTAATTATGTTAACAGCAAAAGGCGATATGGTTAACCGTATTGTTGGCTTGGAAATGGGCGCGGATGACTATATAGCTAAACCGTGTGATCCTCGTGAACTGATTGCTAGGATTCGTGCTGTAACCAGAAGAACCACAACTACCGCAACAACCAATTCAACCAACGCTGACGATGATGAGGTTAAACTTGATGATGTAACCATTATGAAGATGAGCAGACAAGTATTGCTAGGTAATGAAAGCTTACACTTAACCTCTGCAGAGTTTGATTTATTACTGGTATTAATTGACAAGGCTGGCGCTTTAGTTACTCGAGAAATGTTGAGTAAAGAAGGTTTAGGTAAGCGCCTAAAAAGATATGATAGAAGTATTGATGTTCATGTCAGTAGTCTAAGGAAGAAGTTGGGCACTGATTCACATGGTCGTGAGCGCATTAAAACCGTTCATGGTGGTGGCTACATATATGTTATTTACCCTAATGAATAAAAACAAAGACAAAAATAAAAACACTCTCTAGGGCTCATTTTTTATGATCAAACTCAACTTTATAAAAGTCACTTTGTTTTGGAAAATATTGCTCTGGTTTTGGTTATCCTTTGTTCTGGTTTTTGTGATAAACCTTTTTGTCCTGCAATTAAGTAGTACCAGTGTTAGCCAGCAAGAATTACCGTCTCATTTAATTAAACAAGTTGCCACAGTTAAAGTTCGTATCGAACACTACTTTGATAAGCAGTCAAACCAAGGGAAAATTGAGCACTTTCGCTATAAAAATATTTACTTGTTAAGCGATGAGGGTACAGATAGGTTTGGTAAAATAGTACCTAACTTGGTGTTGTCTTTGGAGCAATACCGGGAAGAGACCCAACAGTTAGTCTCTGTTGTTACCAAAGAGATGATTCTTTTTGGTGGTATGGAAATTGAGATTGATGAAAAAACCTACCGAATATATATTAGCCGAGCGTTTAAGTATTTTAGTGAAACCTACCTGTCATCATTTTTCCAAAATTTTGTTTATAGTATCCTTGTTTCCATGTTCTTAATTAGTTTTCCATTAAGTTTTTTGTTGGCTTGGTTTGTTGTCAGACCGATAAAGAGTCTAAAACAAGCATCAAAAGATATTTCCAAAGATATAACAGACAAAAAGAACTTAACGTCATTACTTAAAAGAAAAGATGAGTTTGCTGATCTCGCGATGGACTTTGAAACCATGAGACTACAGCTAGAGCAGCAACTTAGTTCACGTATTCGATTGATTAGTGATGTATCTCATGAATTAAGATCGCCGTTAGTTCGTATGCAAATGGCCATTGGTATTGCCAATAATAAGCTTAATAAAGATAAACAAAATAGTGAATTAGAACGCATAAAACTTGAAGCAGATCGAATGAATTTAATGCTAACAGAGCTATTAGATTTCACCAAGATTGATAACTTACAATATCAGCAAAACAATGAAAACATCAGCATAAATCATATACTTAATATCCTGATTAATGACGCCAAATTTGAAGCGGAACAAGTGGGCATTAATATTGAAGCAGATATCAAAGGGGAGTTTCCTCTGGTAGGAAGTCAAATGGGGCTGTCGAGCTGCTTTGAAAATATTGTTAGAAATGCAATACGTTATGCTAATAAAAGTGTTTTTGTTCAATGTCAACAGTCACCTCAAAATGATGCAACTTTGATTACTATTAGAGATGATGGAGACGGTGTTCCAGATGCCGATATTGAACATATCTTTGATGCCTTTTATCGACCAGAGCTTGACCGCTGTCGTAAATCTGGCGGGGTAGGACTAGGACTTTCGATTGCTCAGAAAGTGATCAGTGTCCATTGTGGAAAAATATGGGCAGAAAACATAAGTCCTAGTGGTTTTGCTATACATATAGAGCTACCTAGCAATTTTAAACTTCAAAGTTAATTATTTATTCTAGACAGGTTAACTGAGCCAGCTATTCAGAGGTAGCGACTTAATAGCAACAGCATTGCTTTTCAATGCTGCTTTCTTGCCAATATTGTTATATAGAAAGAAACAACATATAAAGAAGTAAACGCAAACAATCAACAAGGAGATTAGAACTCTTACTTAGTTGAAATAGCATAAATACAATAAGTTCAAGAATATTGACTTATATTTACAATAATTTACATAGGTTAGCATAAACTTACATGTATCTCGGTATATTAAGTGTACTTTATTAATAAAGTGTACGTATTAAGTGTTTCTTTTCAAAAAATATCGGAGAATATATGAAAGCGTTTCAGCGAAATAAAATCAATACTGCTTGTAGTGCAGCCTTGGTTGCCATGTTTGGTTTAAGTACATCGTTTATTGCAACAGCCGCAGAGCAAAACAAAGAAAAGAAATCTGACGATGTTGAAGTGATTGAAGTGACAGGTGTGCGTTCAAGTTTAACTTCTGCGCTAAATGCAAAGCGAGATAGCCAAACTATTTCAGATTCCATTATTGCTGAAGAAATTGGTAAATCATCAGATGAGAATATTGCCGAAGCATTATCACGTGTTGCAGGAGTATCATTAGACCGAGGCAGTGAAAACCAAACGGTAACGGTACGTGGTATAAGTGCGGCGTTAAATGATGTCAAGATGAATGGCATATCAATGACTAGTAATACTGATGACCAAGCAGTAGATTTAAGCTTGTTTTCTGCTGATATTTTAAGCCGTATTGATGTGGTTAAATCGCCAAGTGCTAACCAAGAAGAAGGCTCTCTCGGTGCTTCTATTAACTTGCAAACCATTGCGCCACTTTCCAGTAAAACAAATACCCGTGTGCTAACAGTAGAAGCACGTCACAATGATTTAAGTGAAGAAACAACACCACGTTTTGCCTTTAACTTTGTACAAAATTTAAATGAAGAGTTAGGTTTTGCGGGCTCATTATTTTATGACCAACAAGACCTTCGAAAAGATGAATATCAAATTTTTAGTAATCGTCTAGAAAAGTATCAATCGAAAGACGATCCAAAAAACAAAAAAGACCAAACTGTTTTTGATACTGATGGAAATGTCATTGAAGGGCCAATCAGCGCGGTTATGCCATGGTTTAATGTTAATCGTGTTAACTTAGATGAGAAAACCAAGTTTGGCGGTACAGGTACAGTTCAATATCGCCCAACGGAAGATACTGATATTCGTTTTGATGCATCATTTTCGCGTAATGAAATTGACCACGTGCACTCTACAGCACGTTTGAATAACTTCAAAAACTACAATAACGTCGTCACCATTGACCAAAGTGGTGCTTCGAACAATGTAGTCTCAGCCTATTCACATAAAGCGGGTGGTTTAAATCAAGCGGGTAATTGGTTAAATACTACAGATACTTTGATTTTAGGTGGTGATGTTAAACATACTCTTGACGATTACTGGACACTATCAGCGCGTATTGGTTACTCCTTAACGGATCAAGAATTTAGTGACGGCTTTAGAACTGCATGGAGTCATACTGGCTTTGGCAACCCTACTGATCCGTCATCATGGTGTGGCTTTAATGTTGAAGATGGCCCGCAAGGCGACCCGCTGATGGTTAATTCATATTGTGAGCAATTTGATCCAAATGACCCATCAAAAATGAGACTTTCTGCGGTACGTTCAGACAGACGTGAAGTAGATGATGAAAAAATCAGTGCTTATTTTGATGTTGAAAGAGCTTTTGATGACTCCTTTATTAGCTCAGTAGAATTTGGTGTTAAATATACTGACCGCATGAAAAGTGTTTATGGTGAAGAGGTTTTCCTTAACAAAGACAGCTTTGAAAACACAGATACCATTCTTGCATCACAAGTTAGCTCTACCAGTATTACCGGCGGTCAATACCTTGATGGTATTGCGCCACATAGTATGGGGACAGATTGGTTAATGCCAAACAGTGCAGAAGGTGTTGCTTTAGCGTTTCCAAGTGGTGTTGGTGAGGGAACCGTTAACCCATTTACACCTAATCCATTAAAAGCATGGGATGTGAATGAAATTACTTATGGCGCTTATGTGCAAGCCAACTTTGAACTTTTAGATGGCGAAATTACTGGTAACTTTGGTGTACGTTATGCGGGTACTGAAATTAAATCAAACGGTACTTCAGGTATTAAGTTTAATGAAAACATGCCGTTCTTAATTGATGGCAATGAATATGTGCAAGACCCTGTATCAGCCGAGCATGATTATGCTGAAGTTTTACCAAGTGCAACAATTAACTGGACCGCTACCGATGATTTTGTTTTAAGAGCATCAGCGGCACGTGTATTGGCACGTCCTAATATTAATAGCCTTCGTCCTGGTTATGATGTAAAAGCACAGAACTTAAACGAGACACCAACAGCTAACGGTGGTAATAGTTATTTAGACCCATTCTTAGCGGATCAATTAGACCTTTCTGCAGAGTGGTACTTTGAAGAGGGTGCGTTACTATCGGCAGCATTATTCTACAAAGACTTTGTTAGTTATACCTATGATACAACTGAGGCAAGAGAGCTAGAAAACCCATTAACGAGTCAATGTCTTGTTGATCGTACAGAATACGCAGAAGGAGATCCAGACAGACTAACTGCAACTTCGCCTTGTGCAGAGGTTGCTTATAGCACCACGGTAAATGGTGGTAGTGCTGATATCAAAGGCGCTGAACTTGCTTATCAGCAAAACTATACCTTCTTACCAAGCTTCTTGAGCTATTTAGGTTCTTCAATCAACTACACCTATGCAGACAGTGAATCGATTGTGAACCCGGATGATTCAACTGATGTATTTAATGGCCTACCATTTTTAAATACATCCAAGCATTCAACCAATGCAACGATATTTTGGGAAGACGAAAAAATGAGTCTGCGTTTAGTTTACTCATACCGTAGTAAGGCATTGAGTCAAACTACTCACTTTAACTCGAGCCTAGTGCGTGATGAACGCGAAACACTTGATTTCGCCATTAATTATGCATTTACTCAAAACCTTAAAGTAACGTTTTCTGCCAATAACCTAACGGACAGTTATGATACTTTCTATAACGTCATTACTAATCCAACAGGTAATAAGGTTATTGAAGGCGATATCGTTAAAGAAACCTCTAGTGATTTAAGTGGTACACCTGAAAGTCGTGTACAAGCCCTGTACAACTCAGGAAGAAATTACCGCTTAGCATTACGCTATAGCTTTTAATTCTTAAGAAGTGATAAAAGGAAGCCTAACTGCTTCCTTTTTTATTGCACCTAACAAATGGTTTAGCCGTCTAGCGTTTAGCTTAGGCTTTTTTCGATTAAAATTAAGTTCACATAGGGCAAATTTCATGGGTAAATTACCGTTAATCCCATCAGTTATATCTGCTATCACACTGACCTTTATTGCAAGTAACAGTGTTGCTCAAGATGAAGTAACAGCTACTCCCTTAGTTGAGCCAAGCGCAGCAATGAAGCGTTACCAAACAATTTGGCAAAATAAAAACCCCTACGACAATGAGTTTTATAGCTCGTTTGCTTATAGCGAACTGAAAGGCTTGCCCATGGAAGAGGGGGTTAGTCGCCGTGATGCTAGTCAAATTATAAAGGTGGCAGACAGCTATTATGTTTATTACACCAAAGTGACTATGCCAAATAAACAACCGCCCGTTGGTTATCAAAAGGCTGATATCAACACCCCTGCCAATACGTGGGATATGGCTGACATTTATTATGCCACCTCAAAAGACAGCATTCACTGGCAAGAGCAAGGCATTGCCGTACCACGTGGCCCCAAGGGAGAGTTTGACGATAGAAGTGTATTTACCCCAGGAGTACTTGCATGGCAGGGAAAATACTACCTTTATTATCAAGCGGTCAAATTTCCTTATAACCAACGAAGCAAAAATGTTATTGGCATGAGCTGGTCTAATAGTCCTGCTGGTCCTTGGCACCGTCATGAAAAACCAATTTTAACCACGGGTAAGAGTGGTGTCTGGCAAGGTGAAAAACCGAACCGTTCAAAGATTAAAGAAGAAGGCGAATTTGATAGCTTAAAGGTACATGATCCGTTTTTACTGGTATTTAACAACAAAATCCACTTGTATTACAAAGCGCATCCTATGGGGCTTTCAGGGGACTTTAAGTTAACTTACCCTGATTTTTCTGGTGGCTTAGCAACGGCAGATAGCCCCTTTGGTCCCTTTATCAAACACCCGCAAAATCCGGTGTTAAACAGTGGTCATGAAGTGGTGCTATGGCCTTATAAGTCAGGTATTGCAGCATTAGTTACAGCCAATGGTCCTGAGAAAAATACCATTCAATGGTCACCTGATGGCGTTAATTTTGAAATTAAAGCCCATATCGTTTTGCCGCCTGATGCTGCAGGCCCTTATGTGCCGGATGCTTATACTAATACCAAAAACGGGCAGGGTATTACTTGGGGAATATCTCATGTGGCGCAACGAAAAACACAGCTGTGGCCCCACCTTATTCGTTTTAAAACCGACCTAACCGGTACAAAAAAACGCAAATTAAAACGCGAGAATATTCGCTTTAATAAACAAGCATTATTTAATGCTGATAAAAGGTAGCAATAAAAATGAATAAAACAAAAACAAAAACAAAAACAATGACCATAACTGCATTAATCCTATTTTGTACTTCAGCAATGGCGGGACAAAGAGATTTTACTAAGCTCGATACTGATGGCAATAACAAACTCTCGCTGAGCGAGTTTTTAGTAAAAGTTAACCCTGACCGTATTGCTAAAATGACCAAGATATTTGGCAATAAAGATAAAAATGATGATGGTTATTTAACTAAAGCTGAATTTAAATACCAAGGCGGAATTTAGCCTTGTTAAGCGAATAACCTTATCAAACGAGTAACCTTGTTATGAAAAAAATTTTCATGTTATCTGCTGTTTTGTTCTCTGTTGGTCTATTACCTACTCACATAGGTGCTCAGCCACTTCGCTATGAAGAAAACTGGCAGTCTTTAGCCCAACATAATCAAGCACCTCAATGGTTTAAAGATGCCAAGTTTGGCATTTACTTTCATTGGGGGCCTTATTCTGTGCCCGCTTTTGGTAATGAGCATTATCCACGAACCATGTATGGGCATCACAGTGGTAAAAAGCCAGTAGAAAATAAACAGAAGCGCAACTACAACCTTGGGGTGGGTTTTCAAACCTTTCGTGAATTTGAGCATCATAAACAGGCTTTTGGTCAGCCAAAAGATGTTGAATACCATGATTTAATACCTCAGTTTACCGCAAGTGATTTTAATGCCGAAACTTGGGCTGACTTGTTCTATTTATCAGGAGCGAAATTTGCAGGAGCTGTGGCAGAGCATCATGATGGCTATGCTATGTGGCGCTCAAAACTTACGCCGTGGAATGCTGTTGATACTGGTCCTAAACGTGATGTAGTTGGTGAAATGGCGAAAGCCATTCGCAAGCGAGACATGAAGTTCATTACTACCTTTCATCATGCTAAGGGTGGCGATCCAGGTGAGCAAGCAGGTAAAAAACGCAGACAATGGCATTATTATGGGCGCGAGCAATACATGTTACGTAATAATCCGCAGTTTAGTGATAGTGCTGATTTACAAAAACTCTATGGTTCAATGCCTCGTCAAGAATGGCTTGAAATGTGGAATGGCAAGTTAGCTGAGGTTATCGATAATTACCAACCCGATATGATTTGGTTTGATTCATGGTTAGACAGAATACCAGAGAAAAATCGCCAACAATTTGCTGCGTATTATTTAAATGCCGCCAAGGATTGGAACAAAGAGGTGATGATCACCTACAAACAACAAGACATGCCACAATCGATAGGTGTTGTTGATTTTGAAAAAGGGAGAATGGATAAATCTACCTCGTATAGCTGGTTAACGGACGATACCATTAGTGCAGGCACATGGACAACAACGGGTAGTTGGTCTTATACAGAAGAGCTCAATATCAAATCGTCAAAAGAAATCCTTCATACCCTCATTGATATCGTCAGTAAAAATGGTCAACTACTACTGAATATTTCGCCCAAAGCCAATGGGGTTATTCCACAAGCGCAACAAACATCGCTACTTGGTGTCGGTAAGTGGCTAAGAGCCAACGGTGAAGCTATTTATAATACTCGCCCCTTTTATCTTAATGGTGTATCAGTTTATGGCGAGGGACCTAAACGATTAAAGTCATCAGGTCACTTTGTTGAAATGCAAGGGGCTTACAATCAAGAAAATATTCGCTTCACTACTAATAACAATACTTTGTACGCCATTCAAATGGGCTGGCCGGGTAGCCACAAAACTGTATTAATCCGCAGCTTGTCCAAAGAAAAACGA
>Ga0209395_1003896_pt1 | contig 18031 bp, 9 predicted proteins | sample GOMGulsemesocosm_3_FD_184635 | JGI IMG/M metagenome (GOLD analysis project Ga0209395, IMG submission 184635) | Methane-oxidizing microbial communities from mesocosms in the Gulf of Mexico - GOM9D Gulf of Mexico (SPAdes) (version 2) | ecosystem: Environmental > Aquatic > Marine > Cold seeps... | reverse complement strand
AAAGTAAAGCAATTTAAGCCTCAGCCCTTCGGGCAATGTCTCTTTTTATCGCTAGCGGCATTAGAATATAACTCGTTTGGAATAACCAAACGTCGTATATTCTGCTTTGCTAGCATTAAAAAGAGTCTATTGCAGAAAATATGAACAAAGATCAACAGCCCCTAGATAATTTTTAAATTAGTATTACTGACTGAGCCATTAAGTTAAGAGTTTGTATCAAGCACTCTTATATTCTAGAAAGCTGGAAGCGTATAACTTTCGCCACTTTTTCAGCTAAATAGTGATAGCCGTTTTTGGTAAAGTGCACATCGCCTTGGCTCTTTTGAATATCAGCAATGTTAACTAAGGCATGAGCATGAAGATCATTAATAGCAACACCGTTTTTAATTGCTAAGTCTCTTACTATATTGTTATAAAATAGCTCGTCGCCCTCAATTCTGCCCACTTCAAACTTAGGCACAGGGGTGGTAGTTGCCCAAATCAATTTCGCCTTTGTTGCTTTCAGCTGCGCTATTATTGCACTCATGTTTTGCTGGTACTGCTCAGGTGTGGTTGTTAATGTGCCATTGACTTTATCGCGATGCCCTTGGTTTGTTGATTTAGGGTTTCGGTAACAAATATCCCACAGACCCCAGTTAAAATGAATAACATGCCACTGCCGACTTGCCAGCCACTTATCAATGTTGTTAAGACCATACGATGAATGTTTTCCATTTGTCGGCACCCGATAAACATCGGCTTTGCCCTTAAGTAACTTTCGAACAGCAACGGTATAACCCACCGAAATAGAATCGCCAATAATTAAGACATTAGGTAAATTAGGATTATCTTTTGGGTTTACATAAGCTTTTGAGAATTCTTTACCCGTATACAGCTCACTGTCAGTTGCTAACTGATCATGACTGCTGGTAGAACACGCACTCAAAAACATCAGATATACAAACGTGGTTATGATTTTTTGAATATTCATAAATAAATTCCAATCATCAAGCTTCCTTTTTATACAATAAATCAACGTTATAACTGTTTTTAATCACACAGTGCTGGCTAAGCTAACTTAGCCTGTTCTGCGTTATTGATTAAACAAGTACGCTAATCTCTATTTCCTGATCCGCTTTAAGGTGTAACTCTTTTGACAGTATTAATTTCAGATCACCGTTTTGATAGGAGACCTGACTTTTAATAACTTTACTCTGCCCTGCAATAACTAACTTAACATCAACCGATTTAGGACTAGCTTTAACCGCCAAAATTATTTCGCTAAGCTGTACCTGACCTTCACGTAGCGCAATTGACGCATTAAGCTTGTTAGCATTGAGGTCTTGTTTGAACAGCCCATAACCTTGAGCAACAGTAAAGAAGCTGGCATGACTTTCTGCATGCAAAACCGGACGAAAACCAATTAGGCCAGCAGGCCCGTCATAGACAAAGCCTTGTAATGCCGTTAATGCCGACCAAACACTTAATGAACGACCGTAATATTTACCACATTCATCATCACCAAACGGATTACCTGAATAGCCCCACGGGCCGTTTATTGCATCAGTCACGCCCTCGGTATGTAGTCGTCCATCATAGCGATCAGCAATGGTTCTAATAACCATTAAGCCTTCATGCACCATGTCATTTTGCATCATTGACACCGCCGCGCCATATTCAAAGCCGGTCATTACTTCATCGCCATATTTCATGCCCGGAATAGGTTGTGGATTATTTGGCCAAGTGATCATTTTCATGCCACCGTCAGAAACCTCACAATATTGACGAGGTTTTAACGATTGTCCGTAAAAATCTGCGCGGAAGTTATATTTCAACAGTGACTGCATCGACTTACGCGAACGCTCTGCAGGATAATTTCGTTCGATGGAGATTTGATCCGCCCACCATTCACCCAGAATTTGATCGATATGACAACCGTCAAGATAATCTTGATTACGCTTTTTACCCGGCTCTTGAATATAGTATTCGCCGTTCCATAACCGCTGGTTTTGTAAGTTCATGCCTGATAAGCGAATGGCGCGATAAGTTTTGGCACTACTCATATCACCCATCAACTCCGCCATGTTTGCTGCCGCGGAGAGTGCCGATAAATACAAACTGCCTATCCAAGATGAACAGCCTTCAAAGTTACCATCTAAGGTATTGTGCTGCTGGGTTTGCATAAAACCATCACGTTTGGGATCCCAATGGTCTATGCCCCAATCCATGGCTTTTTTAATACTCGGCCATTGTGATCTCAACCATTGCTGATCAGAAGAACACTGATGTTCACGATAGGTATTGAGTATGGTGCCAAAGAAACCATCGGCGGCCGGTTTTTTATTGGAATGACGGTAAGGCACCATGCCATTGTCAGCCTGTCGGTTGTAGTCTTGTTCACGCATTTTTCGCCCCAGTTCAGGTAATAAACGCGCATGGGCTTGGGCGTAATGCCAAACATGGGTGCAATTCCCTGCACAACAGCCATCTTCAGGATTCACGCCTTCCCAAGCACCAAAATAGCCATCTTCCGACCACCAACACGTTTGGCTTCGCAGTACCGCCAATTGGGAAGTCATCCGATCTAATAACCATACCGGCAAGTTAGATTCATACATGGTTTGATGAAATAGTCGGGTCCGACGGGTCAAATCAGCAAGATTATCTTGTAAATAGTTGGCAACCCCTACAGCGCTCGGCCACCAGTTAGTGTACATATGCCCGCTGCCAGTCCAAGACTTTTTATCGCCGTGGGTCGCTTCTTTAAAATACCAAGTCAGCACAAAAGTGACTGATTTACTTTCACCCGGTGCCAGCGTTAGCTGCGCAGACAATGCCCCTTGCACGGTTTCACCCGCGGCGGAAATTGCAGAATGTTTAGCGCCTTCAAAGCTACCTTGTTGTTGAAAGTCTTTTAACAATTGTGCTGACGATTGCCAAGCCGCTGTGCCCTTTGCGCCTTCTGCTTGGGTCATTAACACCATATCTGAGTTATTGTTACCGCTTCGCGTCATATGCAATAAAGTTGCATCGTCCTGGGTAACAATGTGATTTTGATTGTTACCAAAATTTCCTTTTTTACCCTCTGCGTAACCCAAGGCATTTTTTTGCGCGCCAAGAATGTCGACCACAACCTTGCTTGACGACGGATTTTTTACCTTAACTGTATAAATAACACAGGGGATCGACGAGTTTTTCAAATCCATGGGTATGAATGGATTAAAAACTTCCAGCTCAACATCAACCGGCAACGCTGGCTCAACAAATTTATATTTTCCTAGCGGATATTCACCTTCAAAGCTTAGCGATTTCATCGCGCTAAATTCACCCGCAGCTTTTGTTCGCAAGGCACGTACCACCGGACTGTTACCTTCAGCTTGTGCTCTTATCGCAAGGAAACTATCATCAATATTATGTTCTTGGTAATTAGTGGCAATTTGCCAAATAGCGGGTACTGCATCGCCGTCAAACTGAATGGCGCCAGCGCCAATACCACCGACGGTGAACTTAATGGCCGCTAAATATTCTGCTGCATAAACATGGGTTTTCCCTTTAGCGGTCAAGCTTGCATCATTTAACCTGTGGTGAGTTTTTGCCGCACGCACCGCATTTCGTTTGGCTGCTACTTGATTGACCAACGCTCTCGTTGCCGCTAACTGCGCTGAAAAACCACCGGCGATGAGATGTGTTTGAATTTGATCTTGAGTGAGTCCTTCTGAAAAACATGCCAGTTCATCAATGCAAATATCGGTTGAACCCCAGTCATCGACAGTCGATTTACCTAAGATCATCGCCGATTTTTTGGGGCCGCGGCGGGAAAATTCATAAGCGCCGCCGACCAAACTAGATTCAAAGCCATCAATGTATACCCGCACATCTAGATCGTAGCTGGTTATGGCAAAATGATACCAACGTCCTACTTCAATGGGTTGGTTGGTGGGTAGGTTAATCTCTGTGACAACTTTATCTTTCGAATTACGGTATAAAAGGGCTGATAAGTCATTTTTTACCCCGATAATGTACCGAACCTTTTCACCATCTGTTTGCGAAATAAGCACCGGATTTTTATCATCATTCGGCTTGGCATCTACTTTAAAGAAAAACTCGATGGTGGCAGACCTACCTCTAAGGTGCTCTGCATCGGGCACACTTACCGTCGACGTTGGAGTAAGAGACACTGCTTGACCAAAATTAGCTCCTGACTCAAAGCTTGCGGCTCCGGTCACTTTGGCTGCTTCACCACTAATGGCATCAATAACATTATCGTCAAAGCGCCAATAGCCCGTTAACGATTGATGTGCGCTCATTGCTTTGGCGTAAGCTGCTTGAGCATCTTTTTCAGACAAGCCAAACACACGGCCCATGCCGAGTTTAGAAGTACAGGCACTGGTAAAACAAGCACCTGCGGCTACTAAAAATTTTCTTCGGCTAAAAGTGCTCGACTTAGTTGCTTGGCCGCATTGGTTATCAGACATCATAATCTCCGTAAATTCTATTTTGTCGCGCTTAAATTTTTCATTGTTTAATTAAACATTTAAGGCAGATTTTTATATTTTTATTACTTATATTATTTATTTTTTTGTTTGTTTTTGGATTTGTTCTTCTTCCACCAACGAACTATTTTTTGTGGGTTTTTCATCGGTGGTACGCGTTGATCTTTACCGATTATATTGACATCGCCCAGTTCCATTCGAGCTTGCTCGGTAACATGCTGTAAAGCAGAAACTATGTCTGGGTATTGACTAGCAACATTGGTTCTTTCACCTCGGTCATTTTCAAGGTCAAATAACAAATAGTTGTCTAGCTTTGCATGCCTTCTGGTGGCGGCATTATTTTCATGCCAAAAAGGTTGGTCAGCTTTAGATCGAGGTATATGGAGTTTCCAGCGGCCTTGGCGCACGGCTTGAAGATTAGTACCGTTGTAGTAATACAACACATCATGAGGGCTGGTTTTGCTGTCACCGCTTAACACATCAATAATATTTTTACCGTCAATGGTACGGTCATCAGGCAGAGGCACGCCAGCAATATCAGCAAATAGCGGGAATAAATCCATCGAGCCGATAGTGATATCTGAATCTATGCCTTGTGGAATAACACCGGGCCATTTGAACATCGCTGGTACAATATGTCCGCCTTCCATGGTTGAATACTTACCGCCGTTCAATTCACCATTATTGCCAAGGTAATTGGCACCGTTATCAGAGGTGAATACCACTATGGTGTTGTCATCTAAATTAAGTTTTTTCAGTGTCGCTAAAATTCTGCCGGTACTGTGATCCATTTCCTGAATAAAATCGCCATAGATACCATTTTCTGAACTGCCTTTAAACTCATCACTAGGTTTATGCGGGGAATGTACAATATGATGGGCAAAATAGACAAAAAATGGCTCATCTTTTTGCTGCTCAATAAAATCAACCACTTTATCGGTATAACGCTCGGTCAGCATTTCAAGATCGACGTCTTTCTCCACTACCTCTTTGCCGCTATAAAGCGTGGCATAATTTTTCAGCATCTCGTACGACGGATCTTGTGGTTGCACTTTATAATAATTACTAGGAATGCCTAAATGCTCATCGAAGCCTGCATCAATAGGGTGTGAGCCTTCGTCAAAAAAACCAAGATGCCATTTGCCTACTGCCAGCGAGCGATAACCGGCCGGCTTTAACATTTCAGGTAAGGTAACCTCATCAGGATGAAGGCCAAATTTCGCCGCTATATGCTTTTTACTGCGACCATTACGCGCCACGGGAAAGCCATTACGCATAGGATAACGCCCGGTTAATAGTGATGCTCTAGACGGACTGCAGACATTAGCGGGAAGGAAAAAATCACGGCTGATAAAGCCATCACGACCAATGCCATCAATATTAGGTGTTTTTATGTCGCTGGCACCAAAAGAGCTTAAGTCACCGTAACCCAAATCGTCGGCAAAAATCACCACGATATTAGGCGGTTGTTGACTCTTTTTAGGCGCTTTCATCGTATCAACTGCTGAACATGCACAAAGTAGTAAGCTCATTGTGCTGACTAGGGTTAACTGTATTGTTTTTTTCATATTACTTACTCTGCCTGCCATTTGAAGGATTCACCTTGATTTAAAAATAACTGCTCACTCAGCGAGTCGTTGATATATAAACGAAATTGCCCATCACGACTGGCATTAATTGTTGCGGTTTCAAGCTTGCCGTTTGCCCAACTCATATCCACGGTAAAGCCGCCACGTGCTTTTAAGCCCATTACGCTACCTTTTGCCCACGTAGAGGGTAATGCAGGTAGTAAATCAAGAATATAAGCGGCATCAGCCAAGCTGTCTGGTGGTACCACGGCGATATAATGATTTTTATTGGCAGGATCTTCGCGATAGGCAATAAAGGCAGCCTCTTCAATTTTCTCAGCGCTAGGATCTATGCTACGTAATTGACTTTGCAGTAGCATTTCAGCAACGGCGGCAGCGGCGCCTAAATTTGCATCGATTTGCCATGGCGCACCGTTAAATAAGTTAATGTAAGGCATACCATAAATCAGATCGTGATAATCTTTTAACGCTCGGTCACCATTTCTGGTACGTGCCCATAACGATGAGCGCCAAGCGCCAGCCCAGCCAGCACCTTGCCAACCTTTTTTAAGCCTTACTTTCATCTGTTTTGTTGCGGCATCAGTAATTGGCTTAGTGGTGAGTGGCGAGAAATCACGCCCGGGGTGAAGCGCAAACATATGTGACAAGTGTCTGTGGGTGTTCTTTGGATCATCAAGGTCTTCAGGCCACTCTTGGATCATGCCATGTGAATTAATTTTTTGTGGCGTTAAACGCGGGATCAACGTACGTAATGTTTGTCTGAATTCACCATCTCGTTTTAAAACAAGCGACGCTTCAATACAGTCGGTAAACAAGTTCACTAATAACTGCTGATCATAACTAGCGCCCCATGCCTGTTTGTTATGCTTACCGAATTGTTTATGCAAAAAGAAATTTTCTGGTGACCAAGTAGGGTAAACAAGCAAGCTGCCGTCTTGCCATGGTGCTAGATGATCGACAAAAAATTCACAGGCGCCTTTTTGTACAGGGTAGATATCTGCTAGGTAATCAATATCTTTGCTAAATGAATAGTGTTCAAATAAATGTTGCGAGAGCCAATGCCCTCCTTGTTGCATACGACGTCCGTGTGAATTTTGTGCGGTAAAACCAAAGACATTACTGTTAAGGCCAATACTCCAGCCATTGTTAACACCAAAAGTTTCTTTGGCTGCGTATTGGCCGCCTTCAGCAACAATTTTTGACCACTGTGCATATGGGCTAAAAGACTCTGGCAAGTTGGTCGTTTCCGCCATCCAATAGTTCATCTGGATATTAATATCGGTATGGTAATCCGAGTTCCAAGGAGGCGTTAAAAAGGTATTCCATAATCCTTGTAAATTTGATGGAACCGGGGCATTACGGGATGAACTGATTTGCAGATAACGGGCATAGTCAAAATGTAACTTATATAGCTCTAGCGAGTTACCTTGACTCAATAACTGATCCGTTGGCAGATTAGACGGAGTAACATTCAAGTCAAGTTGTACTCGGTGCATCAGCTCGCTCACATCCACGACATGAGCACTTTTAATGGCTCTATAACCTTTAGCCATGGCTTTATTCAACACATTATTGTTGGCCACTTGAACATCATTACCTTTAAATTCAGGGTAATTCGGCAAATAATCGGTGGAGCCCGCGACATAGATAATAACTTCAGACGCTGCTTTAATGTCTAAGGTTTCGCCGTTAGCAGTTATTTGTGCACTGCCGGCTTCGACTTTAGCGGTTTGTAAGAACGCCATATCATCGCCAATATTCATCTGAGAAAAGCCATGCAGTGTCAGTTCGTTGCCTTTCGCGGTAATGGTTTTCCTTTGATGTGCTGTTGCCATGCTTAACGATAAATCCATCACACCACCGTCAGCTGTTAGTCTAATGGCACAAAGATCATCTGGAAAACTACATAAATATTCTCGCTTATATTTAACGCCAGAAATTTCATAACTCACCGAGCCAACTCCATTAGTAACGTCCAACGCTCGGCGGTAATTTTTGGCGGATTGCAAATCATGACCTGTAGTAATGATTAAATCGGCGAACGGTGCGTAGTGACCCAAAGATTGTTTAGTAGCAAGGTGTTTAGTACCTAACGCTTCAACCGAGTCTTCACCTTTACCAAATTTTCCATCACGAGCAGCGCTTCGAACTATGTCTAAGTGTTTATATGCATTTCGCGGCGCGCCAGATTGGTCAATTTTATTTTGGCCACGGCTAGAGTTTGCCCACAAGCTGATCTCGTTAAAAACAATATATTCACTGTCAACGCCACCTGAAAACATGGCACCAAAGCGACCATTACCTAGTGGCAACGCTTGGCCCATAAATTCTTTGCCCCGTGTTTTTGCATAGCCTTTGGCATTTAGGTTGTTAGCTTCAGGATATATATCGACTATCGCAGGCTTTAGAAAATATAATTGCTGTGACGAAGAAGTTATTGTCGACATCTCATTTTGTTGGCTTGTTGGCACACAGGCTTGACATAAAATAAGCGATGAAAAAACGCCAACTATCTTGATTTTCTGGTATCGATTAACAATGCTCATAAAAATAATCTGCCTTAATATCAGTAAGATACGTGTAACGATTTTTTATATAAAAAACTCAAAATAAATATGCGAATTCAAGCTAAAAAGCTCTTATGGCATACGGATTAACTTGCCTAAACATATATCAGGTTAGTTATGTCGATAGGCTTTTAGCGTTGCCGCCATCTGCTGCACTACCTTTGGGTACTTCTTGTAAAGGTTGGTGGTTTGGTTTACATCCGCTTCTAAGTCATAAAGTTGTGCACGAGGCGCATTTTTTTTGATTTTTCCATTTTCAATATCGCTGTTAGGGGTATTGAGCAATTTTGCTGCGGCAGGACTTCCCCATGCATGTTGATGAGGTTTTGAACCAGTAAAGCCACCATCACTTTTAGCAGGAATGTACATCCATTTCCCTTGGCGAAGCGCCATATGAGATTCTTTTCTTGGCGAGATGATCATCTCGGTGCGTAGCGGCTCTTTTGAGTTTTCAAGTATCGCTGGTAGCATGCTGATACTGTCTTTTTGATCTTCTTTGCTCAGTTTCAGCCCCGTTAACGCAGCAAATGTGGCTAACATGTCGACATTATTGAGTAATTGATGAGAAACACCGCCTGCTTTAATTTTTTCTGGCCACCAAGCAATGAATGGCACACGGTGACCGCCTTCCCAAACACCAAATTTTGAGCCAAGCAGATCGCCATTGATCTTGTGCCCTTTTGCTGCAGCATCTCGCCCACCACGGTTGAACATACCACCGTTATCACTGGTAAAAATCACTAAGGTATTATCAGCAACCCCTGAAGATTCAAGACTCTGCATTACTTCACCAACAATCCAGTCTAACTCTTGAACAAAGTCACCATAGAGGCCGCTGTCACTTTTGCCTTGAAAGCGCTTAGCAGGCGTAAAAGGATGATGTACATTGGTTGTGGCTAAATATAAAAAGAACGGTTTATCTTTGCGTTCTTTAATCCAGTCCGTTGCTTTTTCAGTGATGGTAGTGCCAACACTGTAGTCGTTATATAACTTATGTGCTGCTAACGCGCCTTTAAAGCGATTAACCGTACGCTGCGACGCTTCTGGTGGAATAGGCGTGATCGGCGTTGCGCCTTTGCCTTTTCTACCAATATAAACCAAGGGATCTGCTGGATCCCAACCGACAACACGCTCATTTTCAACATAAACGTATGGGGGCGCACTATTAACAATAGGCACACCGAAGTAGTAATCAAAACCAAGCGCTTGTGGCCCTGGTGTTAAGGCTTTTCGCCAATCATTTTTGCCTTTACCAAAACCCAAATGCCACTTACCCACAGAAGCCGTATCGTAGCCTTTGTTCTTAAATACATCGGCAATGGTCACTGTCTCAGTATCAACCACCAAGGGTGACTCTATCGGTAATGGTCCCCAAAGACCTTTTCCTGCCAAAGCACGAAAAGGGTATTGTCCGGTTAACAAACCATATCGCGACGGTGAACATACTGCCGAAGCAGAATGAGCATCGGTAAATTTTATGCCTTCAGCGGCCAATTTATCGATATTCGGCGTCTTTAATTTTGTTGCACCGTAACTGCTTAAATCGCCATAACCGAGGTCATCAGCAAATATAACCACCACATTAGGTAACGGTTTAGTTTCAGCATTTACCATAGTTGTCGATAATGACAAAAAGCACATAAGGCTTAATGATAATAACGAGTTCTTATTCATTACTTTTATTCCTATTATTGTAATTATGTTTATTCGCTTTATGTGCTGACCAAATTCGCTGAGATTTTAATCTTCGTCACGCTATAAGCACTGATATCGCTATAGCCTAAACCTTTCATCAAAATATATACGTTATTAGCTGCAGAACACGCAGCGCTAGAACCCAAAAAACCAAAGCCTAAAAAGCACTTAATATCACCTAATCACATGACTGTTTTACTTTTAAAAGGCATTTTTTATGCTTTGTAAATCAGTACCCAGTAGCTTACGGGCGAGGATATCAAGAGCCTCTTCCGATCCTTGAATATGAAAGGTTGCTTGTAGGTGTTGCATTGTTTCGCCCGGCTTGAGCGCCGCCGCAGGAGAAGACGTTTCCAGCTCATAAAATGGACCTAATGGCGCAACGCCAAGTTCAGGAGAGCCATCGTTATATGAATTGATCACATCACCGCCGTAGGGTTGCTGCTGTAGTTCCCACATTGAATTAACAAAGCCTTCAGGCGCTTGCTGTTGATTATAAGTAACAATATTAAGTACCTGTCCAGTGGCATCATAGCTGCCAGCAATGCCTTTAGAGCGTTGTGCACTGATACCTATTTTCCCTCTTCGTGTGCCATCACCTTTGAAAAACAATTTATCAGAGGCAACCTGAAGATATTCCGCTGGTACCTTGCCAAAATAGCTATCATTTACCTTCGGACCTAATGCCTTGTCAGAGCCACTTTCAAAAGGAATAACCACGGTTGTTTCAGGCGACGGGTTGTACATGCCCAACATCCAAATAGACAGTAAACCCGTTTCTGCTTTCCAAGCATTAGTGCCTGTGTTAGTAATACGATTGTCCGTTTGATAAGCCACCATACGTATCTCATTGCCAAGCTCTATGTCTAGCGCTTGGGCGGCCTCTTGCTTGCCTAATAACGTTACCGTACGTTCAATGCCGACCTTAAACTCTGCGCCGCTGTAGTTAATTAATTCGGTATTGTGTTTGAAGGTCGCTGAGTTTTCACTTTGAGAAACTAATTCAAAGGCTTCAGTGTCAATCGCCGGTGGCGTAGTCCAGTCGGAGAATTCAAACTTTGTGTCCGGCTTAAAAAATAGTGCGTACTGTCCGCCTTCGGGTCCGAGCCAAAAACGCTCCTCGCCACCAAAAATATAAATATGTTCTTCTAGGGTGCCTTGCTTTTCTTCATCAGAAAGAAAACCTTTAGCAATGACCGGGCGATTAATCCAACCAAAGCTAGGACCGCGTTTAAGATCAAAAGTACTGGTCATTACCCTGCCTTGATAGTCTGGCGCTACGGCAACCGCCGCATCACCATCCTTCAATAAAACAATCGAGGTATGCTTTTTCATAAAAGCAATATCATCGGCAAAACCATCGCTAGTTGAATTACCGCTGGTAAGGCTGCATCCTGAAAGTATGGTTAGTGCCGTCGCGGTCATGGCGATAAACTTGACAAGTTGTGGTTTTTTAATCTTATTATTTTTCATCTTAATTTAGTTCCTTTAGGGCAAAGAAAGCAAAGCGGATTAATAACAGCTGTTTCATAATGTACCCTCTAAATAGTTATATTTTATTGGTATTATTTTTAGTGCCTGAAAGTATAAAGTCATCCGCGTAAGCGTTGAATATTCACCGGCCAACAGCCTTGTTTTATCGATTAAACATAAGATTATTTATTTACTCAAAACTGATGCTGGCGGCAGTGGCACATTGTTTTGAACTCTCCAATTCACCAATGTAGCTAACATTTTTTTCTTTATATTTGGGTAATAGCTAGACAGCTCTTTTGACTCGGCAGGATCATTGTCAATATCAAAAAGTTCAACTTTCCCCGAGAGCAGAAATTGGATCAGTTTAAAGGAGCCATCTCGAATTGCCGATACTGGTTGATGCTTATAGGCACTATTAATATGCCAATATATCGCTTTGTCTTCATACGGTTGATTGAATAACAACGGCACAAAACTTTGGCCATCAAGTTCGCCGTTATAATCATCTACATGAGCGAGTTCTAAAAAGCTGGGGAAATAGTCTAAAACTGAGATTAAATTGGAATGGCGAGCCGTTGAAACTTTACTTGGCCAATTAATAAATGCCGGCACTTTAACTCCACCTTCATAAATACTACCTTTAAAACCTCGCAACCTTTTATCAACGGTTTGTAAGGAGTTAAAACCATTGTCAGAGGTAAATATGATAATGGTATTGTCACGTAAACCATTGGTATTTAGAAAAGCAGTTAGTCGGCCAATATTATCGTCCAAAGATTCGATTAACGTACCATATGCTGCTAGTTCAGCTTTTTCTTTGGCACTTCGACCGGTAAGCAGCTCCTTCTTTTTATTTTTATACTTCGCTAGTAATTTTTTGCTTCTTGGAATACTTGGGCGATGAGGTGCGTAATAGTGCAAATTTATAAAAAATGGCTCATTCTTATGCTTTTTCATAAAACCAATCGCCTCATCGGTCAGCCTATCGGTTAACCATTTGTCATCAGACTTTTCTGCTATAAAAGGGTTCTTAAAGGGCGCGATATAACCACCACTTTGAGATTTATAGCCTTTTTTATAACCTCTGGCAGGATCTCCCCACCAAGAGCCACCTACATTTACATCAAAACCTCTTTGTTCAGGGTAATAAGATGAGTATTTAGTTTGGTGATCTTTAAGCCATGAGAGATCACCATTTTTTGGCTGACCTAAGTTATCCTTAAATGGGTAATGGTGCTCAAGTTCAGGATTAGGGCCTACTATGTGCCATTTTCCTAAGTGTGCTAATTTATAACCAGCTTTAGCTAGTGGCTCAGCGTATACAGTATGTTCAAGTTGTACTGTGCCGCGTGAAAATATACTGGTTTTATCGTTGCCCTTTTCAAGAACAGGAACACCATAAACTTGGGTTTTGAAGGACTGTTTTCCGGTTAATAAAGCCGCGCGTGAGGGTGAGCAAGTTGGGTAAGAATAAGCATTATCTAAAATACGACCATTATTTGCTAAATTGTCTATATTCGGGGTTTCAATCCAAGTAGAGCCATTATAACTAACATCACCCCAGCCTAAATCATCAGCCAAAATAAAAATGATGTTAGGTTTAACGTCCGAACTTTCTTGTGCAGCACTCGGCCCCGCTAACAGCAAAAACAGTAATAAACTCAGGGGAAACTTCATAACTCAACTCACTATTATTCAAACATTAGTTAGTAAACTGCAAACAAGCCTTGGTTGAGCTTGTTTGCAGTTGCTCATTTATTAAAGTTCGACAGCCTCGTTATCTCTAATATGATTAAGCACTTTTAACATTGTTTGCACGCGTTCCGGCTCCACGTCAGCGAGATTATTACTTTCTGCTGGGTCAACCACTAAGTTATAAAGTTCAAAGGGACTTTGTCCGGGTTTAGGCTGTACATTTTTAGGTTTTGAGAATCCGCCACTACCTATTCCTTCAATTAACTTCCAATCTCCAACACGCACGGAAAATCGTCCTTGCATGGAGTGATGTATCATAGGTTGACGCTGATAATTTTCACCTGGTGCGCTTAATAATACCGTGGAAAAATCACTCGAATCTGTGGCAGAACCACTGATAGGATTAATATCTACAATGGAAGCTAAAGTACGCATGATGTCATTAAGGACGATCGGTGCGTTTGACTGACTAGCTGAATTTACCTCACCTGGCCATTTAATGATTAGTGGTATTCTGTGACCCGCTTCATAAATATCAGCTTTTTGTCCACGCCACGGGCCATTAGCTAAGTGTGGATATTGTGCTTTATCTTCAAGTTTCCAATGAGCACCATTGTCAGAAGAAAAAATAACGATGGTATTATCTTCTATACCTGCGGCTTTAATTGCCGCAGTAACTTCGCCTAGTACGCCATCAGTATATGCGGCAAAATCACCATAATAACCCGCACCACTGGTGCCTCGATATTTATCTAAAGGTAGCCATGGTGTGTGCGGCGATGTTAACGGGAAGTACATAAAGAAAGGCTGATCTTGTTTTGAGGCTTCATGAATTTTTTCAACGGCTTTTGCGGTTAACTTTGGTAATACTTCTTCATGGACAAATCCTTCACCTAATTCACCCGCGCGCCACTTACCACCACCCCCATGGCGTCTAAAGGTACTAGATTCAATTCGTTCACCTTTTAGCGGTGTAATCGCCTTTTCATTTTCAATCATAACGTAAGGCGCCATATCTAAAGAGGCCGGAATACCATAAAAGTAATCAAAGCCTAGCGCGTTTGGCCCAGGAGAAAGACGCCCACTAAAGTCAGGCTCACCTTCACCAATGCCAAGGTGCCATTTACCAACCATAATGGTTCGATAATCGGCTCGCTTAAGTAAACTGGCAAGGGTCTCTCTTTTCGTGTCTATCAGCAAAGGGGAATCTGCATTTAACACACCACGTTTGAGCTTACTGCGCCAGGCATACCGCCCAGTCAGCAAAGAATAACGCGAAGGAGTACATACTGCAGAGGATGAATGCGCATCGGTAAATAGCATGCCTTGTGATGCTAAGGCATCTAGGTTTGGTGTCGGCACTAAGCTTTCTGGATTGTAGCGTTTAATATCTCCATAGCCCAGATCGTCAGCAAAGACGAGCACAATGTTAGGTTTTTTAGTCTGTGTTTGAGTACCTTTAGCTTTTACCGGTAAGGTAGCTTTATCAGTTATGCTCGCTTTCACAGGTAAGGTTTCGTTGCTCGATTGAGGGCTACAAGCAAGCAAGGTACTCAATACTGTTAGTACGAATAAAGAGTGACAAGGTGTTTTTCTCAATACTGCCATGTTAATTAGATCTCCGGATCATTATATATGGGCGGCCAGTCATGATTACTGCCACCCTGTTAACTATTTCAATTAGGTTAATTTTTTTCTGTTACATCAAAGCGATGAATGAAAGGTAATTGCTTTGTAGCTTTGCCTATTTCCACGCCCCATGTTGGAATTTCGCCCTTATTACTATCGGTAAAGGCTTCAGGGCGGTATGCTCCAGCGGCCCAAGGATGGCCAACTACGTGGTGAGTTTTACTGAAATTAAGACCGTCTTCAGCATACAAAATAGAATGCTTGATATTCGCAGGTGCTCGCTTGCCAATCATGGCCGCAACACCTGTTCCTTGAGGCCAGACAAACACTTCATGGTTACCTGGGATCACAGGGTTACTAGATACTTTTTTATACGGTCCTTGTGGGTTTTCAGCAATAGCCAAGCCCATTTGCGTATGTTTAGGACTTTTACCCAATTGGCGACCTTTGTAATAAAGCCAATATTTTCCATCGCGAACGATCAGGCTAGCATCGTCAATCAGGTGACTATCAAAATCACTTTTTTTATCGCTGTTTGTCAACACTGGCTCAGTATTGATACGTTTCCAAGGCCCGTCTGGTGAATCTGAAACTACTAAACCAATTTTAGAATCAGGATTAAACGGCTTTTTATATGGTTGTGAAGTCCCAGTATAAAAGAGCCAATATTTATCTTCGGCAACGAGAATATTAGGTGTAAATACACTGCCGCCTTCCCAACTTCCCACTTCACCTTTGGCAAGCGCCTGCCCTTTTTCCGTCCAATAATGGCCATCAAGCGAAGTTGCATACCAAAGGGTGGCATCATATCCGGGAGATATCTTGCCTTTCGAATACCACAAGTAATACAAGTCTCCAACTTTAATGATGTCACTTGGATCACGACGCATGACGTCTTTCTCAACACCAATACCCGACAACGCTGAGTGTGAAATAGTGACCTTTATCGGTTTACTCTGTATAGAGTAATTATGAGCCTGTAGTTCAGCTGCACTGATAACAGTGCTAAGACAAAAGCACATTAACAACAGTTTTTTCATTATGAATCCTTTACCTTTCATCGTTGATATCTTTGCATAAAGCTATTTTTACTACCTTTTGATATTGGACTCAGCCAAATCGCTTGTCCGCCACCAGGCGCTAATTTCATCTTCATTATGTCGCCTTTTTTAACCTTTATGTTATGAACCTCATAATCTTCACGGTTCTTTATATAATGCGTATCCGCTGCATCTGCGTATATTTTCGCTTGGTATGTTTGATCCGGCGCAAGGAAATCTAGCTCAAGCGGTAAAGTGCCACCTACTTCATTAATTGCCGCGCCAATAAACCAGTTATCACCACTTCGTCTTGCGGTTACTATGTGTTGATTAATGTTGCTTGACAGCACAGTAGACTCATCCCAAGTAGCAGGCATAGCTTCTAAAAATTCAAACAAATCTTTTTTAGCTAGATACTCTTCTGGTGCATCCGGAAAGATGATTAACCCTGAAAAAATAATTAATGAGCGTGCCACTTCACTGGCAACGGTAGAGTTAACCTCTGCTCTAACATAATTTCGGCTCTGTTTTAAACCATTCAGTTTAAAGAAGCCATTCGACATATCCAAAGGGCCAGCCAATGCATTTACATGCGCCATTTCAACAAAGCCGCTTGGAGTAAAAGTATGTCGACCATCGGCTTGTGCATGTACCGCTTCTCTCGTTAACCAATTCGGCCAAGTTCTTCTTAGCCCGCTAGGAACGATTGGTTGATCATGAAAGTTAATTAATAATTGATGCTTGGCGGCTAGCTCTACAATGTTTAAAGTTTTTACAACCTTTGCTTTGCCTTTAAGCTTCATAAACCCATATTTAACACCCGCGGCTCCCCAACTTGACCAAGTTTCAAAAAGAGTATCTAAGTCGTAATTTATGCTGGCTTTGTCATTCAGATATAAAATAAAGCCGATACCTTTTTCATTCGCTTGCTTGATTAAGCCTTTAATATTTAACCCTTCAATTTCAGTGAAGGGGTTAGATTCAACTTCATGCTCAGGTCCATACCAGTTTGCATCTATCATCACGTATTGCATGTTATTTTGTGCCGCAAAATTAATCATCCGCCGCAGCGATTCATTGTCTAGCGCATAAGTATGATCTCCATATTGCTCGCCACGTACACGCCAATCCCAGAATGACTTCCCTGTCTTTATCCAAGCAGTGTCTTTAATACGATTTTTAGGTGATAAATTAAGCAATACTTGCGAAGTGATTAAATCACCGGCCTTCTCGGCAACCTGCAATACACGCCAAGACGTCGATGAAGGTGGCTCTGCCATTGAAATAGGCTCACTTACCACAGCTAATTGCGCACTTCGGGCTAAGGTTTTAAGTTTTATCTCTGCAGTTTCAATTCGACTGGCTTCTTGAATAGCCATTGCAGGTAAATTGTTACTGGTTAATGCTGCAGGGAGAGATATTTGCTGAGCACTACTTTTCAAAACACTTTTTATTTGTTTTGTTGGCTTCATACCGTTGTAGCTCCAGCTTGATAGATCAGCTGCAAACGTAAAATGGGTTTTTTCCTGTAATACTATTTTTGTAGTCATTTCGGAAGAGGAAAATACATGCCTTAGCGCAACGGCATCATTGAAAATGCGAAACTCTAGGTGACTAATAACATCCTGAGTCCCTTTTTCAACTAGCTTAAATTTGACCCCTTTGTATTTATTGTGTGCATGATCAAATTGCCCCCACGGTAATGACCAAGCCTCATCTATGCTTTCTTCTGCTAACAAAATCAAATCATGCTCAGCTTGCACAATTCCTTGCGGCACCAAATCAACCGTGGATGCTAAAAGTATCGGCTGATCGTCAAAAGTGACACTATATTGCGGCGATAAACCGTTATCCCATGAAACCAACAG
>Ga0209395_1003893_pt1 | contig 18042 bp, 15 predicted proteins | sample GOMGulsemesocosm_3_FD_184635 | JGI IMG/M metagenome (GOLD analysis project Ga0209395, IMG submission 184635) | Methane-oxidizing microbial communities from mesocosms in the Gulf of Mexico - GOM9D Gulf of Mexico (SPAdes) (version 2) | ecosystem: Environmental > Aquatic > Marine > Cold seeps... | reverse complement strand
CTTCCCTTGCTGTTATCGATTACCTTGGCAGCGTCAATCACGTTTGATGTACGTATTGCATGTATTAACGATCCCAGGTTCCCAAAAACTGCCTGATAGCTATATTTTGGGGTCTACGGTCGGATTTGGTAAGCTTCATAGAAGGCTTAAACGACCGTAGTCTACTGTACAATAAATTTGCAAGTGTTGGTTGGACATTTTGAACTAAACCCGCCTTGGCTTATCGCGGAGGATCACCCTGAAATTACAGTCCTGCAAATTATGCTGCCATGACCCGTTAATGGCGACGATACACATATTAAGAGAGATTGTGGGAGATACAAAGGGCTAAACATCGTGGGCAAAAATCAAACCAAGAGAAACAGTCCGCTTTCTTCTAAAGTTTGGTGTTGGCAATCGTGGCTAGAACGAATCACTCAAGTGGCGGTGTTGCCCATTGGGCGTCAGCAATAGAATGTTTTACTGTATGCCGTGTTTATTAAGGTTGCCAAGAAGGGCAATTGTTGCTTCTCTTTGCTGCAGCTCTTGAGCTGAGGCCCCCCCATTCTTAGCAAAAGCGAGCTGGTCAATACTTTGCTGTAGATAGTTTACTTTTTCATCCGGGTCATATGTTCCTTCATATCCGGGCCAATGCGATGCCATTTCTTGTATAGGGAAGCTCATTACCGCATGTTGCGTTGGGCTAATTAGCTTGTTGTCCAGCAATTCGGTGGCCATTGCTATTCGTTCGTTTTCCGATAAATTAGTGACATCATAACGGCTGGCTATTTCTTGTTCTTTACGTGCTAGTGCCTTGCTGTTACTACTGATACTGACGGTGTCAGTTTCTGAAAATTGTAATGTGCTATTGCTGAGCGTTTTCCCTGGCTGTACTTGAGCAGGTTTAACATCTTGCGACAGAGTTTGTTTGTAGAAAGACGTGCCTGGGTTTGTAACCAACATAAGTAGTATTCCTTACTCTTATAGATAATAGATGTCGTTATGTTACATTTCTTGCAAGTTTGGTGCCTACTACGAAGGCAAAGTTGTAGCGGCTCCATTATATTGGCCATTCAAGAAAAGAAGACTGCCGGTATGGTGATAGTCGAATATAAGCTGCTATGGCTATGCCCCATTCAGCATGGCTAGATAACTATGTCGTTGCAATGCGGGGCTTGCGAGCGGTGAATGAAAAGGCAGTTAACGCAAGCCTTAACGTGCTGCGCTTATAGATTGTATAGGTTGCCGAAGTAGCCGCGAAAGCTTCCCGGTATGTGTATTGCGCTATATTCTAGAAGTGAGAGGTGGCGGGCAGGAAATGCAAGTTAATAGCACTTCATACGTAACTACGGCAATACATACACTTAAAGGAGGCAATAGCTTGCCGCTCAATGAGAATGAAAGTTCACCGCCTGCACAATACAATCACCGTCGGCAGAAGAGTAGGCAAAATCGCTTGGCTCTATCCATATGATCCTATCCATATGCTTTGCGCCACGCGAGTCTAGCCAATTGAGACCATTAAATAGACACTATATTCGATTGGGTGGCCTTAATTGTCGACTTGCAGCGCGCAACATTTTTGTAAACTTGGGGCACTGCAAGTGACTTTGTTCGGGGCAAACAGCAGCGTGCCGAAGACCGTCTCGCATAGCGGTTAGCTGGTTAATGGTTTGATCCAGTTGCTCTGCTTTTAATGACAGTTGTTGCCTGTCTACTTGTAAATCCCCCTCTTTTGAAAACATACTACCTATTTCGTCTAGCGAAAATCCTGCCAGTCGACCCAGCGAAATCAAAGAGAGTTGTTCTAGCACGCTAGCATCAAATAAACGCCGTAATCCATGGCGTCCCACCGATTGTAGCAGCCCTTTTTCTTCATAATAACGCAAGGTTGATGCGGGTAATCCCGAGTGTTCTACCACTTCGCCAATATCTAAAGTTTCTTTCTTCATTTTCTTCACTTTCGTCACTTCCCTCAATTTTGGCCTTGACTTAAAGCTGGCTTGAAGTGGCATTATAGCGACAGTGATATTACAGCACCAGCAAGAACCTGGCAGTTTCTAGCTTAGCTGACGCTGTGAGCACATTAGTCTAACAACAAGTCAGGAGAGTGAGTTATGGGTGGAGAGCTGTTATGGTCAGATATCGTTATCGGCGGTGCGGTGATAGGTGTTGGCGCTACCGCAGTGATGGATTTGTGGGCGCTGACACTTAAGCATTTTTTTGGTATAGAACCGCTTAATTACGCCTTAGTGGGCCGCTGGTTAGCGCATATACTCCGAGGTACATTTCGCCACGAGAATATACGAATGGCTAAACCTGTCGCGGCAGAATTACTCGTCGGTTGGGCTGCACACTATGTGGTGGGGGTCGTATTCGCTGCGTCTCTTATTATGCTCGCAGGCAATGACTGGTTAAGTGATCCCGGCATTATACCGGCGATAGGTTTTGGCGTGTTAACAGTTGGTTTTCCGTTTTTGCTAATGCAGCCCGGCATGGGGTTCGGAATTGCCGCAGCAAAATCCCCCAAGCCCAATGTAGCGCGGTTGCGTAGTCTATTGGCCCATTTTACTTTTGGTCTAGGTTTGTATTTTTCCGCGACACTCAGAGTATTCTTAATCGGGTAATAAATAGCAGCGGCAGCATGAAATAGCGAAAAAAGTATAAGAATAGGAAGAGTAGCCCGAAAAAACCGCAGTATTCTAGCGAGGCAACAAGGAATATGCTGTGTCGCTAGAATACTACTTATCGCTTTGAGAAATCGTCATGATAGAAGCGCAATACAGATTCTATAGGCATACTTTGGTGAGCACGGTCCGGCGCAATATACTGCGCTACAGACTCGACAGCATTTGATTGTAGGTTTCCCTGCTAGACATAAAATGTTCGAAGGGGAATTTAATGGGCACCGACTCCATTGCCGCCATTAGCATTAATAGATGCGCCTCCCAACCTGCACAAGAGCGTGCTATGTCTTCGTCTTTGGGCGATTTCAGTGTTAGAGTGAGTCGGGCTGAGTCGCCCATCGATTCGATTTCCCAGCGCACGGGTCGATCCGGCTCGCCGGGCCCGCTCCAAGAGTAGGCCAATAATCGCGGCGACTCGAACTGGCTGACCACACTGTCGATTATAATGCCGCTATCGACGAAGTCCAATTTTGCGCTGCCGCCCCTACGCAGTTCAATTTCACCGGGGGCCAACCACTCAACAAGTTTGGCAGGCTGCGTTAGCATAGCCCATACGGCGTCTTGGCTATGTTCAATTTCCCGTACAAATGTGGCTTCGAAATAATCTGCGCCGGCTTTCAGTGATGCCTGTGTTTCGTTTACATGACTCATGACATTTTCCATGGTTGAGTATAGATGCGATAATTGAGCAGTTAAGGTTTTGCGTGGGAGAGCGAAGGGTATTTTATTTTCAGCCTAAAGATCAATGCTAGGCTGATTGAAATGAGCTAGTTGTTGATCTACATCCTGTTACTGCACATTAATATCGATTAAAGGTGCCAGTTTTGGATTATGTGCCGTATGGAATTGCACGATCGATGGCAGGTGGGTGTATCAGTTGCTGGGTTAAAATCCGGTCAAGCTACAATCACAGGGCAGTTGTGCCAGCAGTAATACGGTCTATCTAAGCCACGGCTCAGTCATTTCTGAAAGCGGGCTAAGTGTTGTTTGGGGGCGAGTGAGGCGCCATAGTGTGTCGGGCAAAGTAAACAGGATGGCTTCTTTACTGGGTGATTGGCTTCAATAGGGTTTTTATTGAAAACTATTACAAATGGGCGTGCGGATACTTTTTATCCATAGGCAACAACTTATGCATAGGCAACAACAGGGAAAAATAATGTTTCAATCTGCGGCTTCAATAGCTCTTCAAATTCGCGAAAAACGGCTGACCAGTGTAGAAGCCGTTACCCGCTGCCTTGAACAAATTGAGAAGATCAATCCAAAAATTAATGCTGTAGTGGCCCTGGCCGACGGAGCTATTGAACTGGCAAAAGAAGCGGATAATCGGCTAAAAAAAGGCGAGTTAGATGGCCCGCTACACGGCGTGCCGATGACAATTAAGGATTGTTTTGATACCGCCGCTGTGGTTTCTACCTGGGGTACATTGGGGCGCAAAGACTTTATTCCCAGCGAAGATGCGACTGTGGTTAAGCGGCTGAAGTCGGCCGGTGCAATTCTTTTGGGTAAAACCAATACGCCGGAATTTACGTTAAGTTTCTCAACCTATAACAAAATACACGGATTCACCAAAAACCCCTACGATCTAGAGCGGTCGCCAGGTGGAAGCAGTGGCGGTGCTGCGGCAGCGATTGCCTGTGGCTTAACAGCATTTGATATAGGTACTGATTTTGGCGGTAGTGTCCGGGTTCCCTCTCACTTTTGTGGCACTGTAGGTATTAAGCCAACCAGTGGCAGTGTGCCTCGAACCGGCTTGTGTTTGCCGCCAGGGTTATTGATGGATTCTATGAGTCATATCGGACCCATGGCGCGCAAGGTAGAGGACTTGGCGTTACTGCTGCCGATTATTTGGGGCCCCGATTCGGCAGATACGTCTATTGTCGGTGTTCCCTATCCCAATCCAGATTTGGTTAACCTAAAAGGGTTGCGCTGTCTGGTGATGCTCGATAATGGTATATCGGAGCCGGAGCCGGACATTCAATCAGCAATTAATCGGTCTGTAGAGTTGTTGGCGGAAGCGGGCTTAACAGTCGATCAAGGCCGCTTGGACGGTGTTGGAGAAACCAGTAAACTAGCGGGTGGATTTTGGGCGGTCGGGGGATTCGCAGCGATGAAACATCAGCTGAATGTTGCAGGAACGAAGTCTGAAGACATTGCTAACAATTGGTTAAAAGGATTAAGCCCGGACTATACCTCCGCGGAGGAGTATAGACAGTGGCAAGTTGAATCTGATCAAGTTTCGGGCGCCTCGCTTAGTAAACATTTATTAGACGTCGAAAACTACAAGCGGAAAATGTTGCAGCACATGGCGCAATATGACGTTTTGATTTCACCGGTAAATGCCGGTACGGCACCACTATTACCACAGCCCGGTGATCATCCTTTCCATCCCAAAGACGCAAGTTATACGGAGGCATTTAATCTAACCGGTTGGCCTTCTGGAGTGATTCGCGGTGGTACCTCAGAAACGGGTATGCCGATTGGCGTGCAAATTACAGCCAATCCCTGGCGAGAAGATATTGTATTGGCGGTGATGTCCTGTCTCGAAAAGGCACTTCCGTCCTTCGCGCCGCCAGCGCTTCTTGCGGATTGAGTGCGGTGCTTTAGTCAGTGCGGGGGGCTTTAGAATCCATCGGCTAGCCCCGGCGATGATGACGCAGAAACCTGCGCAGGAGTATGCCGGAGCTAATAGGCAGGCTTACTTTATAGTATGCCAGGAAACGTACTATATGGCCCCGTGTGCACGGGGAGTAGGGAGGGCCGGCCAGAGATCGGTCTTTACCTTCCGATACGCACTAACTATGTTGCAACGGCGGTAATTATTGGCTATAAGAATACCTAAGTAGAAATTGATTTACGGCCTATCAGTCAGAGTAAAAATGGCATCGAGATCGCGTATTCAGTGACATATTGGCCATAGCTTAGTACCAGAACAGCTCATCATACTCAAAATACACTGATATTTGACTTTATGGGCCTCTCGTAAGACAAAATGGTACGGCGGATGGCTAGAGCGGAGGGAATAGGAGGCCGATTTACCTCCGAATAAAGGTGGAATGGAAAGAGTATTCTCCGAATGTGTGTGAAGGTGCCCGGCTACAAAAACATAATTTATAGGGTCTTGAAATGAAAGTGTTCTTACTAATGTTGACAACGTCGTTAATGGTTGCATGTGTGTCAGAGCCCGCGATGCAAGCGGGGCCCGATGCAGAAGTCAGTTTCGACGGGCTACACCGGGTTGACAACGCTCGAATGCAAGATACATGGGCAAAACAAGATCTTGATTTGACCGGCTATGATAAGGTGATGTTAGTCGATGCGGGTATAGAATATAGAAGCGTAAAACCTGCATCCAGATCGCCTTTGGCAAACTCAAGACGTAACGAATTCCCCCTCAGTGAGAAACAAAAAAGAAGGCTAGAGGCTGCCGTACGTGAAACTTTTCTTGACGAACTGAAAAAGGCTGAACATTTTGAGTTTGTTACCGAGCCGGGCGTCGGTGTATTGAGTTTAAGCGGTGCCTTGTTAGACGTCATTTCGTCGGTTCCCCCCGAGCCTATCGGCAGATCCGGTTTCTATCTTTCAGAGCTAGGTCAAGCCACTCTGGTGCTTGAGCTCCGGGACTCCCAAAGTGGTGAGGTATTTGTTCGAACAATAGATCGGCGAACGGCAGAGCCTGCATTCATTCAAGAGTCTAATGTGGTAAGTAACATGGCTGAAGCCAAGCGAGCTTTTCGTCGCTGGGGCGCAATAATGCGTGAAGGGCTTGATAAGTCATACCATCTAAAGCTGTGACTTGACAATCCAGGGGCATCGCACTGGTGTTTCAGCGACGACTAAAAACCTGACAACAACAAAAATGAAAGCCGGGATAATAGGATTGTACTGCGATCGTAGCTGCTGCTAAATTGCTGGTTCCCTTCCTGTCGATAAAACACATTATAGATTAGGTCTGTGTACACGAGGTGGGGCTTACGAGGCGGGTGAAAGACGCTTTTACAGAAACTGTGATATGGCGGGGTGTTTTAAAGCGGCCAATGGGGGCGCGCTTCTCTTAGACCAACACTTTTCGAGATGTGAAGTATCGACAGCAAACGATAGGAGGACACCGTGAATAGACAGTTGATATTGATCTGGATTGTTACAGTGAGTATTTCCGGGTGTTTGTTCCAGGCAAACCCTTCTAAGCAAGGCGCAGAATCCAGAGCATCTTCCGTTGTTGCTATGACATTACCTGAATTTCAATTGTTACCCGGTGACCCCGTCAGTTGGTACGCGGATATTTTGTGGATAGACCCGCAGCAGCTGTTGTCCGGTCGACCAGCTATGCGCGGGCAGCTAAAAAAAGAGATTCGAACAAGCATGGCGGATCGGCGTTATCGGTTTGTCAAACAAGGAGAGGCCAAATACGAGGTATTTGCCGCTGTAGTTTTAGGAGATTTCTCTACTGCGGAAGAAAAACGGTTGAATGCGTTTTTTAACATCGATCCCACTTTGCGTACAAATTCTGACCGATACCCGGAAGGTACACTGCTTATGGCCATTGGGGAGCGGGATAACCCGCAGGCGCTCTGGAGAGGAGCGGTTAAAATGTTTATTCTTGGCAGCGACGTTCTCGATGTGACAGCCCAGCAGCGATTAAAAAAATACGTTAATCTATTAGTGGAGTCAATCCCGAGAAGTAGTTTAGGGCACTGATTGGGAGCCCCAAGGGAGGACTACCCTCAAGAAGAAAATTTGCCACTGCCGTTAAAATGCACTGGATCGAACGCGTTAAAATTGGTTGAAATTGGAGAGGGCGCCCCTGCCATTGCTGTGGAATAAAGCAATTATGCGGGGGGCCGAAAAATGCATGGCGCCGTGATAGTTCAAGTATTACCGCGCAGTTATCGAAGTATAATTAATCGGGGACTTTATGTTTTATACGAGAATGCTTGTTTTCATTGTTAGTTTCCTTGCTGGTAGCATCGGTACCGCTGTCGCTGCTGTTTCAACAGACCCCAGTGCAGTTCAGGTCTTCGATTCTACGTGGCCAAAAGTGCTGACCAGTCAGGGCTCGAACTACACCATTTTTCAACCGCAAGTCGAGCAATGGAATGGTTATCGTTTTCAAGCCCACGCCGCCTTTGCAGTGACGCGCAAGGGCAGTGAGGACCCGACCTACGGTGTTGTTGTGTTCGACGCACAGACAAATGTAGACAAAATGGAACGAGTCGTAACCTTTGATAAAATTAACGTCACGTCGGTGAAATTACCATCGGCACCAGAAAAAGAAAGCTTTTTACGGGGCGATCTGCAATCTCTCGTGAGTTCGCTGGTGCGGGTCATCGCGCTAGACCGTGTTGAGGCGGATATGGCTTTGCTCAATGAGCAAAAAGCCATCAGAGATATAGCGGTCAAAAATGAAGCGCCCGAAATTGTATTTGCCACAACACCGTCGGTATTGGTCTATATCGATGGAAAACCGGTTTACGAGGCAATAAAGGGGAGCCAATACCAACGGATACTAAATACACGGGTATTAATACTGAAGGACGAGAAGGGCAGACACTATCTTCGAATAATGCAGGGATGGATGCAGGCGACAAGGCCGGCTGACTCATGGATAGTAATAGACAAAACGACCGGCAATCTCGGTGAGGCGATGGACTTAGCACTTAAAAATAGACCTGCAGATCTATTAGAGGGAGGCGGTGAAGAGCCGGTTGCTGAAAATGATAAGGCAGTGGCCAACAAACATAGTGAAGATAAGTCCCCCAATCTAAAAGACGGGCCCGTACCCAGAATCGTCGCAGTGACATCTCCAACAGAGCTGATAGTGTTTGATGGCACGCCGAATTATGTAGTCATACCGGGCACGCAATTACTCTTCGCCGATAACACCACCGGCCATCTGTTTAGGCATTTATTAACCGGGAGCCGCTATATATTGTTATCCGGGCGTTGGTATAAGGCAAATACTCAAGACGGCCCCTGGCAGCACGTTTCCCAGGACAATCTTCCCGGCGACTTTGCCAGCATCCCAGATACCAGCCCGAAGGAAAACGTGAAAGCATCGGTCACCGGTACCGAGCAAGCGAAAGAAGCGTTAATTGCCAATTCAATTCCGGAGATGGCTGAGGTAAAGCGCAGCGCGGCGAAGTTTAAGCCAACCATAGATGGAAAACCAAAACTGGTATTGATTGAGGGAACAGATCTGCACCGTGTTGAAAACTCTCTCGACCCAATAATACGGGTTAACAAAAAAGCTTTTTACGCTTTGAGTGATGGAGTGTGGTTTTTTGCCAGTTCCCTTGACGGCTCGTGGCTTGTCGCAGACACGATTCCTGTCGAAATCTACTCGATTCCACCGAGTTCTCCTGTCTACAATGTCACTTATGTGAAGGTATACGATAAGTCGCCTGACATCGTGGTGGTGGGGTATACGCCCGGCTACTACGGTACGGTTGTGGTCAACGGCGTTGTAGTTTACGGAACGGGGTACGTGTACACACCATGGATTGGACGCTACTGGTATGGATACCCAGTGACCTACGGTTGGGGCAGCAGTATTACCTATTCGCCTTGGGCCGGCTGGTCTTACACTTTCGGTATCGGTTATGGATGGGGCTATTGGGGTTCACCGTGGTGGGGCCCTTATCCGTCACCCTATTGGGGGCCGTACTATGGTTACGGATACTACGGCTACCCGTCTTACTACGGCGGCGTCGCCTACGGACCTGGTGGATCCGGCGCGGTTTGGGGCCCAGGTGGATGGGCCGGGACCACGGGCAACGTCTATCACCGCTGGGGTTCTACCTCTGGCGTGGTGCGCACATCCGGTGGTTATAACGCCTGGACCGGTAATGGATTTCGCAATCAGGTTGGTGTGGCTTACAATTCCAAAACGGGCACCCTGGCGGCTGGTCAGAGAGCCGCCGTTGGCAATGTTTATACCGGAGACTATGCATTCGGTAAGCGGGGCGTCGCTGGCAATCAAGACCTTGGTATTGTCGCCGCAGGATCGAAAGTAACCGCGGGCAACGCCTATACCGGCCGCGAGGTAACGGCAGCAAGAGGTGCAATCCACAACGATAACACCGGCAACACCATTCGAGTCGGGGGCATTAAGGGCGAAAGTGGCACCGTCGGGCATGTCAACGGCAACGTATTTTCCACTAAAGACGGAGAGGTCTTTCGCCACTCCCCCAAATCGGGGTGGGAAGAGGTCAGTCGGAGTGGCGATTGGAATAAAGTTAAAAACTCTGATCGCCAAAACAATCTCGACCGCAAAAAAAAGGCGCGATCTGTTGGTTCCAGTCGCACTGGTGCCTATAACAAAAGCCGACAATCGGCGGGATCGTTTTCTCGGGGTTCTAGAGGCCGGTCTCAGGGCCGGGGACGACGACGTTAATAATCGCGACACCGCTGATGTAAGCCGCCGTGCAACTGCAGCGGTGGTTACAGAGCTTATCTATCGTTCTCACCTGTCAACGTGAGTGTTTATAAAAAATGCGCGTACTATTCAGTGGCGACTGAATACCGGCGTACTATTCGGGAAGTCACTATGCGCCTTATCTTGTCCACGACACTCTTATTGCTTAGTGTGTCAGTTCACGCCACTGACTTTAGTAAACTATATGCCAAGGTTAATTCGGCCGTTGTAGTTATCAAAACCATGGAGTCCGCCCGGCGGCCAACAGCCAAGGGCGTCAAAAACGTCGTCTCTGGCGGGCTTGGGTCTGGGGTTATTATCTCGGCTGACGGTTTGATTATGACGGCCTCTCATGTTGTTCATAGTGCCGATAAGGTTTTAGTTGAGACCGCAGCGGGGGACCGCTACGACGCCCGTGTAGTCTCGACGTCAGTGGCCGCAGACGTCGCGATGATACAATTACTAAAGCCGCCAAAAAATCTGCCCTTTGTAGAACCTTGGGATTCTGACAAAGTCGCTATCGGCGAAGAAGTGTTTGTTATTGGCTCGCCCTATGGCATAGAGCACACCCTGACAGTTGGGCACCTAAGCGGCCGGCGGGTAGATACTAGTGAAGACTCTCTAATGGATGTTGAATTTCTGCAAACCGATGCCGCGGTCAACAAGGGTAATTCTGGTGGCCCTATGTTCAGCAGTAAGGGTAAGCTCATTGGCATTGTCAGCCATATCAGTTCGCAAAGTGGCGGCAATGAAGGTTTGGGCTTTGCCGCCAGTATCAATATGGCAAAGCGTATTCTTATCGACGAATCGCCGCTGTGGTTGGGTATTGAATATGTGCCGCTCAAAGACAAACTGATAAAAGCGCTGAATATACCCTATTTGGAAGGCCTGTTGGTGCAACGCGTCGCAAAGGGTTCGTTTGGCGATGAGCTACGCGTTAAGGGTGGCGATGTTCCCGTCAGTCTCGGCCGTAATAAGCTGATCCTAGGCGGCGACGTTATAGTCGAGGTGGGGGGCGACAGAGTATATGTTAATCGCAAGGGAATAGAGCGTTCTACCGACTACCTCAATGCGGTTAAACCGGGTGAAAAAGTCACGATTACTGTCATCCGTGGAGGTAAAAAAATTGTTTTGTCTGCAAGAAAACCCACGGTAACGCCGGTTAATTAAATGAACCAAACCCGTGAAAGTCAGGGCGATAACATACGCAAAGCAAACCTCTGCATCTACCTTACGGTATTAATCAAGAGTTGAACGATGGATTCAAAGCATACCCTAGCGAATAAAAACGTTGCGATTGGCACGGCTATAGAAGCTGCTATTCGAATAGGAATATTGCTGTTGCTGGTCTATTGGTGTTTTGACATTGCCAAGCCATTCCTATTAATGATTCTCTGGGGTGTGATTATCGCCGTAGCGGCGTATCCCGTGTATATAGTAGGCAGTAAACATCTGCCCGGAGCGGGAAAAACCTCCGCATTACTCTGTGTTGTATTTCTAATTGCGGCAATCCTGGCGCCCGCTCTAATACTCTCTTCCTCCTTGATTTCTGCAGTGACTGAACTCGCCAAGCAATTAAGCAGTGGCGTATTGCATGTCCCTCCACCGCCAGAGCAGGTGGCGCTCTGGCCGGTGGTCGGGGAGCGAATTTCTTCGATCTGGACCCTCGCTTCAGAAAACATTTCCGGGGTATTGTCACAGATCCAACCGCAATTGAAAGCAGTGGGGCTGTGGTTACTATCCAGCGCAAAATCATTTGCGGCCGGAATACTGCAGTTTCTTGGTGCAACTGTACTGGCAGGGTTCTTTTTACTGTACGCCGACGCCGGAAAAGATATTTCTATGCGCTTTAGCAAGAAAATATTGGGGCCCAAAGGTGGGCAATATGTTGATCTTACCGGAAAGCTAATACAGAGTGTCACCTTGGGCATCCTGGGCGTTGCTCTACTTCAAGGTTTATTAGCCGGTATCGGTTTTATGGTTATGGATGTTCCCGCCGCGGGGTTGTGGTCGTTTTTGGTGTTAGTGCTCGCTGTAATACAAATCGGGCCGGCGCCGATCATGATCGGTGTTGCGATTTATGTATTTAACACCGCAGATTTGGCGCCGGCTCTCATCTACATGGTATGGAGTATTGCTGTTGGGCTCATTGATAACATATTAAAACCGCTGTTGTTAGGGCGAGGGGTTAACATACCAATGGCCGTTGTTTTTGTGGGCGCTATTGGTGGGTTTTTAAGCATGGGAATTATAGGTCTTTTCCTAGGGTCGGTAGTGATAGCCTTATCTTATTCACTTTTTACCTTGTGGCTCGCTGAGGCGGAGTAACCGAGGCCAGGTCTCAAAGCCTAAAATCCCGCTACTAAGCCTGTCGCCTGTTGTAGTCTATACCCCGAGGTAACCCAAATTAACTTGTCCGCACATCATGGTCTCAATCGATAAAGTAGCGAGTGAATATCATAGTCTTTATTGTGGGAGGGCCAATCCTGTATAGAGCTCAGAAAGCACACGTCACGATTTCTCTATTCGATTCGATTCGATTCGTTCATTTTGTTAGGTGTTTACAATTCAATCATTTGTAGATAAAGAGTCGGTTTTTTTACATTATTTAGTCTATGCTGCTATATTGGAATAGTGCACCTTGAATACATTTTTATTGAGTGATAACCGAAGAATAAAATACGGAATGTTACCGAAGCCTAGAGCGGAGTTAAGTTTGCAACCGAGATTTTTGACTCAAATAACGCATTGATGCGTGCGTGCTAATGAGTTTCGCCTACGCTGAAGGCCGTTAAAGTTGCATAATCGGAATAGCTTCACCAAAGAGCGCCAAATGACAAAAGGGACGAATTCCTACCCAATACATACGATAACAGCTTGCCATGAATGCGATTTGCTGTTGCGTGACAAAAATGTCATTAGACAACGGAAAACCTGTTGCCCGCGTTGCGGTGCTGTTTTACATATCTCCTGTGTTAATAGTATGGAACGTACCCTTGCGCTCAGCCTCACAGGGCTATTGCTTGTTATTCCAGCCAATACCTTACCCATTCTGACGCTTGAACTTCTGGGCCAAAGCAATACCAATACGATGATTAACGGCATTTACCAAATGGCCATGGGGGGCTATTGGTGGATGAGTATACTGGTGTGTTTTTGCAGCATACTCGCACCTACTATTAAATTATTGATGTTAAGTTTTGTCAGTGCGGGCAGTCTCTATGGATGGTCTCCAAGAGGTATTGCTACAGCTCTAAAAGTTTATCAAAACTTGGATGAGTGGGGCATGTTTGATGTTTATATGCTGGGGATATTAATTTCCTTTATAAAAATGAAAGATATGGGAACTTTAATTCCCGGGTTTGGTTTAGCTACGTTTGTCGCCTTGTTACTAGTGGCTACCGTTAGCTCTACGGTGTTTGACAAGGGGTTGGTATGGGCACGGCTTGGCTCTGGTTCCTGCGATGATGAAGACGTCAAAGAGGTCAATAATGTCTGAAACAGGGCCAATGGTTAGCGCAAAACAGCAGGATCTATTTCTGTGCCACAGCTGCCACAAAGTACAGCGAAATAATCGTACATCAATTCAACATTGCCTGCGTTGCGGAGACGTTCTGCATTTTCGCAACCGCGATAGCCTTACTAGAACCTGGGCCCTGTGTATTACGTCCGCGATCTTTTTAGTGTTTGCCAATGTCTACCCCATAATGACCGTTATATACTTAGGCAAGGGGAATCCCGATACCATTATTTCCGGGGTGATCCTACTGGCAAAACACGGCATGTTCCCGATTGCTGCAGTGGTTTTTATAGCCAGCGTCGCCGTGCCTTTACTTAAATTGGCGTCACTTTTCTGGCTGTTGTGCCTTGTACATTTCAAATGGAAGATGGACGCTAAACAATGCACAAAAATGTATCGTATGGTGACGTTTGTTGGGCGTTGGTCCATGTTGGACCTATTTGTTATCGCAATGTTGGTGACTCTTGTTGATTTAGGCGGTATTGCAACCATCACCGGTGGCCCTGCGGCGACCTATTTTTCTACTGTCGTCGTATTGACCATGTTCGCGGCCCATACTTTTGACCCGCGTTTGATCTGGGATTTACAGGTTAATGATAATGAGGATGAAAATAAAAAATGAACTCAGACAACCTTCCGGAGGTGCAAGAGCATCCCAAGGCTCGCCTCTCCGCGATTTGGATATTACCGATTGTCGCAGCACTGATCGGAGGCTGGTTAATCTATAAAGCGATAGTCGATGCGCCTATTCAAATCACAGTATCCTTTGACAGTGGTGAAGGTATTGCCGCTGGTAAAACGGAGGTGAAATATGAGGGCGTATTGATCGGAAAGGTGAGTGATATAATCATTCAGCCCGACCTGGTGGGTGTTACTGCGACCATTGATATGGACAAGCGAGCGGCTCGCGGTCTATTGTCAAACACACAGTTCTGGTTGGTAAAACCCGAGGTCTCCTTGTCGGGCATTTCCGGTTTGGGCACGGTGCTCTCAGGAAACTATATTACTTTGCGCGTTGGCGACGGAAAACCGGCAACAAACTTTATTGCGTTGGCGTCGCCGCCTGCCAAATCCTTGAACGATCCAGGCTTGCATTTGGTGTTAAACGCTAAAGATTTGGGCTCGCTGTCAGTGGGGTCACCGGTCATTTATAAGAAGTTTGAAATAGGCAATGTACAATTTTACAAGTTGGATGCTGACGGTGCAAACGTTAGCATTAACCTGTTTATAAAACCCGAATTTATGCATTTGGTCCGTTCAAATAGCCGTTTTTGGAACGCGAGTGGTATTAGCATTAAGGGTGGTCTAACCGGTTTTGACATTCGTACTGAGTCTCTAACATCCATATTGAAGGGCGGAATAGGAGTGACGCCTATCGACGACATGAACACCGGTGACGCTGCTAATAACAGCGATGAGTATGTTTTGTTTGATGATTACGTTGCAGCAAAAGCCGGTATTCTGGTCAACGTAGACTTTCCTATTATTGCAGGTATTGAGGCCGGTGTTACCGACGTGGTGTATCGTGGTATTACTATCGGACAAGTACAGGAAGTCGATATTAATCAAAGTCTAACAGTGTTTAAGGCGACTATCGCTCTACCCCCCCGAGCCGCAAAGTTTATCAACAAAAATACGCGCTTTTGGATAAGGCAACCACAAATATCAATGTCTAACTTAAGTGGCGTTGGAAGTTTATTGTCGGGCACCCAAATTGAATTAGATATCGATGGCGAAGGGCCCGATACGGTGCGTAATTTTGTGGCTTTGAAAAAAGCACCTATTTTAAAACAGGATGCACCGGGCTTACATCTTACCCTAAATGTTGAAGCGCTAAAGTCGGTGAGCCGAGGTATGAAAATATTGTACCGCAGTATTGCCGTTGGTTCGATATTGGATTATCGGTTAAGCGACGATAACGCATCTATCGAGCTGGACGCACATATTGAACCGGAATATGTACATTTGGTGAATTCGAGCACGCGATTTTGGGACGCAAGCGGGATTGAAGTAAATGGTGGGTTGAATGGTCTAAAAATTAGGACAGCCTCTTTGTCATCTATTATTTTAGGGGCGATCTCATTTTACACGCCAGAGACCGGCGCTGCTATTGTTAATGAAGATGCGCACTTTCGCCTTTTTAGTGACTATGACAGCGCCCATTCCGTAGGAATTCCTATCATTTTCCATTTTGACGAAGGCGACGGGCTTAAAGAGGGAACGGCGATAAAGTACGAAGGGATTGCAGTAGGAACGGTTAATTCTGTGTCGCTAAATAAATCGCTTGATGGTGTTGTAGTCAAGGCTACCTTAAAGGAAAGTGCTCGCGAGGTCGCTAAGGCTGACACCCAGTTTTGGCTGGTGAAACCTGAGCTGGGTTTAACTCGCACGGCAAATCTCGGTACGCTATTGACCGGAGAATATATCACCTTCAAATTGGGCGGCGGCAAAGCCGCCTTCAGCTTCACAGCGTTAAAAGCACCGCCGGTTGTACAGCAAGAAAAGCGGGGCCTTAATATTGTATTAACCTCAGGTCAACGCAGTTCAGTAAAAAAAGGTGTCTCAGTGTCTTATAGAGGTGTAGTCGTAGGAAAAGTGACTGGACTCAGCTTGGCAAATTCGGCCGATCATGTGCGGATTTATGTGAATATAGAGGAACAATACCAACCGTTAGTGCGTGCCAATAGTAAGTTTTGGAATGCCAGTGGTTTGGATATCGGTTTTAAACTATTTGGTGGGGCAAAAATAAAATCCGACTCGGTAGAGTCTATTTTAGGCGGGGGTATTTCCTTTGCAACTCCGGGTGTCGAGGAAATGGGGGGGCTGGCAGAGGAGGGCGACACGTTTTCCCTGCATTCAAGCCGCAATGACGCCTGGATAAAATGGCAACCGAAAATCCCCCTGGAATTGGATGGCGATGAAGGAGAGTATATTGAATAACTGGACGCGGACCATCGCTGTATTGATGAGTCCATTACTATTAGTGGCCTGTAATAGTATTAGCCACGAGCCACATCAAACCAAGGACTTGGCTAGATTATCCGCAGTGACCGTCAGCAGCCCTCGGATGGAAATCCGAGCCGGCGATCGTTTGGCATGGCGTAGGAGCATTATCTGGGCGCGAAGCGAAAACCTTGCCGAGACCGATGGAAACATAAGCCCTAGCAGTATAATGGTCGAAATTCAGCGCCAACTAGTTCAAAAGGGTTACCTATTTGAAAGTGGAGAGCAAAAGCCGGATTACCACATCGTTGCGGCGGTTATTTTGGGGGATTCCCAAAAAGGCGCGGCCATTGCCGAGTTAGCGCGCTTATACCCAGCCCTGGGCGACTCCGTGGATGAGCTCGGAAAAGGTACATTAATGCTTGGCATTGCCCGACCCGGCAGCCGTGATTTTGAATGGCGTTCGGCGATACAGCTGTTTATTGCGGAAAACCCACAGCTAAGCCAGCAAAGAGAGCGAATACACGATACTATTGCTAGGCTGCTTCGCTCTTTACCCTAACTTCGCACTACATTATAAGAACACCGCTTAAAGGCAGGTTCTGTACAACTAAAACCTTTGGAATGCTACTCTATGAAAAGCCCCAGATCACTTATCATTTACTTCACCCTTTTTCTTGTCGCTTGCCAGGGTATAACGCTGGATGTGAATGAATCCAACACATTTGACCCGCTGACACAATCCAGCTATACATGGGCCACTAGTGCAATTCAAAAAAGCTCGGCAGAATATGACAAAGTATTTTTGTTAGACTCTGTATTTAGGCAAGAGTTAAATGCTCAGCTCGCTGACAAAGGTTATCAATTAACTGGCACCGATAACGCCGACTTTGTCGTCAGCTATCGATATTTTACCCAGGTTTCGCTCAATAACGAAACAACTGCATCGAGAACTATTGCTGAAAACAGCCGCTGGGTGACAACAGTTAGATTTGATGATATGGAAAACAATACCCCTTCTCCTGTTGAGAAGGCACTTGAAACGGGCAGCCTGGAAGTGATTTTTAGCGATCAATCTGGAAAGGTGATCTGGCAGGCCGCCGTGAGTAAAGCTATTCAAAGCCAGTATGCTGACAAAAACCAATACGAGCGTGTGGTAAAGCGGTCGCTGAGCAGAATGTTTCGGCATTTACCTGATAAAGGGGAAGAATAATGCTGCTACAGCCCCCTATTACTACAGCACCAAGACACACGCGGTATAGTTTTTTATTCAATACGGGTTTGAACCACATGAACGCCATTGCAAAGCAAGTTTGCTCTACGGCAATGCTTGTTTCAATTGTCGCATCGCTACCGACAAACTCCGCTTTTGCATCAAACCGTAATGTGAATGTAGAGGCAGCAATAAAAGAGACCGACGAAGTCCAGTTACTCACTATTCCCTATGCCTTTTATAACAAAAATACCGGCGTTGCAGCCGCTGGTGTCGTTGCCGCCAATGG
>Ga0209395_1003890_pt1 | contig 18054 bp, 11 predicted proteins | sample GOMGulsemesocosm_3_FD_184635 | JGI IMG/M metagenome (GOLD analysis project Ga0209395, IMG submission 184635) | Methane-oxidizing microbial communities from mesocosms in the Gulf of Mexico - GOM9D Gulf of Mexico (SPAdes) (version 2) | ecosystem: Environmental > Aquatic > Marine > Cold seeps... | reverse complement strand
CACCGCGTTATACCGTTCATCCTGAACATAAAAAAGGAGCTAAAAAGCTCCTTAATTCAATATCCTGATAAAAAATTACATTATGATAATTTATCCGTTAGCCAAGCTTTAGCTGAATCTAATGCTAAAGACAAGTTCTCAGGCTGATTGCCTCCTGCTTGTGCCATATCAGGACGACCGCCACCTTTTCCGCCAACATGCTGTGCGGCAGAATTAACTAAATCACCGGCTTTTACTTGGCCCGTTAGATCTTTAGTTACACCGGCAATTAACCCAACTTTATCGCCAGTAGCTGTACCTAATAAAATAATCCCAGAACCGATTTTATTCTTCAGTTCATCCATCATCCCGCGTAATGCTTTAGATTCTGCTCCCTCTAAATCGGCAATAAGCACTTTCACACCATTAACATCAACAGCTTTACTGATTAAATCAGAACCCGCTTGAGCCGCTAATTGTTGTTTCAGCAGTTGAATTTCTTTTTCAAGTTGTTTGCTACGAGTAATTAACTGCTCAACTTTCCCTGGCATACTAGCTACATCAGATTTAACCATTGATGCAACGGTTGATAAACTAGAGCTTTGCTGTTCAATATAAGCAAGTGCACCTTCGCCAGAAACAGCTTCGATACGACGTACACCTGCTGCAATTCCTGATTCCGACACTATTTTAACAAAACCAATATCACCGGTACGTTCAACGTGAACACCACCACACAACTCTGTCGAGAAATCACCTAAAGTTACAACGCGTACTTCATCGTCATATTTTTCACCGAACAATGCCATTGCACCTTTTTCTTTAGCGTCATCAATTTGCATTAATTGCGTTTCACGTGCCAAATTATTTCGAATTTGTTGGTTCACCAAGCGTTCAACCGACTGTAACTCTTCTGCGGTTACCCCTTCAAAATGAGAAAAGTCAAAACGCAATTTCTCTGCATCACATAACGAACCTTTCTGAGTTACATGATCACCCAATATATTGCGTAAGGCAGTATGTATAATATGTGTAGCAGTATGATTTTTAACAATTGCCGCACGACGTTCAATGTTTATTTCTGCTTTTACGCGACGATTAACTCCAATGTCTACACGAGCAATCCCTTTATGGGCAAATGCATTACCCATTTTGGTTGTGTCATGTACTTCAAAAACACCTTCATCTATATGTAACAAACCTTGATCGCCAGCTTGGCCACCTGATTCCGCGTAAAATGGTGTTTTATCTAAAACAATGATGCCCTGCTCACCTGCATTTAGTTGAGCAACAGATGCCTCATTATTAAATAACTCGACAATTGTCGAAGAGAATTCATTGCGGGTATAGCCTTTAAACTGTGTATTGTGATCAGACTTGAGTTGGTCGTTATAATCTGCACCGAACTGACTCGCTTTTTGTGCTCGTTCACGTTGCAAGCCCATTGCGATATCAAAGCCGTTATGATCAACCTTTAACTGGCGCTCACGGGCAATGTCTGCGGTTAAATCTGCAGGGAAGCCATAAGTATCATAAAGTTTGAAAGCATCTTCACCTGAAATAGTGTCACCTTTAAGGTTAGCTAAAATATCTTCAAGTAGGAGCATGCCACGATCAAGCGTACGACCAAACTGTTCTTCTTCGATACGTAATATTTTTACAATAATCGCTTGTTGGTTAACAAGTTCAGGGTAAGCGTCACCCATTTGTTTTGCTAACGAAGCCACTAATTTATGAAAGAAGTGAGTTTTTGCTTCTAATTTATGACCATGACGCACAGCACGACGAATTATACGACGTAATACATAACCACGACCTTCATTTGAAGGCATAACACCATCGGCAATTAAGAAACTACATGAACGGATATGATCAGAAATAACACGCAACGACTTATGCTCAAGGTCGTTACATTGGAGGAGTTCAGCCGTGTCTTTAATTAATCCTTGGAATATATCAATTTCATAGTTGCTATGAACACCTTGCATAATAGCTGCGATACGTTCTAAGCCCATCCCAGTATCAACAGAAGGTTTAGGTAACGCTTCCATTGTTCCGTCTGCATGACGATTATACTGCATGAATACTAAGTTCCAAATTTCAATGAAACGATCACCGTCTTCATCAGGAGAACCAGGAGGACCACCAAAAATATCTTCACCGTGGTCATAGAAAATTTCAGAACATGGTCCACAAGGTCCAGTATCGCCCATTGACCAAAAGTTGTCAGATTCGTACTTTTTACTTGGCGACTTATCACCAATACTAATTATTTTATCTTCAGGAACGCCTATTTCGTCACGCCAAAAAGCGAAAGCTTCTTGGTCACTTTCATAAATAGTAACTAATAGTTTTTCTTTAGGTAACGCTAAAACTGTCGTTAAAAACTCCCAAGCAAAACGAATGGCATCTTCTTTAAAGTAGTCACCAAAACTAAAGTTACCTAACATTTCAAAGAAAGTATGATGACGAGCGGTATAACCAACATTTTCTAAATCATTATGCTTACCACCGGCACGAACACAACGTTGAGAAGAAGTTGCCCGCGTATAGCTACGACTTTCTGCACCGAGAAATACATCTTTAAAGGGCACCATACCGGCATTAGTAAATAATAACGTGGCGTCATTACCCGGAACTAGAGAACTACTTGGAACAATTTGATGTTGCTTTGAAGCGTAAAAGTCTAAAAAGGCCTGACGTAATTGGGCACTAGTTTTAATCATGGGAATGTCTACTCTCTAAAAAGTTAATTCTTAAATTTTATTTCGTTTTATATATAACGACTGGATTTAACTAGCGGCATGATTTCATCAGAAGAGAAACCACGATACTGCATAAATCGAATGCGTTTTGCTTTATCTTTTTGGTCTTTAATGTCGCTTTCGCCAAAACGCTTATTATACGCAAGCTCGGCTTGAAGATACCAATCAATTTGTTGATTTTTGTTAAGTTCAATAGCAATACTGCTACAAACGCCTTTCTGCGCCAATTCACTTTTAATATAACGCCAACCATAACCTTTATTCATGCGAGTGCGAAACAAGCATTCGGCAAAACGTTCTTCACTCAGATAATCTTTTTCAATAAGATATTCAAGTACTGGCGTTATTTCGTTTTCGCTATGCTCTCGTAATTTGAGCTTATTCATTAATTCTTTATATGAATGCTCACGGCGAGAGAGAAGATCTACAGAACAATGTAAAATAGCTTTATTCAACGAACTATAACCTTTAAACGCATTTAATGACTTATTTTACCTTTAAATTAACGCATAATCATAGTCTTCAATTATTTGCTTTCATCATTAAAGCAATCCCATTAAATTTGTGTTCAAGAAATGATGGAAATAAAGATTAGTGAGCAACGCCCATTATTGATTTCAACAAGGACGTAGATTATAGATCTACACTACTATATGAGATTTAGTCCATTAAGACTGTTCTATAACTGAGTGGTAAGAGTATAAGTAATTAAGTTTTTACTTTACCTTAATAATCACGCAGAATAAGTTTATAAAAAGTAAGCGTTAAGCTTCTAGATAATCAGCAGAACAAACAGGGATCTGTATGAAGGTATGTTTAAAGAACCTCAGTCAATTTTTTACCATTTTTTGCGTAACATTATTGCTTTCTGCCTGTGGTGGTAGTGATAAAGCCAAAAACTATACAATCAATGCTGATGTTTCAACGATAAGCTTCAGCAATGAAATAGTTACTGAATTTGCAAGTTCAATAGCGGTAAATGTAACCTTTGAAGGTGATGGTTTATTAGTGGGTTATGCCCCTGACACTCAACCCGTGGGTTGGCTAGAGTTTAGAACAGAAAATTTAACCGCCAATTCTGCCACTATTCATATTGATTTAACCCAAGCTGATCAAATTAACATTGGTGAATACTTAACGAAACTCCGTTTTTCTACGGGAGAGTTAACTGAACGTGGCGCAACATTAGTGTATCACGACATTGACGTTTCATTGCTTATTTGGCAAGCCAATATAGATACTGAACTGGTCAGTTTTCGCGGAACTTTTGCTGATACAACAATTCCCAGTCAAACGATAGAAATTACCAGTGAAAGCAATAACTGGCAATTAACCAGTGATGTCGACTGGATAACATTCGATATTAGCTCTGGAACCGGAAGTGCCAGTGTAACTATCACTCCTGACATCAGCAGTTTTACAACAGCGCAGTTATCAAGCGGTAATATAACGCTCACTGAAACAACAACCGGCGATACAAAACTTATTCCTGTAGAAGTAGGCTTAGATAATCAATATTTATTTGCCAGCCAAGGGAGTTTGGCATTTACTTCAACGGTAAATGTTTCAGCATTAGAGCAAACGATTAAAGTTAATACGAATAGTGAGGTTGCTATTAACTGGCAAGCAAGCTCGCCAGCGACTTGGTTAACATTAACCAAGCTTGAAAATGATTTTCTTAAAGTGACCGTTGATTTAAACGCGGCACCATCTGACGACTTAAGTTATAGCGAAGTATTAATCAGTGCGGTTGAAAATGATGTTGTTATAAGTAGCACTTTACCTGTATCACTCTTTCAAAGTGCTGAACAAACTGAGAATAAAGTACTCTCTGATCTCACAGCTAACAATAATACTATGATATCAGCGCCAAACGCGCCCTACTTTTATGTCGGTGTCGCCAATGAATTACGTATTTACCAGCAATATAGTAGTGAGTTAGCACAGTCGATTATTGTTTCACCCGAGAACACCCTACTTGAGCAGTTTATTGTTCACCCTAACGGTAGTAAATTACTGGCAAAAGCGGTTGAAACAATTATTAATGAAGATGAAACCACTTCAGAAGTTGTGCATCGCTATCTAATAAATTTAATCGATTACAGTTTTACTGAAATTGCAGAGCCGACCATTGAATATGAGCCAAGTCGCTATGTACAATTCTCTGGCCGTTATTTTATTGTTACCCAAACGTTAGAATATGCCGATGAAAACCTACAACGCTTATTTTGGGATCGTGAAAGTGCATTTTTCACTTCAATCGTTGACCAAGCAACCGAAACAGAAGCGTTTTATGCATTAGACTCTGCCACTGCGACATTAAAACGTTATACAGCGCAAATTAACGATTTTACCCAAGATAAAATAAATACCACACTAACTCATGAGTATCGTCCTGAATTATTAGCAGAAAACGATCTTATTTCGAGTTTTGTCGTCAATAATAATGAAACTGCACTATATGCTATCAGTCCGACCAGTGAGCACATCAGTTTTGACGGGACACTTTTTACCGATAACGGTTTACTGGCACAAACAGAAGGTTCAACAACGATAGCGCTTGATAAGTCGAGAAATAATTTTGCCCACTACGTTCGTTTCGAATCTTCTGTTGGCTTTGTTGTTAATATTTATAACCAACAAGCAGCGCTTACTTCAACAGTCAATACCCAAGGACAACAACCTCGAAGCATTGATATTTCATCAGACGATAAACGACTATTAGTTAATGCCTTAAATAGTACGCAACTCGAAATGGTTACCTTAGAACAGTTTGAAGTGTCTGCCACACAATTAACTTTTAATACCACATTCGGAAATACCAGTATCGCAACACAAGAAGTTAATATTTCTGGTGTTAGTGAGGCGTGGTTAGCTACGGCTAATGTTCCATGGTTGTCTTTTACACAAGAAACGACTGACGATACTAAGACTCTCGTTATCTCTATTGATTCAAATGAAGTGACCGGTTGGGGATTATTTACCGGCATTGTTACGGTCACCGACCCAGAAACAGGTGTGAATGTACAAATTGTCGTTGAATTAGCCGTTGATGAAGTGAGGTTATTCAGTGATGCTGCTGCATTAGCATTCACAGCCCAAGTTGATAAGTCTACGTTAAATCACACGGTGAGCATTCTAACCAATAAAGTTAGTGCGGTTGCATGGCAAGCTCAAAGTAATGTTGATTGGATAAATTTAACGACAGATTCAGTGAATAACACACTAACCATTACAGCAGACCCAAGTAAGATTGCAACTAACGGTATCTATTTTGGTGAAATTACCCTTTCACCGGTCAATAGCACTGACAGTATAAATGGCACCATTCAAGTGAGCTTTGAAAAAGGTGACTTTGATAGTACAAGTATCAGTGAAATCGTTATTACTGATATTACGCCTAATAGCTCAGCGGTGGTTTTAGATCCCCTACGCCCTTATGTTTATGTAGGCCAAGGCGACACCATAAAAGTGTTTAATATTATTACTGGAGCGGCAATAACAACTATTACTTCACCACTTGCAGATATTGATTTAACGGACTTAGTTATTCACCCTGATGGTTCGATATTATTAGCGTCGAATAATGAAACTTACACCGATGAAGAAGGACAAGAACAAACACGGGTTAATCATTATCAAGTTAACCTGGTAGATTTTAGTATTAACTTGATGCCAGCTGATGATATTGACATTGAATTTAGACCTAAAACGATTGCAATGATTGCCGGTAAAGCGATTGTGATAACTCAAGCACTAGAATATGCAAATCTAGCATTAAAAGTTCAATCCTGGGATAGAGAAAATGCATTCAGCTCATCTATTGTTAATGATGTGCCTGCAAACAACAATGTCATCGCTTATAACGGTAATACCTCAGCATTGATGCAATACTCACTAGAGTACAATGCATTTACCAGTGAAACTATTCAACAAGTGGCTAGTGCTGAATATATTAACCCTGCATTTAGTGGCGTTTTAGCAAATATTGCAACCAGTAGTAATGGTGAAAATATTTATACCGCCAGTACCACTTCAGAATGGACAACTTTTAGCGGCAACGACTTCACTGACCAAGGTGTTTTACGTGCAAGTATTCGAACGGTCAATGTAGCAGTAGACTCAAGTGATAACAGTTATTTTTATCGATTCGACCCTACTGGTTTCTTTATTATGAGTAAGTACGATAAAAGCCAATTACCTTTATGGACTGTGGCTTATAGTGCAGGTTCTTTAACAAGTTATATATCGCCGAATTACCAACGCATCATTCACTTAAATTCGGGGACTAGCAGCTTAGTACTTGATTATATTCCTGATTAAACTTCTTTGTTGGTTTTAATCGGTACTTCTCATTCGATCCCGTGCTAGCCACGGGATTTTTATATTCAGTGGTTAAAACATTCTTTTGGCTACTTGCTTTGCAAAAGTGCTTAGCGTATCAACAATTCAACTTTTAATACCCGTTACTCACCGTTTTTATTGGTGCGTGGCTTGTACCTTGCCAAAGGGCAACATAGAATCAATTCATCAACTTTGTTAATTGGTTTCTTAACAAGGTTATTTAATTTTCTAAAACATAATAAAAGGTAATTTATGAAAAAGCGCCTATTAGCCCCTATTGCCATTGCTATCGCATTAGCGGGTTGTCAATCAGACAACAGCAGTAATCAGAACCCCGTTAGTAAACAAGCAGCTCAACAAGCTAATCATACAAATCCATTGTTCAGTGAATTTACAACGCCACATGGTATTCCGCCATTTGATCAAATACAAAAAAGTGATTATTTACCTGCATTTGAACAGAGTATTATCGAAAATAAAAAAGAAATTGCTGCTATTGCCAATGCGACTAGTGAAGCAACGTTTATAAATACCATCGAAGCTATGGAAAAGTCAGGAGAATTCTTAAACAGAGTTAGCAATGTATTTTACGGCTTAACCGGTTCAATGTCTGACGATGAAATGCGTAGTATCGCCAAAGCTGTTTCACCGCAATTATCAGCATTAAATGACGACATAAATCTTAACGCAAAGTTATTCGCTCGTGTTAAAGCAGTATATGACAAAAAAGATCAGCTTAATTTAAAAATAAACGAATTAACATTACTCGAAAAAACCTATAAAGGCTTTGTGCGTGGCGGTGCTAATTTATCTGACGCAGATAAAGGTAAATTACGTCAACTCAATACCCAGTTAAGTAAGTTAAGCTTAAAGTTTGGCGAAAATTTATTACATGAAACGAACAGCTTTGAAATGGTTATCGACAACAAAGCTGACTTAGCCGGTTTACCTGACGATATTATTGCCGCTGCTGCAGTTACTGCTACCGAAAGAGGGCACAAAGGTAAGTGGGTATTTACTACGCATCGTCCAAGCAAAAATCCATTCTTAACATATTCTACTAATCGCAAGCTTCGTGAAACCTTATATAAAGGCTACACAATGCGGGGTAACAATGATGATGCTTTCGATAACAAAAAAGTAGCAGCAAAAACAGCTAGTTTACGTTACAAGAAAGCACAGTTATTAGGGTATAAAACTCACGCTCACTTTACCCTTGAAAATGCCACAGCAAAAACGCCTGAAAACGTTTTTGGTTTATTAAACCAAGTTTGGCCAGCGGCATTAGCAAGAGCAAAAGAAGAATCGGCAGATATACAAAAACTGGCTAACTCTGAAGGAGCGAAGATTGAAGTTGAAGCATGGGATTGGTGGTTTTATTCTGAAAAAATTCGTAAAGCACGTTACGACATTGATGCAGCAGAAACTAAACCTTATTTTTCACTTGAAGGAACTTTACAAGGCATTTTCTTTACGGCAGAAAAGTTATGGGGTGTAACATTCAAAGAACGTAACGACTTACCTAAATATCATGAAGACGTACGTACGTTCGAAATGTTCGATAAAGACGGCAGTTATGTCGGAATATACATGACTGACCATTACGTGCGCGAAAGCAAACGTGGCGGCGCTTGGATGAGTAGTTTCCGTAAACAACATCGCATGTATGGTGAAGAAGTTACCCCTATTATTTACAACGTATTGAACTACCCTCGCCCAGTTGGTGATACGCCAACGTTGTTAACCTTTGATCAAGCTTCAACCTTATTTCACGAGTTTGGCCATGCTATTCAAGGATTATTGTCTGACGGATACTACCGTTCACAAACGGGTACCGCTTTACCGCGTGACTACGTTGAATACCCGTCACAAGTGATGGAAAACTGGATGACAGAGCCTGAAGTATTAGCAAATTTTGCTAAGCACTATAAAACAGGTGAAGTGATCCCGATGGAGTTGGTTGATAAAATTCAGGCATCAACAAAATTCAATCAAGGCTTTGGTACCACTGAATATTTAGGTGCCGCTTTGCTTGATATGAGCTGGCATTCTTTAGAAACCGCTGAAATACAAGATGCAGCCGCGTTTGAAAAAAAGGTATTATCAGAAATAGGTTTAATAAAAGAAATTGCACCTCGTTATAGAACCGGTTATTTCTCTCATATTTTCTCGGGTGGCTATTCGTCAGGTTATTACGGCTATATTTGGTCAAATATTTATGACGCTGATACTTGGTTAGCTTTTAAAGAAAATGGCATATTCGATGAAAAAACAGCTGACTTATACCGTAAGCATGTATTAGAACCAGGTGGAAGTGAAGATCCAGCAGTAATGTATCGTCGTTTTAGAGGTCAAGATCCTAAAGTTCAACCCTTGCTTGACCGTCGTGGTTTAACAACTAAGTAATTATTTGTGAAGATGAGACTCTGAATTTACTTTAGGGTTTCATCGTTTCAAATACCTTCCTTTCTGCGCAGCGCTCTTTCCTTGCCACCTTAGTATCAAGGCATTGCCTCTATGAATGGGGGGACTAATTATTTGTCTGGAACAGCATTTATTACCGCTCAGCCAGAACAAAAAACCCCAGTAAGTTTTCACTGACTGGGGTTTTTATTAGCTCAAACTAAAAGAAATGCTTACTTCATGTAAGGATTACTTTCAAAAAAAGCAAAAACGGTATCATAGGCTGGTTCTTGATATTGTTTTAAACCTGTATCACGAAAATCAATATCAACTTGGCTTCTTACCAATGCTTTCTTGATAAAGCTGCCGGCAATAATTTCTACCTGAAGTTCTTTTATTAATTGAATACAAGCTTCTAATTTAAAGCCGATAGGACCACCGGAAAACTTACCTTTCAATGCGCGACCACGGATAACAACTTTATCCACATGGTAATCTTCCATCAATTTAGCAAAGGTAAATTGGAAATGTTGTACTGCTTCGGCATCACCCGCATCTACTAAAGATATTTTTTGCACGCGTGTTTGCGGAATGTCATACAAACCATTTTCACGTGACATGATACAAATAATTGCATCATTACCTTTTAATTCAACACCACATATTCTCATAAAATTTACCAATTCAATTAATTTCGCGGACGCATTATATACCGAAATAGTTAATACCGAAACCAGATGTTTGAAATACTTATTTTCGTGAGAAAGATAGAGGCAAAAACATAAGCGGAAATATCATCCAAAAAAGATGGCTACAACTAAACTATTGCCACTAAGCGATAACATTAAAATAGATAGGCTTCCTGATGCCGTTTCATATTAAAGCCTAATCCCCTAATGTAAGCTTCAATTACGTCATTATGTAATCCTCCTATTAATCAGAGATATAACACAGTATTTCACATCGTTATAACCAGCAATTGAAAGATTATCTCCTTGTACTTTTGCGCCTTAAGAGATACTTTAGTTACAATTTGAAACATAATTAAAAATAAAAACAAATAAAAGGATTTACATGAAAAAAACTATTCTCACCTCTATTATGATCTTTATAAGTTTAATATCTTATACCGCCATAGCAAATTTACAGCCCGAAGAGCTTTTCGCAGACGATGTAGTTAACAACATTAAACTATCTCCTGACGGAAAATATTTAGCTTATTCAATTCCGAAAGGCAACTCCGAAATTGTGAGTATCATAGATACAGCAACGAGTAAGGCTACATACTCATTTACCATGGGTGAAAACCGATTTGTCGCCCAATGGTATTGGGCAAATAACGAACGATTACTAATAAGACCAGGCCGTAAAAGTGGGCGAAGTGAAACTCTTTATTATACTGGAAAGCTGCAAGCAATAAACTTTGACGGCTCTAAAAACAAACAACTTTGGGGATACAATGGACGCTTTGGCTCCAGCGAAAAAGACAATTTCAAAGACCCATTTAATATTGAAAGTGTTATGCGTGATGACCCAGAACATATTATGATTTCCTCTTACCCTACAGCTGAAAGTACTCGCCGGCTTAAACTCATTAATATCTATTCTGGACGAGTAATTAATAGAGAATTATCTTCCACCCGAAAAGCGAGGTTCATAATTGACGCTAAAGGTAATGCTATCGCTCAAATAGGGATATTAAAAAGCTGGGAAGATGAAATATTATATAAAAATAAAGAAAATGACTGGGTAGAATTTGAGAACGCTAGAAACTATGATTTGATCTCAGATTATGATGATAAATCAATTTTAATGAGCCATTATGTCGGTAAAAACCAAACAGAGTTGGTACAGTTTAACCGACATACCTCAGAATCAACCGTCTTAGCAACCATGAATGACATTCAAGCAACCTCTCTTTTGTGGTCATGGGATAACAAGGTCATCGCTTATCGTACTGATAGCGGAAAACCAAAAATGAATTTTCTCGACGTTAAAAGCGATCGTGCAGTATTCAATCAGTTACTAATGAACAGCTTTAAGGGTAAATACGTATCGGAATTACAACGTTCACGAGATGATAATATCAGACTTGTCTACGTTTCTTCAGATACTGAGCCAGGTATTTATTATCTCTACGATAATACTAAAAAGAAACTTGCCCCACTCATTAAAAGACGACCAACTCTTGATAGAAAATTATTATCTCCAATGCGACCGATATCCTTCACGGCTAGAGACGGCATGACCATAAATGGCTATTTAACATCCCCTATTATAGGGCAGTCACCTCAACCTATGGTTGTTATGGTACACGGTGGACCTTTTGGCCCAAGAGATTACTGGGGATATGATGCTGAAGCCCAGTTACTTGCAAGTCATGGCTATTTAGTGCTGCAAGTAAATTTTAGAGGCTCTGGTGGTTACGGACTTTCATTTGAAAAGGCTGGCTACAAACAATGGGGTAAAGCCATGCAAGATGATATTACTGATGGTACTTTATGGGCTATAGAAAATGAAGTCGCTGATAAAGATAACATCTGTATCTATGGAGCAAGTTATGGTGGTTACGCAGCATTAATGGGAGCAGTTAAAGAGCCTGATTTATATCAATGTGCCATTGGTTATGCCGGTGTTTATGATTTACCTTTAAAATATAAGAAAGGCGATATACAAGAGCGACAAGAAGGTGTTTCATTTATTGAACAAACTGTCGGCACAGATTTAAACGAATTGAAAAAGTATTCGCCTGCATACCAAGTCGATAAAATTAAAGCCGCCTTACTGCTCGTACACGGAGAACATGATAGACGAGTCCCTATAGAGCACTATGAAAGCTTAGCAAGCTCATTAGATAAGATTAATTATCCTTATGAAGCAATAATAAAAAAAGAAGAAGTTCATGGATTCTATAATAATGAAAATAAGATAGAGCTTTATGGTCATATGTTGAAATTCTTAGCAAAACATTTAAATCATAATGTTACTGCTAGTAATAACTAGCCAATATAGAATAAATTAAGAAATAGATATTCTATAAAATGCCGTTCACCATAAATGAACGGCATGATATTACAAACTGGCCCTATAAGTGACTTACTCACGTCCTTTCAAAGCAATATTATTTTTATCTGTATATTCAATATAGCCATCTAGCGCTTGCGGATTACCACGATTCGCCTGACAAACACTCTTTTGGTATTGATAACTAAATACGTCAAACCATTGATCCAACAATTGTGCATTTATAGGCTCTTCTGCCATTGCTAACATTCTTGCCGCAACTTCTGCGGTTGCAAATTGATAGTTTTCTTCTGCAACCCTTATTTGATAACGAGAAGTATTTGCCGCTTCATCAAGCAAATGTGGGTCAAAAGCCGCTATTGGAAATTTATTCAGGTATGGGCTTTTACGGAACATTTTTTTCGCTTCACGCCAGCAGCCATCGAGCATCACAAATAATGGCCGTTTTCCTGAAGGCACAGTCATTTCATTACAAAAAACTTCACGTTCAGGTTGAGCATATTGTTGAGGGAAAACAATATAAGGCTGCCATTGCGGGTCATTCAGCACAGCAAGCATTTCAGGGTTTTCGACAGTGCGTGACCATAAATAGGCGAATGTATCTGGCACAATATCAGCAATTAACTTTCCCGTATTACTCGGTTTTAGTACTTCAGTGTCGTACATCAGTAATAAAAAACCTGCATTGCTACTCGATTGTGGTGAATAAGAACAAATACAATGAGGTTTTGCTAGGCGACATAAGTCACAGCGAATAACGCGTTGACCACGAGACTTGTATGTAGTCGTGCTAAGACTCATACGGTAATGATGAAGTTTATGTACGGCGTGCATAGGTTAAATTTAATATACCGTTGCTTTTTCACTTCCTAGTGAACGCAACATACCGTTCGTCCTGAACATAAAAAATAGCGGCACTAATACCACATGGAATTAGGCCGCTACATTAGAGATTTTTAGCATGATGTGCAATGCTTAATGGCATCACTTATTGAATAAAATAAATTATTCAAATCCATTGGGGTTTTTAGACTGCCAGCGCCAAGTATCGGTTATCATAGTATTTAAATCACGTGAAGCATGCCAACCTAATAAACTGTTTGCCAAAGAGGCGTCAGCGTATACCGTAGCAATATCTCCTGCACGACGCGGTACAATTTTATACGCAATATCTTGCTCACTGATTTCTTTAAAAGTATTCACAATTTCTAATACTGACGTACCATTACCCGTGCCAATATTAATGGCTTTACAACCTTGTATTTTCGTTAAGTTCTCTAACGCTTTAACATGGCCTATAGCTAAATCAACCACATGAATATAATCGCGAACACCTGTGCCATCAGCAGTGTCGTAATCATCACCGAATACTTGTAACTGTGGTAAACGCCCTACCGCAACTTGTGCAACATACGGCAATAAATTGTTAGGGATACCGTTTGGGTTCTCGCCAATAGTACCAGACTCATGTGCGCCAATAGGGTTAAAGTAACGTAAACAGGCAATTGACCAGTCACTATCGCTTTTCGCTAAATCAAAAAGAATATGTTCAACCATTAACTTGGTTTGACCGTAAGGGTTAGTCGCCGAAGTAGGCATTGTCTCATCTAACGGTGATGGGTTATTTTCACCGTAAACGGTTGCTGAAGAACTAAATACTAAATTTTTAACGTTATGTTTCGCCATCACTCGAAATAGCGTAACTGAACCTGCAACATTGTTTTGATAGTAACTTAACGGAATTTCGTTTGACTCACCAACCGCTTTTAAACCGGCAAAATGCACCACGGCTTCAATATCATGTTGTTCAAAAACAGCATCAAGTGCTGCTTCGTCGCAAATGTCAGCTTTAATAAAAGTAACCGTTTTTCCGGTGATCGCTTTAACGCGATCAAGTACTAAGGTTGATGAATTTGATAAATTATCAACAATAATAATATCTTTATCTAATTGAAGTAATTCTACAACGGTATGACTACCAATATACCCTGTACCGCCGGTGATCAATAAACTCATTTTTAGTCCTTTTATAGTGTTCAAGCCGCCACCTTAAAATAAGTTCAAGATGACAAATACATACATTTTTCTATGCGTAATATTCTGACACTGTAGCGATAAACTTACCAAGCATTTCTTTGGGTAATTGGTTAATACCTGCCGCGCCAGTTCGACCGCCTCCCGTAGGGAATTGAACACATATATTGTCAGCGCCTTGCTTATTATTAAGAGGTGCTCTCAAACTTACCGTATAGGTATCATCGAAATTTAAAGTGAACACTGCATGAGCCCTTCCAGGTGACTGGTTCGCTAATTCGTTACCCAATACACCGCTGACCCGTCTAGACCAAGCTTCATTCGCTAACAACACCATTTTACAAGTATCGTTATCCGCCAATATTTCTGCAGACTGCGCCTCTGCCATATCGGCTTTATAAGCGGCGGCTAGCTGAGTAAATATAGAGTTCGGTGTATTAATTAATTCAAGGGGATCTTCATATGCCAAACATGCTTTAAATACATCGGTAGGAGCAATATGTAAATCATCAACAGTACGGCCATAGCCATTGTAATTAATATAAATACCAAAGGCCTTTAATTGTGTTTGTTGATGATCGTTAAGCCCATGTTTAGTAGCTAATGTTACTGCAGCTTCGTTCATATTATCACCGAATGCCGCAGTAATCGACCAATTAACATACTTCCCTTTGAGATGTTCATTCACCAATAAACATGTGCAAGTGTTCGCATCCGTATTGAGCAAAGCCGTTAATTGCTCAGATTGTGGAATGTCACCCGTGCGGTGATGGTCAACATAAAAAATGTCAATCTTATTTTCTAACAATGCTGATAAAGCGTCGATGTTTTTTTCCATCGAAATATCAAGTACAGTTACTGAGCGGGCTTGTTCAACAGGTACTTGTTTCAATAAACTGATATCGCGTTTTACACCGGTGACTAATATAGAATCTCTTGGCTCTGCTAGTCTTAGTTGTACTAAAGCGATAATACCGTCCGCATCGCCATTAAACACATCATAATGCATGAATAAAACCTTCTTCGACAAGAAAATCGACTATTTGCTCGGCACAAACTTGGATTGATTTTTCGGCGGTCTTTACATGAATGGCTGGAGATTCAGGAATATCGTAAGCTGAACTAATACCCGTGAAGTCTTTTATCTCTCCTGCTCTAGCCATTTTATATAGCCCTTTAGGGTCGCGTTGTTCGCACACTTCAATAGGTGTATCAATAAAAACTTCAATGAATTCGCCTGACGCTAGCTTGGCAGCTGCCATTGTTCGGTCTTGTGCAAACGGAGAAATAAACGCAGTTGAGACAATAGTACCGGAATCGATGAATAGTTTGGCAACTTCACTGATACGACGAATATTCTCAACCCTGTCATTATCACTAAAAGCAAGATCGCCATTTAAGCCATGACGAACATTATCACCATCGAGTAAATAGGTATGACAACCCCGTTGAAATAACAAAGCATCGACAGCATTCGCTACCGTCGATTTTCCTGAGCCACTTAATCCGGTGTACCATAATAAACAAGGCTTTTGTTTTTTAAGGTTGCCACGTTGCTCTTTAGTCACTTGTTGTTGATGCCAAACGGTATTTTCTGTTTTCATAAATGTCCTGAATTCTCTTTTTTGTCATCCTAAAAAGGAAAAACAACCGGTATCATCGATAGTACAATAATGGAGTAAGCTATCGACACGGGTAAACCAAATTTCACAAAATCAATTAAGCGGTAATTTCCGGCATTAAAAACCATCATATTGGTTTGATAGCCATACGGGCTGATAAAACTACCACTTGCACCAAAGGCTACTGCCATTACAAAAGGCAACGGGCTAACCCCAAGCCCTAATGCAATGCTATAAGCAATTGGAAAAACTAATGCTGCGGCCGCACTATTGGTAATAATCTCAGTCATCAATAATGTAATGATAAAAATGGAAATCAGCGCCAAGTAAGCACTTTTCCCTTGTAATAATAATTCTATTTGCTGAGCAAGTAGTTCAGCAATGCCACTTGTTTCAAAAGCTTTAGCTAAGGTGAGAGCACCTAATACCACCATCCATATTTCTAAGGGAAAACGACGTTTTATTTCATTTACCGTTAAACAACCTGAAAGAATTAACACGGCTATATAAAACATTAAGCATTTAAGGAGTGAAATGTTAACAATAACCGAGCAAGCAATCGTTATTAGAAAGCCAAAAATAGTTAATGAATCACGCCACCCTGACAGCATATTGTCAGGTTTATGACCAGAAAGAATAAAGAAGTTTTTTGACAAATTGGTACGGGCACTAAAATCATTTCCCACTGCGAGTACCAAATAATCACCTGATTGTATTTTAATGTCGCCTAACTTGCCCGATAGCTGCGTACCTTCCCGGCGAATAGCCACAACAGCAGCATCAAAACGTGCACGAAAGCCTGCTTTTTTCAGGTTTTTACCAATCACTGCTGAGTCAGGTTTAATGAGCACTTCTGTTAAGTTATCACGCAGTAAGCCATCTTTTTCAGCATATAAGGTTAAGCCGTCAAATTGCTGTAATGTCAGTACTTTGGATATATCACCGGTGAAAATAAGCTTATCGCTTGCTTGAATGATTTCATCTGGACAAACAGGTGAAATCAATCGTCCCTCGCGTACTATTTCTACAAGAAATAACGAGTCTAAATTTCTCAGGCCATTATCTTCAATGCTTATGCCAACGAGCTTTGAAGACATCGAAACTTCAGCTTCAAGTAAATATTCTTCTGCAGAAAGCTTTTCGATTTCAAGTTTGGGCAGTAAATGTTGCGTTGAAAGAATAACCAGCAAACAAATAATAAAAGCACTAAACCCTATCAAGGTAAAATCGAAAAAACCTAAGCTGTTCGCACCTTGTTCAATCAATAGCGAATTTACAATGAGGTTAGTTGAGGTGCCCACTAACGTTAAAGTGCCCCCCAATATCGCAGCATAAGAAACGGGTAGTAGTAATTTACTTGGATTAATTAAAGTGTTTTTTTTAATCGTGGAAATTAACGAAGCAACCACCGCCGTGTTGTTCATTAACGCAGAGGCGAAAGCTGTGCATAACAATGCCTTTAGTGTTGATTTAAACTTAGAGCCGTTAATCATAATAACTGAAACACGCCGAAGAACACTGGTGCGTTCAAAAGCGAATGAGCATAAAACGAGTAAAACCAAGGTGACTAAACCGGGATTAACGACATTTTTCAAAACGGTGTCCGCAGAAACTAACCCGGTAGCTAAACAAGCAAGTAATGATGCAGCAAAGACCTTTTCAGATTTTTGTTGATACTTAAGCAAACCAATAAAGGTTGCAATAAAGATCAATAACATCAACCACTGTATCGCGAACACGCACTTTCCTTTTTATAAAAATTATTGATTCATTAAATCGAAATCCTGAACCACAGGTCTACTGAACCTGACTAATCCGAAGTACCTACATCCATGAAGGTACAGGTTTATTGTTCCTGACTAACCCTAAGTACCTACATCCAT
>Ga0209395_1003887_pt1 | contig 18061 bp, 13 predicted proteins | sample GOMGulsemesocosm_3_FD_184635 | JGI IMG/M metagenome (GOLD analysis project Ga0209395, IMG submission 184635) | Methane-oxidizing microbial communities from mesocosms in the Gulf of Mexico - GOM9D Gulf of Mexico (SPAdes) (version 2) | ecosystem: Environmental > Aquatic > Marine > Cold seeps... | reverse complement strand
TAGGCAATTCGCGCAGGATAAAAAGTGTCTTGTTATTCGAAATGGTTTTTTCAGTTATCGTTGGAGTCAGATTTTTGACATGGGTAATATACCCTCGTCTTCCATTGTGATGAAAGCGAGAAAAGTCGAGGAGGGGGCTCAGGGCGCTTTTGCACCGGCACCCATTGAGGAGGTTGTTGCTAAAATTCGCGATGAAAAGCCAAGCCTTGTTTTTGCGCCACATGTCGAAACCGCATCAGGTATCATATTGCCGAATGATTACTTAAAAGCAATCGCGGATGCTGTGCATGCTGTTGGGGGGTTGTTTGTTCTTGATTGCATCGCGTCAGGAACTGTTTGGGTGGATATGAAAACCTTAGGAATAGACGTGCTTATTAGTGCACCTCAAAAAGGATGGAGCTCTTCTCCCTGTGCGGCGCTTGTTATGCTAAATCAATCGGCACTTGAACAGCTTGATAACACGACTAGTACGAGCTTTTCATGTGACCTTAAAAAGTGGCATCAAATAATGCAAGCCTATGAAAATGGAGGGCATGCTTATCATGCGACCATGCCTACGGATGCATTAACCCAGTTTTGTGATGCCATGCTAGAAAGTAAAGAATATGGTTTTGATAAATTAAAAACTGAACAAATTGAGCTCGGTGAGCAGGTGAGATTGTTACTAGAAAGTAAGGGGATTAAATCGGTTGCAGCAGAAGGTTTCAAAGCACCTGGTGTTGTTGTCAGTTATACTCAAGATTCTGATATTCAAAATACCTTTAAATTTGCGGAGCAGGGTATGCAGGCTGCTGCGGGTGTGCCGCTTCAATGTGATGAGGGGGATAATTTTAAAACATTCCGTCTCGGTTTATTTGGTCTTGATAAACTTCATAATATTGATAGATCTGTCGCCAAGTTAGATGAAGTTCTTAACAAAATTTTCTAATAATCAAATTTTCGGGAGTAACTTAATTTCTCTGTTACTCCCAATCATTCCAGCCAACTTAATTGATGTTACTTCTCAGATTATTTCTTATATATCTTCTCGACTTTTCTTTATGTAATGGTTTTATCTCGTTTCCTGTTTGTGTCATAAACGAATAACTGAGTGTCACTCGTATTCAAGTTTCAACTGAATATATATATCAAGTGATAGTTTTATTTTTTCTAGCGCTTCAGATTAAGTAATTAAATTCATTCTTTATGGTCTTATTTGCTTTTAATGATTTTGTGTTATTTTAACTCCATAAAACTATAAGTTATTGTTATTTAAATTGAATGTTTCATTTCTGCTGTTTTTTTATGTCCTAGTCGAAAATACTCTCCTTGCTGCTTGTTTTAAGATTCCCATGACATGTATCAATTAAATGTCATTTTCATTAAATCCAAATCATTAAATGCAGAAACTCTAATACACTTATTTTTATTCAAAACAAGCAATTGTATCTAAGTGTATCTCTGGGTATTTGCGTTGAGGCACTTGTTTGAATTTTATTATTTGCAAGGACGATAAGATGAAAAATAACCAACCTATTACAGATGTTGAGTACAAATTTAGTGACGATGAGCGCTTGATTTCATCTACTGATACAAAAGGAAAGATCAAATATTGTAATGACGCTTTTGTCGAAGTTAGTGGATATTCAAGAAATGAATTAATTGGAAAACCTCATAATATCATTCGACATCCAGATATGCCCAGTGCTGTTTTTAATGAAATGTGGCAGACACTGAAAGCGGGAAATGTGTGGATGGGAGTCGTTAAAAATAGACGGCAATCGGGTGATTATTATTGGGTTAACGCATTCGTGACCCCTGTTTTTAATGGGGAAGAAATTATCGGTTATGAGTCAGTGCGTATCAATGCACTCGAAGGTGAGAAAGAAAGAGCTAATAAAATCTACGCTAGATTAAATCAAGGTAAAAGTGCGACCAGTATGGTTGAGCATATCAGAGCCTATTCTTATCGATTTATGCCTCTTTTAGGGCCTGGATTAATAGGTTTGATAAGTTTGGCTTTATTGTCCGGCTGGAAAGCGGCAGGTCTGACATTTATGTGTTTTTTACTTTCGGCGGTGTGGTATTTAGTTCGTAATAATGCCGAATGGGTAGAATTTAGTATGTTGAAAAAAGGGGCTTTTACTAGCCAAGTTGTTGCGCAGACGTTTTTTAACGATAAGGGCGTACAGGCCAGTGCAAAACTGGCTTTTTACAGTGAAATTGCCCGTTGTCGTACCGCTTTAACGCGTATCGAAGACGCGACACAGAGCTTATCAGAAGTATCCTTACAAACCCGCTCTCATGCGGATCAAACTAATCTTGCGATTGACCATCAAAATGCTTCTACTCGTATTGTTGCCAGTGCCGTGACTCAAATGTCTTGTGCAATCCAAGAGGTAGCAAGCAACGTGCAAGAAAATGCGAAACAAGCTGAACTTGCCTCTTTGAGTGTTCATGACGCTGTGGATTTGGCTGGGCAATCTATGCAAGTGATTAACCATCTTAGTGAATCTGTCTCCAGTATTCATAACACGGTTGAGGCGCTTTCTGATTCTACATTTGAAATTCAGCAAGCGGCAGAATTGATTTCAGCTATTTCAGAACAAACAAATTTGTTAGCGTTAAATGCAGCTATTGAAGCAGCACGAGCGGGTGAGCAGGGTCGTGGTTTTAGTGTGGTGGCAGATGAGGTCAGGATATTGGCATTAAAAACAAAAGAGTCAACTGAGACAATCAACCAAGTCGCCGCTAGGGTTATTTCACGCTCTGAAACAGCCTTGTCAGTGTCCAAAAAAGGGCTAGAGCACGCAGAGGAAGGTGTCGTCGTTGTCGATTTAACAAAGCAATCTTTGGACAAAATTAATATGGCAGTAAAGACAATTTCAGATATGACGATTCAAATGTCCTCTTCGGTTGAGGAGCAAAGTAGTGTTGCTGATCATATCAATCAGCAGATAGTTGAAATTGCGGATAATTCACGGAGTACTAAAGATGTGGCGTCCCAGTCTTTATCAGCTAGTGAGGAATTGGCTGATACGGTAGACATGGTGAATTCAATTATTAGACGGTTTTCAACGGATTAGCGGGCTTTAATGTCGTAAATCACCCGCTATCTATATGATTAAGCGCAGCCCTTTAATCTTTTATGATAACTTCCAAGATTGATAAAGGTCCGAAAGATTCGTGTAGATTTTTAATTCTGAGACCTGCTTTATCTAGCAGTTGTTGCCATTGAGTAAGGCTTCTTTCCATTCCGTTTAAGGTCAGCATCATATGTAAGTCAAATAGTTTGCTTAAGTGGGGTTGTGAGCTTTCAGGTATCGGGCCAAATTCTGCGATGAAGATGCGGCTTGTTGGTTTCATCACCCGCTTAATATTGCCTAAAATGGTAAGGCAAAGATTATCATCCCAGTCATGTAAAATATGTTTTAAAAAATACCCATCTTGTTCGGCAGGAACGGCATCAAAAAAATTACCTGCTAACTTTGTCATTCTTTCTGTGTTTGGCGCATTCTCAATAACGGCAGCTTGATCAAATAAGGTGCCTTCAATATTAGGGTAGCGATTCAATATTGAGGTTAGTAGGTCACCATAGGCTCCCCCTAAGTCAGTCAAAGTGTTGATATTTGAAAGGTCTAGGTTCGGCATAGATTCAACCATTGCGATTTCATCTTTACTGTAACTGCCCATGGCTTTTGAAAATACGTCCAAGTGTTCTGGGCGTGTTTCGAAAAGGTTGAAATAATTATCAAGGTCAAAGATGGCTTTGGGAGCTGGGGTTGAGTTGACCATATAGTCGGCTAAATGAGTCCAGAGTAGTACGTGTTCATAACTGGCCTCTAAAAGTACTTTATCGACTAATGACATGGGGTGATCTTTGGTTAAGTATTCACCCATCTCGGTTAGTTGGAATGTATCATTATTCTGCTCTAACAGGCCTAATGGGGTTAATGCTCTAAGAAGTCGATAACAATTGTCTTCATTGACACCCGTCCGCTCTGCTATTTGCACTGAAGTTGCGGCTTTCAATTGAAAAGCATCACCCATGCCATTCTTTGCGAATGCAAACACCATTTGAGATACCCAATGGCCGGTTGCGTATTGTGCGATTTTTTCAACTGAATTCATTTTATTTCCTTACGGTTTTCTGTCAATGGGTTGACTTAATACTGACCTATGAACCTTAAGGAAATCTTAAGTTATTGCGGCATGTGTTCTTATTAATCAATTAGATTTACAATATGTTACTAAATCACACAGATAGACTTTAAAGGGAGAGTGATTTCTATCAAAAATATGGCCTAAATATATGACTGCAGTTACTGTTACGCGCCTTTTTATCATTATTTCTATTATTTTTAGTGGGATGATTTTTGCCCACCCTCTCAAAATTGTAGGCATACCAGGTGCACCATTACGTTATATCAATGAGGCTAATGATCTAGTCGGTATCGATGTTGATATTGTCGATACCATAATGAAGCGTCTCGATATTGACTATGAAATAGAGTTATTAAATTCGTCCACTCGGCTTAAAAAATTATGGCAAGACCCTAATGTCGACATGATACTGACTTATTCTCATAAAGCGGAAAGGTTTCAGTATTTGACCTATGCAAAACATTCACATATTACCTTGGGTTGGAATTTTTTTGTCCGTAAGGAGAATCTAGGGAAAATTCATTTTAATAAAATTGATGATTTAGCTGGCTTAAATGTGGGGGCAACCTTGGGTTTCGCTTATACCCCTGAATTCTGGCAAGCAGCAGAAGACGGCGTATTTGAATTAGACACTGTGGTTAAAAACGAATTGAATCTTAAAAAACTTGTCCATGGCCGCTTTGATACCTTTGCCAACATTCGAGAAGACACCTTATATCAGGCCAAAGTGGCAGGCTATTTAGATGAAATTGCCTATCTACCGACTTCCCTAAAAGAGAAAAAATACTACAATACCTTTGTAAAAGTCTCTAACTATCCAAATCTAGCGAGCGTTATGGTGCGTTATGACGAAGAGCTTCTGAAAATGAAGCAAGATGGTTCTATTGATAGGATTTATAAAAAATATTTTGATTATGAGAATAATTAAGAGGCTAAACTAGGTCTAGTTTGAACCGCTTAATGAGTGTCTCTGATATTTTTTCTTGATTGCGTACTTTAGAACATCAATGCTCTTTTTATAATTTCATGTCACTGGCTTTCACAAATGATATAAAGACTGGCAGCGAGGCCAGCCTTTATATCTGTTATTTATGCGACGTTTTGTTGTTTGTTATTTACTAGGTTTAAACGTGTGTCTATCTGGTCTAGGGCCTGTTTGAGGTCAGCGATCAGGTCATCAGCATGCTCTAACCCTACAGAAATACGAATCAAGCCATCACTGATTCCCGCATCTAATCGTTCTTCTTGCGTATAGGGCGAATGGGTCATAGAAGCAGGGTGCTGAATCAAGGATTCTGCATCCCCTAGGCTAACAGCAATAGAGAAAAGACTCATACTATCTATAAAGGCGGCTCCGCCAGCTAAATCTGTATCCAGCTCAAAGGCGATAACGCCGCCTGCAGCTTTCATTTGAGTGCCAATAAAAGCATGACCCGAATGGCTTTTCAGGCCAGGGTAGTGAACTTTAGTCACATGCTTGTTGCATTCAAGAAATTCAGCCACTGTCTGGGCATTATTGCAATGCCTCTCCATGCGTATCGGCAATGTTTTGATGCCCCTTAATATAAGCCAAGCATCATGGGGGCTGATAGTGGCGCCTATATCTTTTAGTACCGTCATTTTTATCAGACTAATCATCTGGCTAGTGCCACAGATAATGCCTGCCACCACATCACCATGACCATTTAAATATTTAGTGGCGCTGTGCACGACGATATCAATGCCAAATTGCCCTGGTTGTTGTAAAACAGGGGTTAAGAAGGTGTTATCCACCACTGAGATAAGCGAGTGTTGCTTAGCGACTTTGGCTATTGCGGCTAAATCCAATACCACCATATTGGGGTTAACCGGGGTCTCTAAAAAAACTAGTTTAGTATTTTCTTTAATGGCGGCTTTTAAATCATCCATGTTCGTCATATCGACGAAGCTTACTTCGATTGCAAAGCGAGTCAGCATATGGCTAATAAGTGCATAAGAGCAGCCATAAATGGCTTTGGATGCAATCATATGGTCACCTGCTTGTAGGTTACTAAGTAAAGCACCCGAAACAGCGCCCATACCAGTGGCCGTTGCAGCCGCATCTTCCATTTTCTCCATGGCAGCCACGCGCATCTCAAGTTGGCGGGTGGTGGGATTTCCTAAGCGGCTGTAAATGTAGCCTTCTTCTTCTCCCGCAAAACGGTCTGCACCTTGTTGGGCGTTTTCAAAAATAAAGGTAGAGGTTTGATATAAAGGCGTGGCCAAGGAGCCAAATTGCTCGTCGTTTATGCGGCCCGCGTGGATTGCTTGTGTTTCAATATGCTTACTTTTCGCCATGATCTATGTCCTTAAGCCAACAGATGTCACTGTTGTCATGCTAATGAGATGTCATTATTGATTAGGATTTGTTGATAAAGTATTGATGAAGTCAGTGTTGCAATCTACTTGCCAGTTTTTAATAACCTATATAAAACAGTGACTTATAATGAAGCTGATGCAAATCATGAAATGTAGTGTCATAAAATAATGACGATATCGAGGTTTTTTCTTATTTTTACTCGAGCTTGAAGCAGCATATTAATATTTTGACCTGTGATAATCATATAAATACAGGCTAACTCAGGGTAAATAGCATCAAGTCATTACAATTAATGAGTTGTAATAATTAAATTACATTGTCATATTTTAATTACATACTTTATGGGATGAATGGCATGCGCTTAGAAATACAATCTAATGACCGCATTGGTATTAGTCAGGAAATACTGCATATTTTCTCAAAATACGCATGGGATATTCGAGCGATAGAGGTGATTACTGGGGTTACCTATGTGCATGTTAATGATGGTTATCAAGACTCTTCTTTGATTGTTGAGCAATTGTATTTAATTGAGGGGGTCAGTCTGTGTCAAAAAATTGAACAAATGCCGTCAGAAAAACGAGAAAACCATCTTAGAACCCTGTTGAATCGCATTCCTAATCCGATTATAGATCTAGATGAAGCGGGTAGCATATTAGCGTTGAATCAAGCCGCTATTGCTTTAATTGATCGTCCAGAAGAGGTGTTAGAAGGTGTCTCGATCAATGAATTCATTGATCAAAATATATCAGATTTGGTAAGCGATAAAGTGACAAGTCAGAGTGTCATTGTAAAACAACAAGCCCATATAGCTGAAGTTAGTCCAGTGCTGGTGGAGGGACAAATTCGAGGCGCGTTATTGATGCTTCGAGATATGAATAGTCTAGGCAAGCAAATGTCTCTAATGCAATCTCAAAAAGATGATGGCATTGATCAAATATTAGGTAACTCTGAAATTATCCAATTATTAAAACAACAAACTAGGCGTTTCGCCCAACTCACTCTTCCCGTCTTAATACAAGGTGAAACAGGTACAGGCAAAGAACTCATTGCCAGGGGACTACATCAAGAAAGTGCTCAGAGTGAAGCGGCATTTCTGGCGTTAAATTGCGCCGCCTTACCTGAGCATTTGTTAGAAAGTGAATTGTTTGGCTATGCGAATGGTGCATTTACAGGGGCTCAAAAAGGCGGTAAGCCCGGATTATTAGAACTGGCAGATGGTGGCACCTTGTTTCTTGATGAAATTGCTGAAATGTCGGTGTATTTACAGGCGAAATTATTACGTTTTTTACAGGATTATTGTTTTCGAAGAGTGGGCGGCAGCCGTGAAATTTGCGTTAATGTCCGCATTATTAGCGCTACTCACCAAAACCTTCAAAAGCGTATTGAAGAGGGTGCTTTTAGGGCTGACCTCTATTATCGATTAAATGTCTTAAATCTGGTTTTACCACCCTTAAGGCAAAGGGGAGAGGATATATCACTGTTAGTGAAACACTTTATACAAAGTGCTGCATTGCAGGTCAATATGCCTGTGCCTAAGATAGATGAAAACTCCCTGGCTCTATTACAGTCTTACCCTTGGCCTGGCAATATTCGACAATTACAAAATATTTTATTTCGTCTCGTCGCGTTAAATAAAGGAGAGTGGCTCGTCCAACAAGAGATAAAAGACAGTTTAGCTCAAGCAAGGGGTGAGTCAGATCACGATAAAGAGATAGGTGATAATCAATTTGATGCCGGTGAGCGGATTAATACGCATTCTACCGTGTGCTTTAATGAGGAAAATGTAGCGTCTTGGTCGCAGGCGCAGGCGAATTTTGAGGCCAATTTGCTATGCGATATGTATCCGCTTTATCCCAGTACACGCAAGCTGGCTAAGCGATTGGGTGTTTCACATAATAAGATTGCGATGAAGCTAAAAGAGCATGGCATAATTGAATAAATTGCACTTAAGTGTTATTTTAATTTGTAATGTATTTTACGATTAAATCTAATGATGAAAAAGAAAGTAATCAAACACAAGTGTGACAAGACTAACCTATTGATTCCCGTTATTAATCAAACACAAGTGTGACAAGACTAACCTATTGATTCCCGTTATTAATCAAAACAAATGTGAGGGTAAAGGGGATTGTATTCGCGTTTGTCCTTACGATGTATTTGAAATGGGTGAGATCTCGAAAGAAGAAAAGTCTCAATTATCCTTTAAAGGGAAAATTAAGGCCTGGGTACATGGAGGAAAGCAAGCGTTTGTGATTAAAGCAGAGGCCTGCTTGGCATGTGGTTTATGTCTCGATGCTTGTCCTGAAAGCGCATTAAGTTTACAGCTGAAACCTGATTAATGTGTGTGTATCCAATACTGCTGTATCAAACAAATAGTCAGCAAGATTAAGCTGCTTGTTTGCCATGTTTTTAGGGGATAACGTATGACCAGTGGCATTTTTTCATGTGCGTTTACCAAGTTTTTATTGGGATGGTTAAAGTCTTGCTCAAACTCTGAAAAAGCACGATACCTTTCTTTCGGATTAGCCTTTAATGCTTTTATAAGACAGGCCTCAACCCAGACAGGTAACCGTTTTCCATAGGAAGTGGCGCTGCGGTATGTCAAATCGGAATAGGATTTTATCTTAGGCTGTTTGGGTGCTTCAAAAGGCAGCCCTGCAAGCAGCATTTCATAGATCACAACAGCCAAAGAAAACAAGTCTGACTGCATAGTGCCGGTTTCACCCATTAGGTATTCAGGCGCAAGGTAACCGACAGAGCCTTGAGGTAGGGACTTGTCTAGCGGAGAGGCGAGCTCGTCTATGCCGGATATGCGTGTCGTACCAAAATCTATAATGACAACACGGCCTTCTTTATCAATCATGAGATTTTCAGGTTTGATGTCCTGATGCACCATATCGGCTCGCTGAAAGGCGCGTAACCCAGTGATGGTTTGGCTCATAATCTGTCTAACATCAATAAGGTCTGGTTCAGGGTGATCATCCATCCATTGTCTTACACTCATTCCCTCTATGTACTCGGCAATATAATATAACCAGGTCTTATTTGGACTAGCATAGGTTTTCATCACATTTTGATGATTCAGATGTTGTCCGACCCATTCTTCTCTAACAAAACCATCGAGGTATATCAGGTCATCTTGAAAATTCTGAGATGGCGCCTTAAGAATATAATCCTGCTGAGTATTAAGATCAGTCACTTGGTACATATGACTGCGAGTACCACTAAATATTACTTTGTTGATGTTGAAATGATCGATTTTCTGACCCACTTCAAGTGCTGGTGGAATCGGCAATGAGGTTAAAAGTTCATGGCTTTCTTCTAAACTGGGTTCAGCTAATGCACTAATCTCAAGGATAACCGCGGTTAGGTTATCTTGGCTGCCCGAAACTAAAGCTTGATCAACTAACATTTGGCTAGTGAACTCTGGGTTGCCTTCATAAGCCGACAGAATCAGGTTAATTTGCTTGTGAGTCAGTGCTTCATGTACGCCATCAGAGGTCAGTAAAACCAGATCACCTTGCTTAATAATAAGCTCACTGTAATCAACATCAATTCGCGCAGCCCCCCCCAAAGCACGAGCAAGGTAAGTGTGAGAACGCTCTTTATAGGCGTGATCTTGGGTTAGGCAATCAAGTTTGTTCTGACGCCAGTGATAGATCCTTGTATCGCCCACATGAAACCAAGATAAAGTGTGAGACTTTAAAATAACTGCCGAAAAGGTACACATCATATCCGTGTGTTTTCGGCTATTGTTCTGTTGTGAAATCCAAGCGTTGAGACCCGTTAATACCCTTGAGGCTGAATGTTTTACGCTCCAACTGTTTGAAGTACTGTAATAATCAGAAATAAAACTGGTGACGCTTGTTTGACTGGCAATATGAGAGTCGTCACAGCTAGACACACCATCTGCAATAGCAAGTGCGATGCCCTTGTAAAACAACTCATCACCGGTCGGTACTTTTGCAGCAAAGGCATCTTGGTTGTTAGGTTTTCGTCCGGCAGAGGATTGTCCGCCAATCTTAACCGTTAATGATTTTGCACTTATTGCCACAGAGTCTCTCCCAATAAGAGGGGGTAATTTAAATGAAAGATAACAAGGGGTTAATTACTATGCCCCTTGTTAATCTTGTTTGCCTAGTGCAATTAGTTCACCTTGATTAACGCGACAGAACCATCGTCATTGACTTCCGTCATATGACCATTAGGTTCTTCTAGAAACAAGAGGGTAACAAAGCCTAAAACGGCCGTAGCCGCTATCATGATGAAAAAGTCTTGATAGCTAACGCTTGCCAGTACCGTAAGGTAGAACACAGCCCCAACATTACCATAGGCACCTGTCATACCTGCCACTTGACCCGTCAATCGACGCTTAATCAAAGGGACAACGGCAAAGACGGCACCTTCACCAGCTTGCACAAAGAAAGAGCACACCATGGCTGCGATCACCGCTAACGCCAGTGGCCAGGTTGAATCAATTAAAGACATCACAAGATAACCTAACGCTAAGCCTGCCGTTAAGATTAATAGGGTTTTTTTACGCCCAAATCTATCACTAATCCAACCACCGCCAGGTCGTGACATCAGGTTCATGAAGGCATATCCAGAGGCTAATAAACCAGCATAAATCATATCGAGCTCAAAGACTTCTGCAAAGAAAAGGGGCAGCATAGAAACCACTGCGAGTTCAGATCCAAAGGTTGCAAAGTATAAAATATTTAACACAGCCACTTGCTTGAATTTATATCGATGTACCTCAGGAACGGTTTCAATGAAAAGGTGTTTGTTAACTTTATAGGCACTGAAGCAGTCATAGATAAAGATAGCAAAAAGGGAAAGGTAAATGATATTAGCACTGAGCTGTGAAATGACATTAACGCCATTCGGTGTCAGTTTCCAAGCAATCAGTGCTAAAGCGCCATACATGGGGATTTTCATGAAGAGTAAAAAATAAAAGTCGTGTACTGAGGTGACTTCTAAACCGCCCATACGTTTAGGTTTGTAATAAACAGCACCCTTTGGTGTATCGCTGACATTGAAAAACCAAATAACGCTGAAAATAAGGCATAGCAGGCCAGAAAGTCCAACCGCATAGCGCCAGCCATCATCACCACCAAAGGTTAATGCCAAAACCGGCATACTCATGGCTGCAGCAGCAGAACCAAAATTCCCCCAGCCACCATAGATGCCTTCTGCTGTGCCCAATTCATTCGCAGGGAACCATTCACTCACCATACGAATACCGACCACAAAACCTGCCCCGATAAAGCCTAATGCAAATCGAGCGCTGGCAGCCTGCAGAAAGTTTTCTGACATAGCAAATAAGAAACAAGGAATACTGGCCAGTGCCAATAACCAGGTATAAACGATCCTAGGGCCGTATTGGTCGGTTAGCATACCGACTATGACGCGGGCCGGAATGGTTAAAGCAACATTTAGAATGAGCAGGGTTTTGATTTCAGCAGAGGTGAGGTTTAAAGACTGTGCAATAGCACCCAATAACGGGGCATGGTTAAACCAGACTAAGAAGGTTAAGAAAAATGCCATCCAGCTAAGGTGTAGGATTTTTACCCGTCCCTTAAATGATAAAACATTGAATGCAGTATGCTCACTCATAGTTATTTCCTTTAGATATAATTTAAAATCGATAAAAAAAAGGCGCTCTCAATAACGTCTTTGTTATTGGGAGCGCCTTTGCTCAAATTGAATAAAATGTTAATAATTCGGTATAAATGACTTACTAGAGTGCGTCTTTGCATCGGCTATTAATCATTTTTGTGCGTTTCTTCTGGGTTAGTTGCCTGTAGCGAATGTTTTCCCATATAAAGCAGGTTATAAGGGAATAAAAGCAAGCAGCGTGCCAATAGTGATGTGAATTGATGGGATCGATCTTGATTTGGCATTAGATAAATAGAGTGTTCGATGCACTTCTATGAGAGAGAGGCATCAGTGTGTTGAGGTGTAAAGGTATCTCAGTATCAATACCTAATGTCTAATGTGGCGTTCTAATGTGACTGAAGATTATTGTATAAGCGTTGATAACCTAGGGGGAAGAGGCCGTTAAAAATCACCATTTTGCATAATGGTCTTCAACAAGTCCCCATGCATTGTTTAAGGTGAGGGTTTCGTTATTAATTTTTATGACGCCGTTAAATTGTCCAAAAAATTGGCGGAAGTTGGATGCGATTAAAATAAGGTTCAATTTTTGAGCACGTTTACCCTGCATGTCAAAGGTGATCTCAATTTTTCCATCATTGGATTTAAGCTGCCATGTTTGTGATTCGTTATAACGATTAAATCTAAAATCAACTAAATCGACCTTGTAACGCACATCATCTAACCAAATTGCGTTTTCGCTGAAGCCTGTTTCATTAACGCCTGAAGCAAAGTTAAAGCCCAAACGTCGACCATCGTCAAGATAACTTGATAAACTTGCCCAGTACCAATTTGTCTCTCGGCGCATATACCCTGCGCTCCAATCAACGCTGGCAAGTGTATTTAGCGCTGCCAGTTGGTAGCTTTGACCTTGCCAATTTAGATTGCCTTCTACCGTAAGTGCGGCGCTCTTCTGGGTATAAACCCAACCGTTATAACCCGCTTTGGAGCAAAGGCTTAATGCATCCTTGTTGTTTGGTTCTGCAATGCATGCTTGCAGGGACAGGCCATTCTTCAGTTTAAGTGAAATATGCCTTTGCCGATTTTGGGCGTGGATTGAAATATGGTTAAGACCCTTAGTAAATTGAGAAATTCCATTATTAGGCTGATTCGTCATTTGGGTATTAAGGGCGAAAGCTTGTATGAACTCAAACTCTTCAAACGTTTGGCTTTTAAGATGGTAAAGGTAGATAAAACAATTGCTGGCGTATTTTAAATCAACTATCGCAATGCCCATGATGAAATCATCAGATGAGAGGCATATAAATTGGAACTGGTTAAATTTGAACTTTTTATACCAAGCGGATAGCGGTTTATCCATTGTATTTCTAAGGTCATAATCGAGATAATTAATCTCATCAGCAAAGGTATAGCCAAATGCTATTTGCCCTTGTTCATTCACTAATTTCTGCATCTCAAATTATCCCTGATTATCAAGCTTAGTCTTAGCATATTGACCTGATTAATCTTGAAAATCAATGTGTTGCTTTTGCCGAGTCTGATAGTGTTTGAAGCCTAAGCAGCCTTATGAGCTTCTGCTTAATCAGTTTTTCAGATAACGCTCTGAGAGTATGAGGAAAAATAGCCTCTAATTTTTTACGCAGCAATAATGCATGGTAAATATAATTAAAAGTCCCCGTTTTCACCTGATATGAAAGTTCAAGGTTTATCCTTGTTAGCTTGTCATTCAAAGGTGTTAACCACCAACTGGCATTGATATCGTCAATGACACTAAAGGGGCTGCTTTTATAAGCAAAACCATATCCCTCTTGCCAATAGGTTATTTCTTCATCAACATCCGCCAAACCTTTAATACGACAGTGGCGTTTAGCGCCCACTCCTTGCTCTTTTTCATCTATTCCGTAAGCGTGGGTAACAATAGGAGACCACAAATGAATGCGATGGAACGCTTTAATCATGACCCAAATATCATGACGTTCGAGCTCCAAGTCAAGAGAGGCAAAACATTTATGGGAACCGTTAAGTAGAGGAGCTTTCATTGAGTTGCCTATAGCAGTAAATAGAGTGTGGATACTGGATTAGGTGAGTGTAATCTGGTATCGGTTAACTTGTAATTAGCAAAATTTGTGGTTAAATGGTGCAAATATGCACCAGTAAAATTCAATGTGACTTTATATTGAATGACTAGAGGATTTAGGTAAAAACGATATGTTGAATTGGGATGATTTAAAGTTTTTTTTAATGGTTTGTCGTACCGGTTCAATCAGAGCTGCAGCGAAAGAGTTAGGGGTCAACCATGCCACTGTTTCACGGCGTATTAATAACTTTGAGTCATCATTAGGGCAGAGGTTATTTCATCGTTCAGCAAAAGGTTATGCACGTACAGCGGCGGGTGATGAGATTTATCTTGAAGCCTCCAACCTTGAAGAAAGATTAAATTCAGTCGAGCGTAAGGTGGCGGGCAAAGACGATAAGTTAGTGGGAGAGATTAGGGTAACACTACCTGAAATTTTCGCAGGGCCTCTATTAATGCCTGCTTTTGCAGAGTTTTGCAAACTGTACCCTGAAGTAGAAATTGATATAGCCGACTCAACCGAAATATTTAACCTGGCCAACCGGGATGCCGATGTGGCTTTTCGTCTTTGCCAAGAACCACCGGATTACCTTGTGGGCCGTAAACTTGGTGTTATGCATAGGGCTTGTTATATGTCTGTTGAACTTGCCCCCATGCTTGAGCAAGAAGGCTGGTTAGAGACCCAAAATTGGATAGGGTGGAATGATAAAATACGCCGCCCAGTAGGGAAGCTAGCAAAGGAGTACCCTAAGTTTCGTTCAAAGCATAAGATATTCAATGGTGGCTTGCAGATAACCGCATGTAAACATGGCATGGGAATCGCCATTTTACCCTGTTTTATTGGTGATAAAGACGCGTCATTGATGCGGATACCGCCTTATACGAGTGAAGGAAAACATGATATGTGGATACTTAGTCATCCGGATTTGCGCAAAAATGCAAAAATACAAACCTTTGTACGCTTTATGACTGAGTACATGTTAGAGCAAAAAGATTCACTCGAAGGCCGATTGCCAAACACTCATTGCTCATTTATAAATTAGGCTGTCGGGCAACAGTCCCTGTAAGTTTTTAAAGTTTGTAAGGCGTTGTTTTAAAATACTTCCAAAAGCACTGTTTGTAATGTGAGGGACTCTTGATTTGTCCGTTTCATAGTTATTATGAGCAAGCTCATTGGCTAATATATGATTCTTGCTGCCGATCTGTTTATCCCTTGTCTGAATCGAAAGTTGAGCAATTTGTTCAATATCATTACCCCAGCTAAAGCGAGTTACACCCCTAAATTTAAAATGTTCATCAACTTGTCGGTTACTTAATTGAATAAGGTGTTGCATGAGCTCAAAAAAGAATAAATTGATGTCAGAGCTTGAGAGTAAAAGTGTAAAAGGCTTAGACGATAATTCAGTTAGCTGTGTTCCTTCGTGGGCGCTAAAGCTTAAATCTACCAAGAATTGATCTGAGCTTTGTGCATTAGCAGATTGAACTCTTCTAGGCTCAATACCAATAATAGAAAAGCTCCCTTTGTCATATTGAATACGTTTAAGTAACGCCTCTAACGTATTTATATTAAAGGCATCCGTTTTGGTTCCCTTATTTTGATGGATAGCATGGCTCAATAGTGGAAGGTCATGGTGATTATTAAAAGGTGTACTGATCTTCTTGTTCTGGGTTAATTTGAATAACTCACGTATTTCATGCTCGCGCGCGGTTTTAATGGCGAGGAATGCGGTTTGGATAATTTCAGAACTGGGCAGTTGAGGTTCAATTCGCCATTTACGGCCATATACAATCTTGAAGCTGGTTTGCTTGTCTTGTGCTTGATAGTTGTCATAACCAATGATACCAACCTGCAGGTAAAGACCGGTTTCATCTTGGCAAACAAAAATAGGGTACTGAGCATGGTACTCTATTTCTTGTACCAGTTTTTCCACAGATGCCAGGTTATGTTGATAGCGTAAGTAGTGTTGTGGAATACACTGAGTGTTATTATCAAGGGCAATATAGGGGGCGTGATTAATGGCAGTCTCACCTGCGTGTAAAGGAATTGATTTGCTCATAATAATCTCTTGAAAGACGAAAAAAGAGAGTTTAATCAAGCATCTTGTTTTGCGGAAGTCACAATATTTGCATAAGATAGTGACAAATATGCACCACCGCAGAAAGGGTGGAGTTATTCATACGAGATTAGGTAAAAGGCTTGGGAATATGAAAAATGCGAATCGATAATCAAGGTGTTTCACCCTTAAGTGATCTCAATGATAAGCAGGGTAAGTGTCCTTTGTGTGAACAGCAAAATCAATGTGCACTTATTTTAAATGAATCGAGACCATGTTGGTGTGAAGCCATTAGTTTGCTCGGTAAACCCTCCGACATAGAATTGGCGCTTGAGGTCTTACAAGAAGGTACTCATGCATCAAATAGACTGACGATAGGCTCAATAGAGGAGACCAAAACCTGCCTATGTTCAACGTGTCTCATCAAGATAAACACACTATCAAAAAGGGCTAAATAGCTTACTTATGGTTGGAATAATTAAGGTTAAGTCGTGTGACATCTTTAAGTGGCATAGGTTTATAGAAATAGAATCCCTGTATGAGTTCAACGTTAAGCTTCTTCAGATAGAGTAGCTGCTCTTCGTGCTCAACACCCTCAGCGACAATGGCCAAGCCTAACTTATGGGCCAAGAGAATAATATGTTCAACCACGTAGCCGGAACGAATGTCATGGGGAATCTTTTTAACAAAACTATAATCCAGTTTAACCACGTTAACAGGGAGATTCTGAAGGTAGGCTAACGAGGAATAGCCAGTACCAAAATCGTCAAGAGCAACATGAAATCCTGCCGCTTGAAGCTGATTGCTAATGATTATGGCACAATCCAAATCTTCTAACATGCTACTTTCGGTCAGTTCAAATTCGATGTATTTGGTATTGATCTGATATTTATTGCAAATCCCCGTGAGCTCTTTGACTAAAAAGTCCCGGTTAAATTGAATTGAAGACAAGTTAATCGAAATTCTAAAGCCTGGAATGTCGTGAAAATACTCAATTAAGGTGGAGGCATCTTTTATCACTGTGTTAAAAATATGACTCTCAAGTTTTAACATCAACTCTTTAGATGTTTCTACCGTAGGTAAAAACTCACCAGGTCTTAAGACGCCACGTTGTGGGTGTTGCCAACGAACTAAGGCCTCAATGCCTTTGATTTCACCTGATTTGCTGCAGATTTTTGGTTGGTAATAAGCAATGAACTCATCATTGTTAATCCCTACATTGACCATAGCGAGAAGGTTCTCTCTGGTTTCAATCGCTTCTACGATAGTATTCGAAAAGAAGACCAGTCTATTGCTTTTAAGTCCTTTAGCATGTTGTAACGCTTGTTCAAAGCGTGTTGCAAGAGCGGAATTGTCTAGTGCGAAATCAAGCTTAATCCCCCCTGTATGTAACTTAATATTGTTAATCGATTTAGTCACAATTTTAAGTAGGCGGTCAGTATTTTGTTTGAATTCATCTTGAGTATTAGCTGAGGTGATAAAGGCAAATTTACCGCCATACAAGCTATAACAGTGACTTTGATTATCAGCATAATGGTTTACGATATTGGCAACCTTCCTAATAAGGTTATCGGCAATCTGGAAGCCCTGACTCTTATTGATCTTTTGAAGTTTGGCAATATCTATTATGGCAAGGTAATGCTGCTGTCTATTGCGATTACGGCACTCCTCAAAATAAAGCATCATGGCAGAGCGGTTTTTCATGCCTGTTAGTGTGTCTTCGAATGCTTCTTTTTCTAATTTCTGAATGGCAAAATCCAGTTTACTTTTTAGTGTTCTATTCCAAACATAAAGTAAAATAATTAGTAGAAAGGATGCAATCGCTACTAAAAC
>Ga0209395_1003883_pt1 | contig 18070 bp, 13 predicted proteins | sample GOMGulsemesocosm_3_FD_184635 | JGI IMG/M metagenome (GOLD analysis project Ga0209395, IMG submission 184635) | Methane-oxidizing microbial communities from mesocosms in the Gulf of Mexico - GOM9D Gulf of Mexico (SPAdes) (version 2) | ecosystem: Environmental > Aquatic > Marine > Cold seeps... | reverse complement strand
TACGACAGCCATCACGACCTTTAAAGACAGGCCAAAGTGGAATGCCGTATGGGTCTTGAATGCGCTCAAAAGGCACGTCGGCTTCAGGTAGACCTAACTCTTCACCCTGATACATGCAGACACTACCGCGTAGAGAGGTAATCAAAGCAAGTGCCACCAGCGGATACGCAAGTGGATCTTCTTCTGCTCCCCAACGTGTCGCCGAACGCACAACATCATGGTTAGACAAAGCCCAACAAGGCCAGCCATCACCCACTATATCTTGCATATTCGTCAAGACATCACGAATATAAGACGGCGAATGCGGGGTGTTCAACAAATCAAAGGTATACGCCATATGTAGCTTATCGCCACCTGAGGTATATTGCGCCATACGCTCTAGCGGGTAATCATCACCTAATTCACCGACTGTCGTGCTGCCTGGAAATTCGTCCATCAAACAACGAAGGTCTTGCAAGAAGTCCAGATTTTCTGGACGACTAATGTCATACACATGGCGTTGATAAGTATAAGGATTATCATGTGGCGCACCCATTGTCTTAGGCTCGCCTTCAGGCACAGGAGGATTATCCTCTAGCCCTAAGCTGTGATAATAAAAATTAACCGTATCAAGACGGAAACCATCAACACCAATTTCTAACCAAAAACGCATGTTATCAAGCTGAGCTTGACGCGCTGCATCACAATGGAAATTGATATCTGGCTGGCTAGTCAAAAAGTTATGCAAATAATATTGCAAACGACGACTATCCCATTGCCAAGCACTGCCACCAAAAATAGATAACCAGTTATTAGGTGGTGATCCATCGGGTTTAGGGTCAGCCCAAACATACCAATCTGCTTTGTCGTTAGTTTTGTTCTGACGACTTTCTTCGAACCAAGGATGCTCTTCAGCAGAGTGACTTAACACCTGATCTATCATCACTTTTAGGTTCAGTTCATGAGCGCGATTAATCAACTTTTTGAAGTCGTCTAATGAACCAAATAATGGATCAATATCACGGTAATCCGAGACATCATAGCCAAAATCCTTCATCGGTGATGTAAACACTGGAGACAACCAGATGGCATCTACACCAAGGGAAGCTACGTAATCCAGTTTTGTTGTTATGCCAGCGATATCGCCCACACCATCACCATTTAAGTCCATAAAACTACGTGGATAAATTTGGTAAATGATACCGCCTTTCCACCAGTTCAAGTTGGTTGTCATTAGACGCTCCAATAAGTAAATCAGTCGTTATTAATTATATTTGTTTTAGCGCTGGCGGTAGTTATCGCCAGCCGCATTAAACAAATGCATTTTTTCAGGTTTTGCAGTTAAAGCAACTCGCTCGCCCCGCTTATAATTTAATGTGCCCGAAAGCTTGGCAACCACAAAATCAGCACCTTCTTTGGTTTTCACATACAGCAATGTAGCTTCACCTAGAGATTCGACAAAGGCAATTTCACCTTCAACTAGCACTGTGTCTTCATCCGATTGACACACTTTCAGGTCTTCAGGGCGGATACCAAACTGAGCAGATAAACCTTGCTCTGACGCATTCAGCGCAATGGGCATATTAAATACATGAGTCGTATCCAAGGTTAGCTGAGTATCATTACCTGTCTGTGTAATGCTTGCCGGTAGAATATTCATCGCCGGTGAGCCGATAAACTTAGCCACAAACACATTAGCTGGGTTTTCATATAGATCAAGCGGCGCACCGACCTGCTCAATGTTACCAGCAGACAGAAGCACAATACGGTCAGCCAGTGTCATTGCCTCTACCTGATCATGGGTTACATAGATCATGGTTGATTTAGGCATGCTTTCTTTTAAGTTGGCAATTTCCATACGGGTTGCAACACGTAATGCCGCATCCAGGTTTGAAAGTGGCTCATCAAAAAGGAAGACTTTAGGTTGGCGCACAATAGCACGACCAATCGCAACACGCTGGCGTTGACCACCAGACAAGGCTTTCGGTAAACGATCTAAGTAAGAGGTTAGTTGCAACATATCTGCCGCTTTACGAACCTGCTGATCAATATCTTCTTTGCTTAACTTGGCAATTTGCAAACTGAATGCCATGTTGTCATACACTGTCATGTGCGGATACAAGGCATAACTTTGGAATACCATGGCAATACCGCGTAGTGCTGGTGGGATGTCGTTAACCACATCGCCATCAATCTCCAAAGTACCACCAGAAATAGCCTCTAGGCCGGAAATCATGCGTAATAACGTTGATTTACCACAGCCTGATGGCCCAACAAAAACAATAAACTCACCCTGTTTAATGTCTAGATTAATATCGCGCATGACTTCTACATTGTTATCGTAGACTTTTTTCACATTCGTTAATTTTAAATCTGCCATTTGTTGCCTCTTTATCCGTTAAATACTTCTGTATTAACGTCATCAAATTCTAAAAATTGTTTGTCTTTTTAACTTATTACCATCTTCAGTGGGCCTAAGTACTCTGGCCTTATGTTATTTCACTGAGCCCGATAACAAGCCTCTTACTAAGAATCGCTGCAAACCAATAAACACACCTAAAGGAACGAGTATGGTGATAAAGGCAGATGCAGTTAGGATTTCCCAGTTACCGCCACGTGAGCCTAATAATTCACGTAAGCGTCCAGTCAATACCAGTTGCTCTTCATTATTGCCTAAGAAAACCATGGCAATTAGCAGGTCATTCCATACCCAAAGGAACTGGAAAATGGAGAATGACGCTAACGCAGGGAAAGACAAAGGTAGAACAATCTTTCTGAAGATATCAAACTCAGAAGCACCATCTACACGGGCAGACTCAATAATTTCTCGCGGTAATCCTGCAATATAATTACGTAACAGATAAATCGCTAAGGGTAACCCAAAGGCCGTATGGGCGAGCCATATACCGACATAGGTTTTAGAGCCGGTTCCCAAAAATTCGCCAATCACATTATAAGAACGCAATAAAGGAATCAAAGACATTTGCAGAGGAACAACCAAGAGTCCCACCACTGCAGCAACCATAATCGCTCGCCCTGGGAATTTCATCCAAGCTAATGCATAAGCTGCAAATGCGGCCATCAAGATAGGAATAATGGTCGCCGGGATAGTCACAGTTAAGGAGTTAATAAAAGACTGACCCAAACCTTCCGACGTCAGTACTTCTCGATAGTTATCCAAGGTGAAGCGAGGAGGAATTTCAGCCGTATAGAAAACACGCTGACCACGCCCTTTAAATGCAAGCGGAGAGGTCATCAGATAATCACCGTTCGCTTGCACTAATAGGGTTTTACCTTTTTTAAGCTGTGCTATCTTGCCCGCTTCAAACGCTTGTGGTTTTAATGAACTATAACCAAAGGTGCTGACTTTGTTTTCGCCAACTTGGTCAAAAACATTACCGCGAATCACATAGTTACCAGCTTCCATCTTTGGGTCAGTTGGAATTTGGATACGAGTGACAAGGCGCTGCTCAGAGGTCGCTAGAGCAGTCCACCACCCAGAAACCGAAAGCTGATCTTTATCTCGAATAGAGGACACAAATAAACCGGCTGTCGGAATGGTCCAAATTACCACTAGAAACAAGACAGTAAGGTGCACAACAATCGTTAATGGGGAACGAGTACTCGAAGATGAAACCATATTAACGGCCCTCCATTTCAGCATTGGCACGGCGAATATTCCATACCATGATTGGGATAACTAGAACCATGATAATGATGGCAATAACGGCACCACGACCTGAGTCACCGCCGCCTCTAAACATCCAGTCAAACATTTGGTTGGCCAGTACTTGGGTATTCCATTGGCCATTCGTCATGGCGAGTACAATATCGAAGACCTTCAATACCAAGATGGTAATCGTGGTCCAAACCACGGCAATTGTTCCCCATATCTGGGGCACCATGATACGGAAGAAAATTTGCACTCCGCTGGCACCATCTAGTACTGCCGCTTCGATGGTTTCTTCAGAGATACCACGTAAAGCAGCCGATAAGATAACCATGGCAAAACCCGTTTGAATCCAAATAAGGATGGCCATTAGGAAGAAGTTATTCCAAAACGGTATGGTTATCCAAGCCTGAGGCTCACCACCAAAAAATACGACAATGGCGTTAAGTAAACCAATTTGTGCATCATCACCACTGCGGAAATCGTAAATAAATTTCCAAATAACAGAAGCACCAATGAATGAGATCGCCATTGGCATGAAGATCAAACTTTTAGCAATGTTTCCCCACCATATGCGGTCCGTCATGGTGGCGATTACTAGACCTAAAAATGTTGCGGCAGTGGGTACAACAATCAGCCATAACATGTTGTTTTTGAAGGATTCAAAGAATTCTGAGCTGGAGAATAACCAGCTATAGTTGGCCCAACCAATAAAGTTTTCGCCGGTTCTGTCTAAGAAAGACAAGCGTAACGAGTCGAAGACCGGAAAAATAAGATAAAAACCCAGTGCAAGTAATGCCGGACCTATGAATAACCAAGGTCGAATAATATTGGTAATACGCAGGTTTTTAGCAATCACTATATGAGTGCGGTTTTTGGTTGGAAAGCACATATCCAGTAACAGGTTTGAGCCATAAAAATAGACTGCACAACCAAATACGCCGATACACATAACAAACAAAGCAGAAATGAGTTGTCCCATGGGACCTCCATTCCGTATTAAACAACTAATAATGAGTCATTAGCGATTTAAAGGTGAGACGATAACAGACTCCTATCGCATAGGGTGGTAGGAGCCTGTTTTTAAGAGCTTAGGATTTACTTAGGGACTTATTTCAAAGTATCCCAGTTAGTTTGGATATCCGTTGCTACTGCTTTTGCATCTTTACCACCAGCGTAATCAACCATGCCAGTCCAGAAAGAACCTGCACCAATCTTACCTGGCATCAAGTCAGATCCGTCAAAGCGGAAAGTGGTTGAATAACGAAGAATCTCACCTTGTTTCTTAGCAGACTCTGAAGAGTAAAGATCAATATTTACGCCTTTATGTGCCGTCAAGAAACTCTTCTGTGCCATCCAGATCTCATGTGCGATCGGTGTACGGATAAAGTCCATGAAAGCTTGTGCGCCTTTAGAATCGTTGGTGATACTTAACATAGTACCGCCACCCAATACTGGGTTACCTAGATTCTTAGATTCATAAGAAGGGAAGTAGAAGAAATCAGCATCTAGACCCAATACTGTATTTTCTGGAAAGAAAGCTGGGATGAAAGAAGCCTGACGATGCATGTAACATTTTGGCGGTGACGCAAACAAACCTTTTGGGCTATCACGGAAGTCTGTTGCAGCAACGGCACGGCTACCACCGTCAACATTGTCATCGTTACGGATAAACCAACCAAACTCTTCAATCGCACCCACGACACGTGGATCATTGAATTTGATGTCATTGCTTACCCATTGATCATAAACACTGGCAGGTTGAGTACGTAACAATAAATCTTCAACCCAGTCAGTTGCCGGCCAGCCTGTCGCTGCTCCCGAACCCAGACCGATACACCAAGGTGTGCCGCCATCAGCAACAATTTCTTCTGTTAGCGCTTTAAGCTGTTCCATTGACTCAGGAATGTCATAACCTGCATCTGCGAAGTTCTCAGGTGAATACCAAACTAAAGACTTTAAATCAGCACGGTAGAAAACACCGTATAAGTTTTCTTCATTTTGCTTATTCTTAAACGTTGCTAGATCTACCCAAGATTGGCCTGCTGCATAGTTATCTTTAACCCAATCACCCGTGCTCTTGTCTAGAGGTGTTAATAAACCTTTAGAGGCAAGGTCAGCCGCTAAACCAGGCTGAGGAAAGATAGAAATATTAGGCGCACTACCTGCTTGCGTATCAATCACGATCTGCTGCTCAAAAGAGTCAGAGCCCGCATATTTAACATCTGCGCCAGTGGCTTCTTCAAAGTAAGCAATGACACTTTCGAAGGATGTTTTCTCAGCACCCAACCAAGGACCGAATACAGTCACTGTTTCGCCTGATAAGTCAGTTGATTTTAATGCTTCATAAGATGCCCAATTGAATCGAGCGTCTTCGTTAGGTGTAAAAATAAGAGATTGAGCAGAGGTTTGAGCTGACATCGCGCCTAGTGCTAGGGCGATTGTTGCAGATAACAGAGACTTTTTCATTGTCACTCCTTCATGGTCTATTAGGGTGATCTAATTGACCTTTATTTTTATTATGCTAAAACAGAATTTGCGTTTTTTAACTCTTCTAAAAGGATTAAGAAGATGATCAAATTATTAACAATGAGGTTCTGGCTTTCAAGTTCAGATGACTCTTAAATTTGACTTAATTTAATTTTAAGTAAAGTAAGAAAGAAGAAGTTAGAAAGTGATTTTTTAATAGAAAGGTGTAAAAAATAAGAAAAAAAGCTTAAATTCAATGATTTATAAGTGTTATCTGATTTAACTTTTGTTTATTTATCTAGTTGTAATCTAATTCAGTTTTACTGCTGCTTAAAAATTAAGCAGGGCTCTTAAGATTACAATAGCGGCCTTTGAAGACATTTTTTATATCTTAAGCCGCTAAGTTGATCTGTTTTTATTCTTAATCGTTTTAAGTAATACCTATTTTTTCAACATTTCTAACACTTGTTGCTGACTCGGTAACGCAGGGTAAGCACCAAACTCTGTTACTGCACAAGCACCAGAGGCAACCGCGTATTCAAGGATGCTTTGCCAACTTTTTTGATCTAACTCAGAGCAGGCTTGCACAGTAGGAGCAAGACGTATCAACTGAGCCAACAAACCACCCACGAAGGCATCTCCCGCCGCGGTAGTATCTTTTACCTCAACGCTAGGGGTTTTCACTTCACCAGATAATGAAGAGGTAAAGTAGCGAACATTGTTTGCACCGTCTGTCAGTACAAAGACCTGTGCTTTTTGGGCCAGTGTTTGCTGAATCAATGCCATAGGCTCCGACGTTAATTCCGCTAACTCTTCCAAACTCGCTTTAATCACATGGGCTTGCATCATCCACTCAATAACACGCTCTTTATTAGGTGTATTATCAGGCCATAAATTGGCTCTCAGATTTACATCACAAGAAATTAACCAGTTGGCTTGATCTGCTAATGCCATGCCTGCCAAGGTCGCTTGGGTAATATGAGCGTCGGTTAGGGTATTAGAGCAAGTGTGAAAAATGCCTTGATTGCCATTAAACCACTGTGTCTCAAAATACTCTGCGCGGTAGAGAATATCTGCTGATGCTTGACGATAAAATTCAAAGGTACGCTCACCTTCATCATCTAAGCTAACAAAGGCTAACGCCGTTTTAGCCTCTTTACTAAACCGCATATTCTGCGTATTCACACCATAACCTGCGAGACAATCTGCTAAAAAATGGCCAAAACTATCATCGCCAACTTGACCGACAAAATGACTATTCACCCCAAGCTTAGCCGCAGCAACAGCCACATTAGCCGGTGCACCACCTGGGTATTTTACAAATGATTCTTGGGCATTATTAACATCTGTCTTGCTTGATAAAAAATCAATCAAGGCTTCACCAAAGGCGATTAGTTTTGGGCTTTGCATAGGGTTCTCTCAAATAGGTAAAACGATCAAATACTGGCTAAAATACGTACAATATTTAGCCTATTGCTCAGAGTATGAAAGTTAAAAAGAATTAAATCAACCTAATTTATTTAATTGAAATCACATTAATTATTCAAATAACGGACAAATTGGTTATCCACTCAATTCTTGTTAAACTCTATTTATGCCGCTATGCCTTTATCAGCAGACGAACATCAATATAAATAGAAGAGATGTATGACTCGATCTAAAACGGTATTCGTCGTCGATGACGATGCAGAAATTCGCAATCTACTAAAAACCTATCTAGAAAAGCATCAATACAGTGTTCGTACCGCTGAATCTGGAGAAACCTTTCTCAGCGAGTTTGAACAAGATTCAAGCGCAGACCTCATCATTCTCGATATTATGTTACCAGGGGAAGATGGCTTTTCTGTGTGTCGTTCATTACGCATGAAGTCATTAGTGCCAGTCATTATGCTGACGGCTAACTCAGATGAGATGGATCGTATCATTGGCCTAGAAATTGGCGCTGATGATTATCTCGCTAAGCCCTTTAACCCACGCGAACTATTAGCCAGAATGAAGGCCATCTTCCGCCGTGTGGAACAAATCAATGTGCTTAACCAAGATATTCACCCTGAATCAAATCAGGAGCAGAGTGAAAGCAATAACAAACCTAACAACTCACGCCAACGTCGTTTTAATTTCGCCAGTTTTTGCCTAGATACCCTATCAAGGGAATTAAGCCATAATGACGGCTCTATCAGTGCGCTATCTGGCGCTGATTATAATTTACTCATGCTTTTCCTAAGTCATCCAGGCACAGTCTTAACGCGCGAATTCATTGCGGAGAATACACGAGGTCGAGATAGCGCCCCCTTAGACAGGTTCATCGATGTGCATATTAGTCGCTTACGCCAGCGCTTGAATGAAGATGCGAGACACCCACAATTGATTAAAACCATACGTGGTGAAGGTTACATATTAACCGTGGATGTGGAATGCCAAGATGCCAGCCCAAGCGCACACTAAGACAGGATTGAAAGAGAAACTAATATACGCCTTTAATCGATTCCGCCGCTTTCCTCGTTCTTTAACGGGGCAAATTCTCATTATTCTTGCCTTGGGAGTGACGGTAGCCCAGCTTGTAAGCTCGACTATTTGGCTGAAACAACTGGCTGCCGATGCGGAACAAAACGTGAGAGAAGTTGCCCAGCCCATGGCATTTCGGGTCGCCTCAACCATCAGTTATTTTTCGTCCTTACCGCAAAACTACCGTCATATCGTGATTGACCAATTACAAGAAATGGGAGGCACCCGATTTTTTGTCACGGTAAACAGTGAAGAAATCATAATCAATGAACTCGAAGAGTCACCACTTCAAGATATAGTGATTGAAGAGTTTCGACATACCCTGGCCAAACAATTAGGGATCACCAATCCTAAAATTGCGTTTTCTAGCCCAGACGATCTACACGTCATTAATAACCGCACTCGTCTCTCCGATTTACCCGAACGCTGGGGCCACCATAGCTTGCTAGTCAAACCCCTCACCCCTCCCATACTTGTCATACAAATTCCCATCAATAAAAAAGATTGGCTCTTTTTAGCCACCTTGATGCCTGATCCTTATTTTCTAGACGGTTCATCTCCCATTTCAAACGACCGTTTGTTCTCGCTGGCTATTTCTATCATGACTGTCTTGTTGCTTAGCTTTTTAATCATACGTCGTGTCACCAAACCTTTAGCCAAACTTGCTCGTGCTGCTGAGTCTTTCGGTCAAGGGGACTACCAACACGTTGAAGAAGTGGGCAGTGAAGAAATACAAAATACAGCCCATGCCTTTAATGCCATGCAAACACGAATACAACGTTATCTTGATGATAGGGAGCGGCTTTTTGCGTCTATTTCACATGATTTAAAAACCCCGATTACTCGCCTGCGTTTAAGAGCAGAAATGGTGGATGAAGAAGACACCCGCGAAGCCATGGTGAGGGATTTAGAAGATTTAGATATGCTGGTTAAAGGCGCATTACAGAGTGTTAAAGAAACCGACATACATGAAAATCGCGTCGAGATTAATATCTTAAAAATGCTCACCGATTTACAAAATAGTGCGCAACTAGCTCAAAGAGAGATGCAACTAAGCGGCGCATTGAATCTCGCTTATATAGGTAAACCCCTAGCAATAAAACGCTGCTTAACCAACTTGATTGATAACGGCTTGTATTATGGTGAGCGCATCAATGTGCTACTCGATAACGATGATGAGCTGGTTACGATTCGCATACTAGATGAAGGCCCTGGCATTCCTACTGAAAAAATGGAGAAAGTATTCCAGCCTTACACCCGTTTAACCATAAAACATGCAAGTCATCCAAGTGGCATGGGGCTGGGGCTAAGCATTGCCCGTAACATTGCTCGCGCCCATGGTGGTGAAGTACACCTGATCAACCGACCTGAAGGTGGCCTAGAGGCCAAACTACTTTTACCGCTCCATTAATATTTAACCTGCACTCTAGTGAGTCAGTTTTGGGGAGCCCAGTCTATACTCAAATAACTAAGGCTCTTATTTAAAGGTTGGACTGACAACATGTGGTTATTATTAGCGGTTTTTTTATCCATCATCGCCTTCATTTTTATTAAAAGAGCTGAGCAGCAACAGGAACAAGATAACACCCCTAATAAACAGCGCCACGAACAGAACATGCAGACCCACTCTGTGGTGACCGATGTGGTACATGAAGAAGAGTCACAGACAAAAAGTAAGCCACTTGATGGTAATGAGACAGAGACAGATCCGCTTAATGAGCAAAATGAAGCAGTAAAAACAAACACACAAAAAGTTGAAATACAGGAAGAGTTGTCAGACTTTTTAACACACTACAGCGCCCTTAAAAAACAATTCGAAATGGTACAAGAATGGCGTTTATTCAATTCTGATGCGGCCTTTTTTTGGCATAAAGATAATCCAATTATCACGATTTTATGTTTAGCCAGTTTTCAAAAAGGTGCCGCTACTAGTTTGAATTATAAGGATTATCACTTCCATATTGAGTCATGGAGCTGGCATGGTGCCAGCCCAAGGGGCGCCGCCACCGAAATCAAAAAACAGCTGACATTACATTTCAAAAAAAGTTAACAAACTAAAGTGTCGACGCACTTTTTGTTACTAAAATTGAGGTGTTATTAAATAGCTGATATAAAGCCGAAAACAAAATAAGTTATAGATTCATACCATCAAGTTCACTTAAGATGATTTTTTTATTCCCCTATAAATAGCCTAAACTTGTTGATATAAAATGCCTAATTTTCAGGATAATACGCCCATCAAAAAGACTAAAAACTCTCATTTAAAAGGGATAAAAGGTTATATTAATGGCGTCATCATTTGCCTTTTAACTGGCTACTCCTTCACCTCTATCGCTAATGATGAGGTCATTCGAATTGGTGGTGACCTTTATTATCCTCCCTATGAGTTTCTTAACAGTCAGGGTGAGCCGGATGGCTATAATACAGAGCTAACCTTAGCAATTGCTGAAGTAATGGGCATGAATGTTGAGTTCGTTTTTGATAGTTGGAGCAGTGTTCGTAGCCAACTAGATAAACAAGAGATCGATATTTTACAAGGTATGGTCTATTCAGATATGCGGGCAAAAACCTTGTCTTTCTCACCCTCACACGCCCTTATTACCCAGTCTATTTTTACCCGTAAAGGCTTGCCTCTTATTCGAAACCTAAGCAGCTTTAATGGCCAGGATCTCGTGGTTCAAGACCAAGGCATCATGCATGATTACTTGCTTGAAAATAACGTAAACGCTAACTTGGTGCTGGTAGACACCCATGCCGACGCTTTGCGTTTAGTGGCCTCAGGTTCAAGCGATTACGCCCTTGTTGCCAATTTGCCCGGTTTATATTTGGGTAAAGAACTCGCGCTTTCTAACCTGCGATCGATTACACAGCCCTATGGCACACAAAGATATGGTTATTCTGCATTAAAGAAAAACGAGAACCTCATTGCACGTTTTAGCGAAGGTTTAGCCATTTTAAAAAATACTGGCCGTCAACAAGCGATTTATGACAAGTGGTTAGGCCCCCTGAGCAAACAAGGGCCTGACTGGAAAGTCATCGGTCAATTTACCCTTATTGTCTCCTCCCTATTATTTTTATTTTTAGGCGGCTCTTTAATCTGGAACCGCATGTTATCTCGAGAAGTATTAAAACGAACTGAAAAACTTGAACTACAGCAGCAACAGCTGATTCAAGCGGATAAAATGGCCTCTTTAGGGGTACTCGTTTCTGGTGTGGCTCATGAGATAAATAACCCCTGTAGTTTGATGTTATTAAACATTCCCGCCATTCAAGAAGCTCATAGAGATCTAGAAGATATCTTAGAAGATCACTATCAAAACCATGGTGAGTTCTACCTTGCTGGCATTGAATATTCATTGATGCGAGATGAGATGCCTAAAATGCTCAACGACATGATGGCAGGTAGTCAGAGAATTAGTCGTATAGTCAGCGACTTACGAGACTTTGGTCGTCAAGAAAATATCGAATTGACAGAACATGTGGATATTAATCAGCTGGTTTCAACCTCATACCGCTTGATTGAACAAACTATTCGCTCCTACAGTGACAATGTCAGTATTGAATATGAAGACAACTTACCCAGTTTTTTAGGCAGTGCACAACGTATTGAGCAAGTCATTATCAACCTTATCGTCAATGCCGCACAATCACTCACGTCCCGTGATAAGAGTATTCATATTCGGACCTATTTCAACCGTCAATCAGGTCAACTCACCTTAGAGATTAAGGATCAAGGTTGTGGTATCGCCATCGAAAATCTTAAGCGCTTAGAAGATCCATTTTTTACCACTAAACGCGATCAAGGAGGCACAGGGCTAGGCCTCTCTATTTCATCAAACATTGTCAGTGAGCACGGAGGGAAACTCAGTTTTAAGTCCATTTTAAAACAGGGTACGACTGTCATTTTAACGCTACCCGTTTTTAATAAGAAGGCACACGCATGAGTAACAACCTTTACCCAGACTTTGGTATTTTATTGGTCGACGATGAAGATTCCTTCTTACGCAGTTTGACCATGACGCTTAAGCGCCGCGGTGGCATTAATCACCTTTACCAATGTAATGACAGCCGCAATGTACTCGCCATGTTAGATCAGCAGCCTATTGAGCTGGTGCTGTTAGATCTTAATATGCCGAATGTTATGGGTATGTCACTGTTGGAACAAATTCTAGAATCACACCCCCATGTACGTGTGATTATTATTAGTGGATTGAACCAGATTGAAATCGCCATGCAATGCATTCGTCTCGGTGCACTGGATTATTTTGTTAAAACTACGGATGAGAACCATTTAATCGAAGGCATAAAACGCACAATTCGCAGTATCGAAATGAGATCAGAGAATGACAAACTGCGTTCTCGTTTTTTTACCGATACCTTGGAGTATCCTGCAGTCTTCGACAATATCTTGACTCAAGATAAAAACATGCGAGCCATCTTTCAGTATTTAGAGGCCATTGCAGCCAGTAATCAGCCCATTATGATTAATGGAGAAAGCGGTGTGGGTAAAGAGCTGATCGCCCAAGCCATTCACAAACTCAGCCATAAATCAGGCCCTATTATCAGCGTAAACGTGGCAGGATTAGACGACAATATGTTTTCAGATACCTTGTTTGGTCATAGTCGCGGGGCTTTCTCAGGTGCCGATAAAGCCCGTGCTGGCATGATAGAACAGGCCAATGGTGGCACCCTATTTTTAGATGAAATAGGAGATTTAAGCCTGATGTCACAGGTTAAGTTATTACGGTTATTACAAGAAGGTGAATATTACCCACTCGGAAGTGATCATCCCAAACGCCTTAATGCCAGAGTCGTGGTCGCTACTCATCAAGATTTAACGCAAAAGCAAGACGCTGGTGAGTTTAGGAAAGATCTATATTATCGCCTCCAGACCCATCAAGTGAGTATTCCGCCTTTGCGTCAACGTCGTGGAGACATTGCAATTCTATTAGATCTATTTTTAGAAGAAGCGGCGACAGAATTGAATAAGCTCAAACCGACGATTCCCAAAGAGTTGCCTGTTTTACTGTCCAATTATGCTTTTCCGGGAAATATTCGTGAGCTAAGAGCCCTCGCCTTCAAAGCCATGGGCTTACACAGAAGTAAAATGCTATCCATGGATTCATTTAAAGATTTAATTAGCCCTAAAGACCTGTCGCTTGGCTTGAATGAAAGTCAGGCCGAGCAAGCATGCATTAGCTTTCATCCGGAACAGAGCCTGCCCTCCCTCACAGAAATTGGCGATTTGCTGATTGATGAAGCCATGTTAAGAGCAAAAGGAAATCAATCTATTGCATCTCGTCTTGTGGGCATATCTCAACCAGCGTTAAGCAAACGTATTAAAAAAGCCAATAACTCATAACCTCAAGATTTCCTGTTAGAACCCCCTATAACCTAGGTTATTTCTATAACCTAGGTTAATCATCTAAGTCGTTGAAAACATTGTGATTTTCTTAATGCCCTGAAATAGCTATTCCTCTCGTTATACCCCTTCCAGATTTCATTTTTTATTTTTATCTTTATATTTCAACAAGTTATAGCGATCTAAAAACTGGCATTTGAATTGCAATATGATTCATAAGTAACCCAGTTAGCCTCTTTGCAATGCTAACAGCATAGGTTGCCAAGAATGATTATAAAAAAAGAGAACATAATGCACACACCAGTCGCGACACCCATGCCAGCTATGCGTAAAGAGAAAGACCTACTTGGTGAACTTGATGTCCCTAATGACGCCTATTACGGAATTCAAACCACACGGGCCTGTCAGAATTTTGATTTATCCGGCATACATATTAATCATTTCCCTGAACTGGTGAAGGCACTCGCTTTTGTCAAACTGGCGTGCGCTAAAACAAATAACCAACTGGGTCAGCTCTCAGATGAAAAGACTCAAACCATAACAGACGCAGTCGCGAAAATACTCGACGGCCATCACCATGAAGATTTTGTGGTGGACATGATTCAAGGCGGAGCTGGTACGTCTACCAACATGAATGCCAATGAAGTCATTGCCAATGTGGGTCTTGAATTAATGGGCAAGTCTAAGGGCGACTACACCCACTTACACCCAAATAACGATATCAATAAATCACAATCTACCAATGATGTGTACCCAACGGCTGTGCGTCTTTCTATCATTCTCATGCACAGTAACCTAGTCGAAGCGCTCACTTCATTACGCGATACCTTTAGTCATAAGGCCCTTGAGTTTAGCGACATAATCAAGATGGGCCGTACCCAGTTACAAGATGCGGTGCCTATGACCTTAGGTCAAGAATTCCAATCATTCGCCAGCACCTTGAATGAAGATATTCAGCGAATTGCCGATTTATCTCAGCTGCTAAAAGAAGTCAATTTGGGGGGGACGGCAATCGGCACAGGCATTAATACCAACTCAGACTATGCGCCTCTGGCAGTGCAGCATCTTACCAAACTGACGGGGATCGAATTTACGCTAGCCACAGACCTGATCGAAGCCAGCTCTGATATGGGTGCTTTTGTCCTTTTCTCCAGCATGTTAAAACGCCTCGCCGTTAAACTTTCAAAGATTTCTAACGATCTACGTTTACTCAGCATGGGGCCACGTTGTGGTTTGGCAGAAATTCAATTACCAGCAGCCCAGCCAGGCAGCTCCATCATGCCAGGCAAAATTAATCCGGTTATCCCAGAAGCCATGAATCAGGTGGCTTATCAAGTTATTGGTAATGACCTGGCGATTACTTTTGCCGCAGAAGCAGGTCAATTACAACTCAATGCCATGGAACCTCTAATTGCCTACAAGGTTTTAGAGTCCATTAGACTGCTCACCAAATCCATGGGCATGTTAGAAACTCGCTGCATTCAAGGCATCACAGCAAACGAAGAGAGATGCAGAGAACTGGTCAATAACAGTATCGGCATTATCACCGCCATTGCGCCAGCATTGGGCTACGAAACAGCCACTCGTGTGGCCAAACAAGCCTTAGCCACAGGACGTAGTGTGCTAGAGCTGGTATTAGAAGAAAATCTCATGGATGAAGACGAGCTTAAAACCTGCTTGCAACCACAGAACATGGTCAAGCCCCAGCGTAGGAATAATGAAACAGCTTAACGATCAATGAATAATCATCAATAAAAACAATACTCAGACCTAGCCTGTTTACAGGTTTAAATCTAAATATAAAAAAGGTAATCACATGTCTTTATCTCATGCTCAAAGCCCAGTAAAACCAGGCCTAGCCCTGTGGCATAAAATTCTTATTGGTATGGTACTTGGTGTCATAGCCGGCGCTATTTTAGGCCCTAATGCTGAAGTACTTAAACCGATCGGAACCTTGTTTATTAACGCCATCAAAATGTTGATTGTGCCGTTAATTTTCTGTTCTCTTGTGGTCGGTGTTACTTCATTAGAAGACACTCGTAAGATGGGTCGTATTGGTATGAAAGCGGTTGCTCTTTATTTGGGTACGACTGCCGTAGCGATTACGATAGGTTTAACCCTAGCGGCGATCTTTATGCCTGGTGCGGGTTTAAACATGACAGTTGAAGCCGGTGCTGCCGTCGGTAAAGATGCACCACCACTGATTCAAACCTTATTAAACATTATCCCTAAAAACCCAATTAACGCTTTGGCATCTGGCAACATTCTGCAGATCATCGCTTTTGCTTTAGGTTTGGGTATTGCACTGACATTAGTTGGCGAAAAAGCAAAACCTGCTATTGCCGTGTTTGATAGCCTAGCTGAAGCCATGTACAAGCTAACTGAAATGGTAATGAAATTAGCACCTTACGGCGTATTCGGCCTAATGGCTTGGGTTGCGGGTAAATATGGTCTTGAGATTCTACTGCCGCTTATCAAGCTAGTTGCACTGGTATACTTTGGCTGTATTTTGCATGTTGTTGTGGTTTATTCCGGCATCATTACTGTTATTGGTCGCCTAAGTCCAGTTCGTTATTTAAAAGGTGTGCTTAACCCAGCTGCCGTTGCTTTCACCACCACAAGTAGTTCTGGTACCTTGCCTGCTACGATTAAAGCATCTCGTGAAGAACTGGGTGTTTCTAAAGGTATTTCAAGCTTTGTATTACCATTAGGTGCCACTATCAATATGGATGGTACTGCCTTGTATCAAGGTGTATGTGCTCTTTTCATCGCCCAAGCTTTTGGTATTGATTTAACGACTTCTGATTACCTACTTATCATCATGACCTCTACCCTAGCGTCTATCGGTACTGCCGGTGTACCAGGTGCAGGCTTGATTATGCTTTCTCTTGTTTTAACAACGGTTGGTCTACCAATCGAAGGCCTAGCGATTGTAGCCGGTATTGACCGTATTCTTGATATGGCTCGTACCAGTGTCAACGTCTGTGGCGACATGATGGTTTCTGCCATTGTCGGTAAGAGTGAAGGTGAATTGGATACCGCTATCTATAATAAAGAAAGCCGTGCCAGCTAAACCTTCATATTTGTCAGTTTTTCACAATTAAGCAAGTTTTGGGCAGTCTAGCAAGCCACCGCTAGACTGTCTTTTTTTTACCCTTTTCCTCACACTCAGGTAACTATTATGAAAAATATACTCACATTTAGTACCATTCTAGCCGCCGCATTCAGCTTCTCTGCGAATGTAAACGCCGACGATTTAGATGATATTAAAGCCAAGGGAAAACTCGTTGTTGCTGTTAAAGCAGACTACAAACCCTATGGTTATCGTAATGGCAGTGGTGACATTGTTGGGCTAGAAATTGACCTGGCTAAAGATGTCGCGAAGAGATTAGGTGTCGAGCTAGAGTTGGTACCAGCACAAAGCAGTAACCGTATGGAATTCCTGATCGATGGTAAGGTCGACTTATTGATTGCCACCATGAGTGATAAACCATCACGTCGCGAAGTGGTCTATATTGCCGACCAAGCATACTACTCTTCGGGCAGTAATATCATTGCCAAAAAATCGAGCCAATTTACCAGTTGGGGGGACTTAAACGGACAGGAAGTATGTGGCATTCAAGGTGCATTTTATAACAAGGCAACCCAAACCACGTTTGGCGCAACCATGGTGATTTTTGATACTAATGAAGAATCTTTAAATGCGTTAGAACAGGGAAAATGTAGTGCCTTTGTTTATGACGACTCTTATATCGCGGGTATTTTGAAAGAAGCACAATGGTCAGCAGATTACGAAATGCCACTGCCAACCATTAATGACAACCCTTGGGGCTTAGCGGTTCGTTTAGGGGAAGATAAATTCCACAGTTTTATGAACCAAACCATTATTGATTGGCATAAAACAGGCCTTATTCTTGATCTGGAAACCAAGTACGGCCTTAAGAATACCCCCTTCGCATTGGGTATGAATGGCTTGTATAAATAGAAGTTAAATATATTAAAAAAGCCGATGCACTTAGAGAAGTGCATCGGCTTTTTTATATTTTGCTATTTAGTAAAGGTTTGAATGAACACTACCCACTGTA
>Ga0209395_1003879_pt1 | contig 18081 bp, 18 predicted proteins | sample GOMGulsemesocosm_3_FD_184635 | JGI IMG/M metagenome (GOLD analysis project Ga0209395, IMG submission 184635) | Methane-oxidizing microbial communities from mesocosms in the Gulf of Mexico - GOM9D Gulf of Mexico (SPAdes) (version 2) | ecosystem: Environmental > Aquatic > Marine > Cold seeps... | reverse complement strand
AGAAATAACTTGGCGAGTGATATAAGCCGCACAATCAGACATTAAGAATGACACTGTACCTGCCACTTCTTCCGGTTTACCCATACGTTTTAATGGGATCATTTTTTTGATTTCATCGAGAGGTAAGTCATTGGTCATGTCTGATTCGATTAACCCTGGTGCGACACTATTTACGGTAATTTTGCGCTTTGCTAGCTCAAGCGATAATGCTTTTGATGCCGCGATAATACCGCCTTTCGCTGCACTGTAATTCACTTGACCACGGTTACCCATGAGGCCAGAAACAGAGGCCATAGTAACGATACGACCGCCTTTTTTAGCGCGTACCATTGGCATTACCGTTGGGTGGATCACATTGTAAAAACCGTCTAAACCAGTACGGATCACATCATCCCAGTCTTCGCCTTCCATTGATGGAAACGCCATGTCACGCGTAATACCCGCATTACACACCACGCCATAATACGCGCCATGTTCAGCGATATCCGCTTCGATGCTTGCTTTTGCCGCAGCTCTATCGCATACGTCAAATTGTAATAAACTCGTGCTTTGACCTAGTTCAGAAATTTGAGCACAAGTATCCTGCGCAGCTTCAACGCCAGAACGACAATGTACCGTAATATCAAAACCGTCTTTTGCTAATTGCAGTGCGATCGCTTTGCCCAGCCCACGACTTGAGCCTGTTACTAGAATACGTTTACTCATGATTATCCTTTAAAAATTGTGCTGGATCTTGCGGTTGGAATACATTGATTTTAGCTTTTGCTAGCACCGCATCGTCTTCATCTTTTATAACGCAATCAAAAACACACAGTCCTGATTCGTCTTGAATTAGTTTTTTGGCTTCTATTAACAAGGTTTGCGCGACTTTAAATACACCCACTTCGGCGTTATATTTACGAGAACCTAATAGAAAGCCAATTTTCACCTCGCCTGCATCATCCAGAGCATGCGCACCACCATAGGCCGCGATTGTTTGCGCCATATATTCACAGCCGACATAACTTGGTACGCCTTGTTTAGCACTATCAAAGAAAGGTATCGTTGGTGTGATGGTCACTCGGCAACTGACGTTTTCGTCATCATAACTCACCAATTCGTCGAGTAAGATCATCGGTGCGCTATGCGGTAAAACATCCGCTATTGGATATTTTATCACTACTGTAGATTGGTTCACTGCTGTTTTCCTATCACTAAACTGATATTATTACCGCCAAAAGCAAATGAATTGCTCATGCAGGTTTGTAACTTATTCTTAGCCGTACGATCTGCGTTGGCCTTTGCATTCACCAGATTTATCGTAGCAAGGCTGTTATCCACCTCACCATCGCTCACATTGTCTGGCACTTTATGATCTGGGTTATATTCATCATGAAGCAATAACCAGCAAATACCCGCTTCTAATGCACCTGCAGCACCTAATGTATGCCCGGTCATACCTTTTGATGAACCACACAATACCTTACTGCCACAAGCGTTAAACATGGCTTTGGCTTCCATGTCATCATTCTTTGGCGTGCCTGTACCATGTAGGTTTACATAATCTATTTGTGAACCTTGTAACTGCGCTTCAGCCAATGCCGCTTGCATCGCCCGTAATGCGCCCTCGCCTTCTGGATGCGGGGCCGATAAATGGTGGGCATCAGAGGTTTCAGCAGCCCCTAATAATTGAATGCCACCCTGCTCTTTAGTCATGACAAATAATGCAGCCGCTTCACCAATATTAATGCCATCACGATCTGCCGAAAACGGGTTGTTTTGCACAGCCGCCGTTGATGCTAATGCTTTAAAACCATTAACAGTCAATTTTGCTAAACTATCAACGCCACCCGCTATTACCACATCAGCTAAATCTGCTTCGAGTAATGCTTGCCCACTCACTAGGGCTTTACCACTGGATGAGCAAGCTGTCGATATACTGTAAACAGGTCCTTTGGCTTGGCATAAATCAGCAATAAACTGCGCCGTGGTACCCATTTCTTGCATGCTGTAATGGTAACTATCAGGGTATTCACCTGTCGCTATTTTTTGTTTTAATGCTTGCTCGCCGTATTCAATACCCGAGGTACTGGTTCCTATCACTACTGCGATACGTTGTTCCCCAAACTCAGCAATCAAAGGCGCAAGCGTATCGGCAATTTGTAAATAAGCCAACTTACCAAGCTTATCATTACGGGTAAGTATTTTATCGTTAGTATCAGTATCTAAACCGGCTACTATTTTATCAAAAGTTGAATCCGCCACACGACCCACATACTGAGGTTCAGCATTCGGCAACTCGCTATCAAGCACCAAACCACCTCGAAAGCCCTGTAGTAGTCCAGCGGCGACAGATACTTTCGAATCACCTAAAGCACATACCACACCAAAATCTTTTAGACAGATACTCACAGTGACACCTTACTTAATTCTGTTATTGTTATTTGATAATCGCGCAGTAAATGCTTAAGGATATAGCGATTATCGAACTTTTCGACGGTCAAAATAACCAGACCATTTTGCGTTAATATACGCGTCCAATCTGTTGAGGTTTGCCCCTCATGATTACTAAATTCTTCTCTAAATGAACCATTTGTCGCCGACTGTAGCTGCGCCAACGGCCAGTTAACCCATTGTAGATCCGCGATCACATAACTGATATCCAATCCAGGTACGGGCACATATTGATTAATCACAGCCTCGTCATTCACGCTCCACAATACATCAAACAACGGTATACCTGAGGGTGTCATCGCCACCAATTTAATTTGCGTTTCAGTAAACTCAACTTGTGCTAATAAACTTTGGGTTTCACCATTAAACTGCGCTTCAATTAATTGCGTTTTCGCCTGCATCTGTAATACTTCTGGTGGCGCAGTTAATTGTAAGGTGACATTGGGTGCCATTGTCACTAAATGACTTTGTGACATACTAATACAGCCAGTTAATAACAACACCGTGAATAACATAGCGCTTAATTGCGGTACATTTAATCCCAGTACACGTAATGCAGGTAAATGGGCCCACTTCATTTTACTACCTCAATGGTTTTGTCATTTAAATCGTGACCAGTATCTGCACTCTCAACTTGTGCTACTTGCTTTGCACTTAATGGCGCGAGTAGAAACACTAACATGATCCCAAACATAACAGTTAAGCCGAAACTTTCTACCGCAGGAGTCACACTTAAAGCAAGTACACCAAATACTAGCGCAGATGAAATAGCCGATAAAGTTATCGCTAAAACGGTATTACGCTGTAATCCATGCTCTTGATAAAAAATAACATAATCAATGGCTAAGGCGAGAATAAGTAATACCGCTAGTAGATTGAAAATATTAAGATGACCTAAGCTGAGTTGCGTTAATAGCAAGGCGCCGCCAGCACTAACGACAATACTTAATAACCCTAATAAGCCTTGTATCAAGCCAAAACGTAAACACAACACAATCGTCACCACTAATATCGCACCCGCGAACAGTAATAATAACGCTTGGCGATAATGGCTTAATGCCGCAGACACTTCCGCTGGTTTATTATCAATACTCATGTCAGGTTGCGTGGCGATCCATTGCTGTAAGTCAGTATTTAATGCCACCCCTGAGGTTTCAACCCACAAGGCTTGCTTCATCGCAGCCCCCCTGCCTACACTCTCATCTATATTATTGGCATCTTGGCTTTGATATTGATAAATGTACACCGCAGATAGAGGCTGTAATGGACCAGAATTAAACGCATCTAACGTTAACGGCTTAAATTCATCTACCGTATCAGTTAAACCTAAGATTGCTAATCCCTGCTGGAAAACCTGTTGTTGCTCAGCGTCTTTAAGCTGGTCATTATTTGCTTGTTGTTTAGCAACAGACGGTAATAAACTGGCAATACTCTTCACCACTAAGTCCGGTTGTTGTTGCTGTTCTGATTGTAAGCGTGCTAACAAAACTTCTTGACGTTGTAATAAAGCTTCGCTGTCATCCGCGGTAATCACAATGCGTTGACTGTGTTGGTAACCCATTAACTTTGCCATCTTGATCTCGTTATCAATCAAAAATGCGGGGCTGGAATTAAGCAACCGAATATCGTCATTAAAATTGATATCATCGAGGACGATCGCGCTGACGAATCCTAAGCTTAATATCACAAAGAGGATACGGCGTTGCTGATGCAATCTTGTTAACCAAATGTTTAGCTTATCAGTTAACGTCCAAACACTTGGCGTCACACTTATTTTGCCACTTAGATTGAAATAAGGCAGTAATAGCAGCACAGTTAAGAGTGCGCCGAACAAACCAAAGATCATGAATACGGCAACTTGACTCAATAAGGATAATGGCGACATGATTAGTGCTGCATAGCCCAATGCTGTCGTGATAAATCCTAAACACAAGGCGGTGCGAATCGATTTAATACCACCAATAGTATTGCTATTGTTACTAACACTGAGACTAACAAAGGCATGAAAACAATAATCAATCACAATGCCAATTAAGGTCACAGCAAAGACTAAAGTGAGTAAATGTAATTGATTAAATAAAGTAACGACTGCAGTTAAGCCATAAACAACCGAAATGGCTAATACCAGTAGCGCCAAATTTACCGGTTTTGCACTGCGAAATACCGCTAAAATCATCAATAACACAGCCAATAATGAGATCACGCCAAAGGTCGACATTTCATATTCAGCCTGCTGACTTGATTCTGCAGTATGGAATAATACCCCGCTGTAAAGCACATCCACATCAAACTTTGTTTTCAACCGTTGGAATTCTGCTTGTAACTGTTGCGAAAATGCTTGAGTTTGCTTCACCGAGAAGCCATCAACATCCACCTTAATCGGCATGATGTAATGTTTTAGCCCATTTTTATTGACGACAATAATGCCCTGTTCAGTTTCAAACGATTGTAACTGGGTTAAACCTGTCGCTAAAAAATCAGCCAAATTCAGTCGCGGGGAAATAGCTAAACTACCACTAACGAACGGATCGCTTACTTGCGTCAGTTTACCTAAGACAAAATTATTAATCGCTTGTGGTTCGGTTAACAAGGCTTGATAGTCATCAGTCATGACACTGTCACGATAAGGCTGATAAAATGCGATCACATCGCTGATATCAGGGACGGTCATTGATTCATTTTCAATGCCACTAAACGACGTAATAGTATTAGCTAATTGGTAATATGCAGGAATAGCTTTTTCACCTGAAATCGCCACTAATACCCGTTGATTAGCTTGTTGGAATAAGGCAGATTTTGCTTGGCTTATATCTTGCTGCTGATTCGCTTGCGCTTGACTGTCTGTCGGTAATAACGACAGAATATTAGTCTCTATTTTCCATTGCCCCCAACCGAGTTGATAACCCGCTAATAGCAATACCACAATCAATTGCAGCAAGTAACATTTAAGTCCAAATCTATTATTGCTGCTATTATTACAGCTACTAAAATTAGAGTTGCTCACGAATAGCCTTTGGCAGTTCATCAACCGCAGTCAAACTAAGCTCAATCTCGGTACGGTTACCAGAGGTTTCAAATAATACTAAATGATCGACAGTATCCTTCCCGCATAGCTCAATCACCCGCATAACTTTAGCTATCACCGCGTCTTTTGGCGTTAACTCAATACAAGTTTGACTTGAAGATGCTGCTTTTGTTAATGATGTTGTCGCTAAGCTAAATTGGCTTTCTAGCGCCGCAAGATCCCCAGACAATGCACTCATGAGTACGGTTGCAATTGGCGTGGCATTATTGATCTGCTTCTGCTGTTGACGATGGTCGATGGAAAATAGCCCTTCTTCCTTGAGTATCATGGTCGATGCAATTGGTTTACTGGTATGCCAGACAAAACCCAATGCTTGATCTAAAAACAGTTCACCATTGGAGATCACTGGATTCTTCAGTACCGTGAAATACTTTTTTTGCACAAATGTGCCACTGGCTATCGCCAGCGGTTTAAACTGCGATAATAGTACCAGTGGTGCTACAGAGCCTTTAATTTGACCCGAGCTTAAATCTTTAGCATCATCGGCAGCAAACACATTGCCAGCCAATGACAGTAAGAGCAGCAGTCGTAGCCAACTACCCATTCAGTTCACCCTTTAACTTATCAGTAAAGACAGCAGGTGTCACAAATTGCAATTCTTGTGTTTCTAAATCAACAGCTAACTGAATAGTCGATGCTTTAGTCAACTTCTGACCTGTATCTAAGCAGGTGATTACATACTCCATTTTCAAGCGAGATTCCACTTCAACTAAATGTGCATCCACTTTTATCTTCTGAGCATAACGTGCTGAAGCAATATACTTCACGCGCATATCAACAATCGGCCACACGTAACCTGATTGACTCATATCTTCATAGTCATAATTCATTTTACGTAATAGTGCACTACGAGCGACTTCAAAGTAACGTGCATAGTTACCGTGCCACACGACTTGCATCGGATCGCAATCATGAAACGGTACGTCAATAATAACGGATTCTGATAACAGACTATTTTTGCTCATTTATGTATTACCTTGCTTGTATCTTGTATCTTGTATAGAGATTATTGATAAAGCGCCCAACGCTGTGTTTGAATCGCATCAATTGTAAAGCGTAATAGACTTTCCATTGGGCGGTCTTCTACTAAGGGTTCGAAGAAGCTGCAAATGTCGTTATACATGGCTTGAACAGCGGCAGGTAAACTTTCTAAATCTAACTCCTTACGTTCAATACGAATACGTAGACCTTGCACTGTCGCCAATAATGTTGTCGCTAATACTTGCTCAGTCAGCTGTAAAACACGCATTGCATCACGCGAGGCAATCGTGCCCATGCTCACTTTGTCTTGGTTATGACATTCAGTCGAGCGTGAGAAAACACTTGCAGGCATAGTCTGTTTTAATGCTTCCGCGGTGTAGGCAGATGCACCAATCTGCATTGCTTTAAAACCGTGGTTAATATAACGGCGTGATTCATCACTCATTGATAAATTTGATGGCAAGCCGTTGCTATATTTGGTATCAACCAAAGACGCTAACTGACGGTCAGCAAGATCTGCTAGGTTAGCAACTGCTGTTTTCATGCTATCCATTGCCATCGCGATATGACCACCGTAAAAATGGCCACCGTGTAATACATGTTCACCTTGGCCATCAATAATTGGGTTATCATTTGCAGAGTTCAGCTCGTTCTCAATCATTTGACGGAACCAAGGCAGTGAATCTTGTAATACCCCGATAACGTGCGGCGCACAACGAATCGAATAACGATCTTGTAAACGGTCAGCATTACGTGGGTGTTCTGCATGATTCAAATCATTACGGATCCAAGTAGCAACTTGTTGCTGACCTGGGTGTGGTTTTACCGAAAATAAGATCTCATCGAAATGATGGCTATTACCTTGAATAGACAGGCTCGCCATGGCAGTAATTCGCGCCGCTAATTTAGCGAGGTAGTTAGCACGATCAAAGGCTAAACAAGCAACGGCTGTCATTACTGCCGTACCATTCATGATCGCGAGCCCCTCTTTAGGTCGTAGCACTAATGGCGTTAGACCCAACTCAGCCATCACTTCACCACTGTTGCGAATCTGACCTTTATAATACACATCACGTTCACCAACTAATGCGCCAGCAACATAAGATAATGGCGTAAGGTCACCACTTGCACCCACCGAGCCTTCTTGTGGGATAGCTGGAACAATATCGTGTTCTAAGTAGGCTGCTAGTAAATGCAGCATTTCCCAGCTTACGCCTGAATAGCCTTGTGCTAAAGAGTTAAGACGGGTAGCTAAAATAGCGCGGCCTTCAACAGTGCTAAATAATTGCCCTAAACCACAACCATGAAAACGTGTAAGGTGTAATGGTAATTCATGTACTAGATGAAGCGGTACTTTTACTGTAACAGAATCACCATAACCTGTTGTTACACCATAGATAACACCATCTTCTTTTAATAAGCTATCTAAGAACGCGAGCGCTGAATCAATTTTATTCGTTAATTCTGGTGCATCACTGATACTAACGTGCTTTTCTTGTTTCGCAATTGCAACGATATCTTCAATCGTTAAACGTGATTCGCCAAACTTAATTGTTGCTTTAGTGGTAGCCACTGACTTCTCCAAACTATTTCTTACGTTCTACTTTATGGTCTTCTTGCCAAAAATCAAAAAAGTTAAACCATTGATACGGGTACAGCAAACAAAAGTATTCTAACCTTTGTGCGTATTGATTAATCAGCTCGCCAATGTCGGCTTGTCTGGTTTTACGTGCAAACTTCAATTTATCTGATACATGTTCGAAAATAAGGCGATATTTGTCACCGTCTTTCAAACAAAACAAATAATACACAGGACATTCCAGCAAAGAAGCTAGAATAAATGGTCCTTGTGAAAACGGCGCTTGCTGACCTAAAAATTCGGCATAAACAACTCGTCCAGGAGACGTCGTACTGGTGCGGTCACCTACAATAACGACCTTCTCACCCGCTTCTACACGTTGTTTTAATAAAATGGCTAAGTCGACACCCACATCAGACACTTGAATGAAGTTAACATTCACATTGGGGTTAATCTTTTGCATTATCTTATTAAACTCAATAGCATGATGAGTAAAGACCAGTACATTAATACGGGTTTTATACTTACCAACACTGAGTGTGCGGCATACTTCTAAATTACCCAAGTGCGAGCCAATAAATACCGCGCCCTTATTATCTTCGAGTAATTTTTTAAATTTTTCATCATAACTGTATTGCACTTGTTCGATCGAAATCTTGCCAGTCCAAGCATCTATCTTATCAAATGCGCCTTGGGCAAAAGTATAGAAATGCTTAATACCTTCTCGATGACCCGGTTGTTTCAAGCTGCCTTTACGCTTTGCAACTTTGCCAAGGTAATTTAAAGATGCTTTTTTGCTTTCTCCGCCAGTAAAATACAAATACACAATGACAGGGTAAAGAATAATAGATAAACCAGTACGGCCTAGAATTCGGTAGCAAAGCAGCAGTATTTTCATACCTATATAGGTACCCCGCTCTTGCATTTCCGACCAGTGAACTGTGGTAGTCATATCGTTATTATGCCCATAATTAAGTCCTAAACTTACGCAATAATAACTGCGGTAAACGTTTTAACATGCCAAAAAACAAACGTGTGTGCATCCATGAAATGGCCACATTATCTTCCCATAACCGGAAATGTGAAACGCCATTTTCAGGATAATTAACCTTGGTTGGTAAGAAGATGGTATTTACACCATCCCAATATAAGCGCACCATAATTTCGGTATCAAACGCCATATATTCGCCAATATTGTTATTTTTGGCTAACAAGCCGAGCGTCTCAGCTAATGGATATACCCGAAAACCACACATGGTATCTTTAATGTCAAACGAGAGTGTTTCAATCCACACCCAAACATGAGTTAAATAACGCGCATAATAACGGTGTTTAGGCACAGATTCATTATAAATAGGTTGACCACTGATCAACTGACTTGGCTGTGCCTGTGATAACTCAACCAATTTATTGATATCGGTAATATTATGCTGACCATCGGCATCCACTTGAACAGCGTGAGTAAAGCCCATACTATCGGCATACTTTAGACCTGTTTGTATTGCCGCACCTTTCCCCTGATTCTGCACATGGCTGATCAAAGTGACATAACTGTATTTTTCCGCTAATCCCAGCATAAATACGCTACTGTCAGCATCGCTGCCATCATTAATCATGATCACAGGTAACTTGTATTCCGCTAAATCCCCTAACAACTTATCAATCACTATCGTGTGATTGTAATTGGGGATCACAATGCAATAACTCACAGACCACCTACCGTATTCTTTTCAGCACTATATACTGCAACGGTTTCAGCAAAAATAAGTCGACCAGAAGAATGAGATTTAATATCACCGTTTGACGTTGTGGATTGATAACTAAACAGCACTTTTTCAGCTGATTTTTTAGTTAACGTCAACACTACGTTTTGACCTGGTAAGATCATTTCCTGAAACTTCAACACTTGAATATTCATCACATCAGCTGTGCCCATGTTTAGATATTGCTTCGCATACTCAGCCGCCCAGTGCAGCTGAACCACACCCGCTAAGATTGGCGCTTGATCGAAATGACCTTTAAAGTAGTCCAAGTCTGTCGGGATATGCAAGGTTAATGCAACTGTATTACCAAGGCTTTCTACACTATCTGTGTTTAAGTTATCTGTATTCAAAAGCTCAGTACTGAGAATGGTTGCATTCACTTTTACTAATTCAGTCAAACAATTTCTCCAATTCTTTAATTACTAATTTACCTTGGGTATTAAATGGCATTTGTGCTGGATAACGCCATTTTTTAGGTAAACAGATACGTTCAAATTCACCGAGTAAATGCTGCTTAAAGCTATCATTCAGTGATTTTTTATTCTGTGCTGTCAGTATCGCCAGACCTTCAGCAGTCAATTCAACCACTGCCGCTAATACTTGTTTTTTCACGCCATCGAGTACGATCACACGCACCTCGTTGACCAAAACGTGTTGCTGTAAACAGCGTTCCATATGGTCGAGATTAATACGTTTTTCTTCGTGTTTCACTGTACGATCGGCGCGGCCTAACATTTCAAAATGTTGTTCATCAATACGCTGAACGCGGTCTTCGGTGACGTAATTAGCATCATTAATATAAGGTGATGTTAAGACTAACTGCGCAGTTTCAGGGATAACACGATAGCTAATATCGGGGAAGACCCGCCACGCACTTGGGCTTAATTCTTGGCACTGTCGCCACGCTATACCGCCTGTTTCAGTGCTGCCAAAGACTTCAATAGGTGCTTGTGATAATTGCTTAAATAACGTTTTCGCAATTTCAAACGGTAACGGACCACCGGAACTAAAGACACCTTGTAATTGTGCTTTATTTGTTATCAAGACATTATCTAAGCTCAACCGTTTTAAATGTGCAGGACTGGAGATCAATAATGCAGTTCGGGTGCCATCATTAGTTAACTCTTCGCTTAACTCTTTACCTAGCTCTTCGACCAAAAGCTGACTAATATGTTCAGGGTATTCAAAGGTATCATTAACAATTGCTAAGCCGGACTTTAACGGCAACAACAGTTTAAATAACAAACCATAGATATGTTGATGGGAAACTGTACTTAATAATAACTGTGAAGCATCTAAACGCGCAGTAAAGGTGTTTATTAATACATCCACTTCACAGTTAAGCTGACTAAACAGTTTCACAATCGGTTTATGCTGCCCGGTCGAACCTGATGTAAAGAATGTAATTTGGCAGTCTAATGGCGTAAACAGAGCAGCTCTGTCTTGTAATAGCTGACTTTGAACAGCAGTTACATCATGCTTAGCAATACTGTTCGTGTTAATCAAAGGCGTGTCGATTAATGCTGCATTAATCGCATCTAGCCCATCAACTTTAATATCACCGAGCGAAGCCTGACATTGTTGCGCGATATGCATGAGCGTTTGCTGCTGTGCATTCGGTGGCATAACAATATGACGACCTTCCAGTGCCAGAGCGAAAAAACCAACACTAAACTGATAGCTTGATTGATGAAACAGTAACACACTGTCTGCATCCATTTGGCGAATCACTTGTCTTGTATCGTGAATATCAGCACTAAACTGCTCAAAACTATATGCTTGCTTGTTAATATGAAAGCAAATATCACGCTGACGTAGCGACAGTTCTGTCATTATTCAGTATTCCTTTTGCGTAGTTGCAATACTTGGATTAGTACTGATCACTTCGCTATTATTCGCATGCTTTCGCTGCACAAATAGGCGTACAACAAATTCAACGGCGCATAAACTACCAATCAAGATGTACGCGATAAAACCGTTATAAATAGTCCACACTTTAAATGAGCTATATAAAGCCGTATACAATGAAATACTGGCATTAATGATGAAAAAACCACACCAAACTAAGGTTACTTTACGTGTGTAATTAACCGCATGCTCAGGTAAGTTCGGATCTTGTAATCGCGCAAATGTTTCAATGACAGTGGGCGGTTTAAGGTATGAATATGCAAATACCGCCAGCATGGCAAAGTTAACCATCAACGGATATAGCTTAAAACCAATATCTGAGTCTGTGAATAACGAGGTAACTATCGCCAAGCCTCCCAGAGTCGTCGCGGGTAATAACCAAGGCATTTTATTCAAGACACCACGTAACATCACCAAGCGCGACAGTAACAAAGCTAATAAGCCGAGCGCAAGCCAAAAAGGACTAACGTAATTTAGTCCTAAATATACTGCAAAGGGGTAAAGCAATAAGCATAACCCCAAGATCACTGTAAGTAGTTTTTTCAACATATAATTCAACTGTGCACTAATGTGCTGTGATTATTTTACTAACGTAAGTTTTTCGATTTCGTTTACAACGTCTTCTACTGTACGCACTAATTTAAACACTTCAGGTTCAATTTTCTCGTTAGTAATGTCACGTAATTTAATGACTAAATCAATGGCATCAATACTGTCTAAATCTAGGTCAGTATATAAATTGGCACTGAGGTTGATGTCGTCTGCATCAATTTCAAATTCTTCAACTAAGATATCGGCTAATGTTTGGTAAATATGTTCTCTAGATTGCATGTAAAGTCCTTAATTAAGCCGTAGCACGAGTCTGAGTAATAAATGCACTTAGTGCATCAATAGACGAAAAATGCTGTTTAATCTCTTCCGAGTTTGCATCGATTTTGATGTCGTAATGTTTCTTTAAGATCAGACCTAGCTCAAGCGCATCGATGCTGTCTAAACCTAAGCCTTCGACAAACAATGCATCCGCATCGTTAATATCATCAACTTCAATATCTTCAAGGTCTAATTCGGCAATAATAAGCTGTTTTAGTTCTGTTTTTAATTCAGTCATGGGTCAGTAGTTCCTGTTTAAAATAACTTTCAAGTTCACGGCAGTATTGGCGAACTTGTTTACTCATTGGTGTAGCGTCTGCAACTGAAAGCAATGGTACATCACGCGTCAACTGCAACATAAATTTGGCTTTTTCACTTGGAATTTGATACCAAGCCTCTGCTTTAGTTAATGTACTTGGCGTTACATTAATTAATACGGTTGTTATTGGCACCTGACAACGTAAAGCAATATTGGCTGCGCCACGTTGAAAGACCAATTCTTCCCCCGGTACTGTGCGTGTACCTTCAGGAAAAATAATCAAGTTGTTACCCTGTTCTAATGATGATTTACATGCATCCAACAAGGCTTCAGGGTCAGCATTACTAATATAGCCCGCATTTTTAATCACTCCGCGAATAAAGGGATTACTAAATAAATGCGCTTTAACCACACAATCAGCATTTGGAATAATAGAAAGCAACACGACCACATCAATCAATGATGGGTGATTAGCCAGGATCAATTGCCCTTGCTGCTGAGCTAGCTCTGCTCTATCACGCAGATCGAACTCGAAGATTCGCGTAAATGCCATGGTGGTAATAAAAAACCGGAAGCTATAATGTACGGTTTTACGCGCAGCGCGTTTTTGTGCTTGCTCGTCGCGAATACACAGTTTTTGAATTGGGAAGACGAACAATGTCAGTATTAAGCCACCAACGCCAAATAAACTAAAGCATGTCGCAGTGGCAAGTAAGCGCCAAAGGTAATTTAACTGTTTATACATGTGCAGAACCAGAGACTAGATCACATGTCCAAAGATGCCGTTCTGACGCAAACTTTAGCGTAGAATCAGTGTTTTCTTGATTAAACCAATCTATAAAACACAAACCAGCAGGTAAATTCAATTCAAGCGACTGTTTCTCATCGTCAATGCTAGGCGCTGCTAATGCTGAAAAACTAACATCGATGGCGGCCAATGTCGTTGTGGTTGGTATTAAAGTGACAACCATAGAAACGGCGTGGTCGATTTGTTGTTCATCTTTAAATTGTGAATATGACTCAGGTAACTCACGATCGGCATGCACAATAAGTAATTTATTCGCACGACCTGACTTTAATCGCGCATAAGCATCAACAAAAGCATAAAAAAAGCTATCTTTACCTGCAGATATAGCATTAATTGCTTGTTTGTTTTGTTTCAAAATACTGTATAATCCCGGCACGGCATTGTGTACAGAAGTACTAAATGCCGTCGGTGATATATCTTGATCTGCCGTTAATTCAGTCAGTAATTCAACCGTTTTATGTAAATCACCATGTCGACTTGAGAATATAATATCAATTTGCTCGGGGACGGCTAATGGTTCTGATAGCGCATTTTCAGCAGTATACAGTGCAATCTTCGCGAAAGGGCTTAAACGACGACGCTGCATTGCAGGTACAAATTCTAATTTAGGCCAAACGGATGATTTAACTTGTATTTTTTCAGAAGTATTAGCGTGTTCAGCGTTAGAGGTTGACCAAGAGCTAATACTTTCTATATATAACTTCAATGGTTTCTCCAAAAGCTAAAATGACGACAATATATATTGCCGCCATAGTAATTAATCGTTAATAACAAATCAATAGCTAAATATAAAATTAATAACTATCAATACGTTACAACATTCAATTTATGCTATTTTATAAACTAATAAAGGCTATTTGATTGTTAATACAACAATAATATCACTTACAATCACTTACAATTGATATTCTAGTTTATTTCTTATTTCTTCTTACAAGCAAGAAGTGTATGCCCAAGGCCTAAATCATCAGTATCTTGGTCCACGTACATACCCGCCTCTTGGATCAAGCGCATCATATCTTTTGAGTGATACATACGACTATTACCATTTGCCATAGCAGTAAAGTAGATGGATGTTGCATTCACACAGTAAGCACCTGCTTCGTAGGGCTGTCTATCCCAGAACGTTTCTAAAATATATAAACGACTATCGGCGGTCATGACGTCTGCGGCACGTTTTAGAATACTTAAGATCTCACTTTTACTAAAGCAATCTAAGAACTGGCTCATCCATATTGTATCTGCACCGTCAAAGAAGGTACGGCTTTCATCAAGTAAATCAGTTTCATGGCCGTGAACACGGTCGTCAACTCCAGCCTCTTTCGCATTTTCCAACGCAACATTAAGCTGCCCCGGTAAATCCATAATAGTAATGTTGACGTTTTCATCATACTTAGTACATGCTAATGACCATTTACCCGTATTACCACCCACGTCTAAAATGTGTTTAGGCTTGTGTTCAAACAATAACGCGAGTACTTCAGGAAAGGCATGATCTGAATAATAATGATCAAATTCGAACCAGCTTCTTTTTGCTTCTTCTGGTAACTGACTTAGACCCGGGTAAATTGTTTTCCAATCACCAAATACATGCAAACCAGCAGGCGTGCCCGTTTCAATGGCTTTATCTAAATCAAACAGGCCTTGATAACAAACATGATGGGTAAAGTCGAGATTCTTTAATGCCATGTCATCGTTTAGTAAAAAATAGCCTACTTTATCTAAAATGAAGTGATCATCTTGTTGCCACACCAAGCCCATGCTTAGTCCCATATCAAGTAATACACTGATACCGTATTCACTGGTATCAAGCTTGTCAGTCAATGCTGATAAACGAATACCTTGCTTGCCAGCTTCATCAACCGCTTTTAAAATACCAAACTTTAATAGGCAACGCGCAACTTGAAATGCAACGGGTGCGAATGCGATTTTCTGTGCTTCAAATTTTGCATTAAACGCTGATAATTCAGCCGGTTTATCATAAAACGCCATCATTAACTCCATGAATGAATTTAATTTTAAAATGTATTAATATAAGTTATTTTAATAGTTTAACGTATTTTGATTATATTTTCCGATTAAGATCATCGCTATACGTATAAACAAAAAGATGCATAGCTAGCCACATAATTATCTATCAGAAAGATAGAGATAATAATCAATGACAATTGAGACTTGGAAGCCTAAGAAAAATTAATAATGAAGAGTAATTGATATTTTACAGTGCTAAAAACCAAAAAAGCCTGCTTATATAAGCAGGCTTTTTAATATGGGGCGACTGAAGGGATTTGAACCCTCGACAACCGGAATCACAATCCGGGGCTCTACCAACTGAGCTACAACCGCCATTAACTTTCGACTTATCTCGCTAAATATTGTTAGCCAGACCGTCTGTTGTTTCGATGGAGAGATTATGCAGTAGTTAGATTAAACATGCAAGCTTGCTTATTTCGCATGAACACTTTGCATGCCCTTCGATTTAAATTTAATCAAACTCCCAATAATAGAGGGGGTAACAACCCCCACCCCCTCTTTAAAAACAGGAATTCTACTTAGTCTTTGCTTCTAAAGCTAAGTAGATTACTGAAACATTAAAGCTAACTAGATCTAAACTAAAAATTAAACATTTCTAAGCCGCTATCTAATATTTTATCCGCAATATACTTATGTGTAGCAGTTGTAGGATGGGTTACACCCCAAAATACATATTTGTCAGAACCGTCACTCGCACAGTCGTTGGTTAAGCTATGACTAAGCATATAATCAATAGCAGAACTACGGTTAATATCTAAACACGCATCACTCGCGTTAGTAAAGCCGTGTTGCTCTGGACTTTCTGTCAACCCTTCAAATAATGCGTACGCATCATATAGTTTGACATTGTAACCTTGAACAAGGTAGTACGCCGCCTGCTCTTTAATGAAGGCATTAAGAGCTACGATTTTAGCGCGTACTTTTGCGACTTCTTCTTTAGTCGAATATTTAAACTGTGGCGCTTTTGTCGCATCTGGCAGCGTCATCAATAACAAATTCTTAGCACCTGAATCTATCAAACGAACCAATGCACTACTATAGTCAGCTTTTACATCACCCACTTCTCGGTTGTAGTTCATAAAGTCATTTAGACCAAATTCTAACGTAAAAAGAATATTTTCAGGATTATAGTGATTCGCCATTTTCATATACGTAAGATAAGACGTAATTTGCTTATAGATACCTGTTAAAGCTACATATTGGTTGGTACCTGCGGCACCACCAACAGACCAGTTATAGAGTGGTATATTTTTTGCTTTCGCAACATATTCGGTCCACACAAAACCGTTCGAAAAATGGCCTAGGAACCAAGAGTTAGGGTTAGGAAAACGCCATTGCGATGCGTTAAACATATTTGCAGTATCAGACAAGCTATCACCAAATGCGACAACTTTATTGATCTTATTTGGCTGCATTACGACATCATTTGTCCAAATCGAGTGATTATATGAAAAACGATTATTTGCTGCAAAGTAGGTAATATCAGCGTTGTCATGATCGACCCCTAAAGTATCAGCACAACTCTTCTTTATTACGTTCTGTGGCGTATTCGTATAGAACATATTTTTAAAAGAAGTAGAGGACCACCAATATCCATCAATCTTTAAGTAATCACCATCAGCATTTACCGCCCACTCCCAATCCGTTGCAGCATCATCATGTGAATTGCTGGTACGGTACCAACAGCGTACATAGGTATATGTATTTTCATCCTGAATGCTACTAGCTTGTGCAGCCATAATAGGCTCAGGAACCATAGTGGTTTCACTTGCCGCAGCAGTGAAAGACAGTATCGCACTGAGTAGAATAGTTAATTTCTTCATCACCTACCTCTTATTGATTAAATTATCAAAAAACAATGAGAACGATTCTCATCGGAGATGTATTTTGAATAAATGCTCTATAAAGTCAACGCACTACTAATATAATTAATCTTATTTGGGAGGCTAATTCAAATAATATCAACTATCATCAGATCTGCTCATGTTATAAAGTTAGCGCATTTAGCTAACGTGAGATTGGAAAATAAGCAACTGATTTAATATGCTTTTATTTAGCACCCTATTCAGTCCAAAATTTTAAAACATAATAATTTTCACATAAAACTTGAACTTTTCGCTCGTAACTAAATAGAAAATAAAACCACCAAAATAATTATAGATTATGTATACCAAGTCGAAATTGTTCAATAATCAAACAAATATATTGTCTATTTTTATACACACAGCCAAAAGCCTCAATTCGAAAATAGCGAGCTCGAAAATTACAGATATAAAAAATCCGCTGCAACTGCAAGCGGATTTTTAGGGTTATTAAAACAAATAATTATATCATCAAACTTAATTAAAACGCATATTTAAC
>Ga0209395_1003876_pt1 | contig 18086 bp, 15 predicted proteins | sample GOMGulsemesocosm_3_FD_184635 | JGI IMG/M metagenome (GOLD analysis project Ga0209395, IMG submission 184635) | Methane-oxidizing microbial communities from mesocosms in the Gulf of Mexico - GOM9D Gulf of Mexico (SPAdes) (version 2) | ecosystem: Environmental > Aquatic > Marine > Cold seeps... | reverse complement strand
TGCTAAAAGAGTTTGGTCATTTAATATCACAACATATCAAATCGCGTAGTAAGCGTGCCGATGCGGCGGAAATCGACTGCAAGGATGGCACTTATGACGCTGGTGTCTATAAAGGCCGGCCGTTAAATGGTATTTGGGCTACTGCGCCTTATCTTCATAACGGTTCGGTTCCAAACTTATATCAATTGCTACAAAAACCGCAACTGCGCGTTGACCAATTCTGGGTTGGTAGCAGAGAGTTTAATCCTGTGACTGTTGGTTTTAAGAGTAGTGCTGGTTTAAGCGAGTTTCGTGTTAAAGCGCAAGATGGCTCTATTATGGCTGGTAACTCTAATTTAGGACATCGTTATGGAACTGACCTTTCAAACGACCAAAAGTGGCAACTCATTGAGTATATGAAAACGCTTTAGCCGTTAATATTTAAGTTCTTAAAGGTACATAACAAAAAAGCCAAGTAATCTAATGATTTACTTGGCTTTTTTAGTTGGTGGAGTTAGATTACAATGTGATTGTAAACGTTGTTCCTCTGCTTAATTGGCTGTCTAGCGTGATGCTACCAGCTAAGTTATCATTAATTAATGCATAGGTATTACTCATGCCTAATCCAACATAGCCACGCTCTGGCTTGGTTGTAAAGAACGGCTTGAATATTTGCTTCTGTGTATCTTCATCCATACCTTTACCGTCATCGGTATAGACAATCGAAACGCCGCCAGATTTTGTGGCTTCCATCGTCAGTGAGATATTACCTTTACCGTTATTGTTGAAACCGTGCTTAATAGAGTTATTAATTAAGTTAATTAATACTAAAGCAACTTGGCTCGGTATAGAGTTTACTACAATCTCACTTGGTCCCTTGTAGTTATACTTTATTTCACTTTGCTCAAAATCATCAGCGAAGAGGCTCGTTAATTTATTGAAATATTCTGCAATATTAAATGACTTTTTATCGCTTTCATCTTGGTCGGCGACAATACTATTTAAATTGTTGAGCAGGGCAATTGTTGGTAATAGCTCAGCACTTCCTTTCTCTTCAACTATTTCTTCTAACGATTCTGCAGCAGTATACGTTGTGTCGGTTGCTAAATACCCAAGCATCGTAACGTTCTCTGCTTTGAGTAATTGTTGTTCACGAATTACTAACGTACTAGCTACCGTACTCTTATAACGTAACCACATAAACGTTACCGCAAGGGCAATGACTACTGCAGCGATAGCAATTATCAACAAGATATAGAACATGTTGCCTAATGTTGCCAACTGTTGATTTTCATCTTTGGCAACTTTCAACTCTTTTACTTGTTGCGCTACAATCGCCTTTTGCTCACTGATACTTGCTTCTAACGCTGCTATTTGCTCAGGGTCAACAGCTTCAACCGCAGGAAGAGCAGCAGCTGTTTCTTCACCAGAGGCTATAATTTTTTTATTTGTTGCTGCAAGTTCCTCGTTTTCAGATTGTAGCTGTTTGTTTTTCTTTTCTAACTTAGCAATTGCTTGTGCAGACTCTTTTTTAAGCGCGGCGATGGTTTGCTTATTTTTCGCGATTGAGGCTTTTAATTGCACAATTTCATTAAGTTGTTGTTGAGAAGACTGCTCAATGTCACCTGATGTTTTGTTGGCCGTATCAAGCTGTGTTGTCATTTGTGCTATTTGGTCTTGTTGATCCGCAACTTGCTGCTCAAGCGTTTGGATTCGTTGCACGCGTTGATTACGGTCAATGGTACTTTGACGCAAGGTGAAAAGGTCATCATCATGACCGGCGCTTAAATAGTCGCTTGCTTCGGGGATTAACAATTCATCATCTTCAATAGCAGCGTAATCTATTTGTACGGCTATCTTTAATTTTTCTTCGTCGGTGATGAGATTAATCATGATGGCTGGTATAGGCTTACGTGATTCGCCCATGACGAGTACATTATGACCACTAACTTGACTTGCCAATCGTTCAAGTTTGCGCTGGTGCGCGGGTGGAACATATAACAAGTTAACCATTTTAGCGGTTGCCGAAGAATCGACAAATACGACGGTAACATCTTCGCCCGTGACTGTTTTGTCGATGTAGTAGTCTTGAACAAAATTATAAAATGGTCTGTCACCATAGACACCAATGACAAATTTGTCACCACTAACTTGGTTGGGCCACGTAACATTTTTTATAAACTTACTAATTAGTATAACTTTTTCATTATCAAAGGCTTTTTTTTGTGCTGCTGTTTGCCCGTTTGCTGCAGTCGTTAAAAACAAAGCTAGTAAAATCAATGTCTTTAAGGCTGAATTTATATGTTTCATTGCATCTCCCACGAATAACCCCTGTTTGCGCGATAATTAATCACTGATGTATTTTACTTTTAATTATAATTAAATCAATAGCCTACTTTTACGTTCTATCATTTATTGGCCTAAACACGCCATGTGCTATAGAAGTCATACCACTGAGAAATTATCGAGCCGTGATCATATAGGCTACTTAAAATTCAAATCAAATTGATAAGGGGGTTATTAATAATGTTATATAACATCTGGTTATGATGTTTTTGTGGGGTTTCAATATGTGATTTTTATGGTCTTCGCTAAGATAGGGCAGGGTCAGAAACTTAGAATGTTGATGGTTAAATAGGGAAACGATCGATCATTAATATGTAGAAAGAAAAATGCAATAAATATCAGGTCTTAATGTGTGAAGGGAAAATATAATAGAGTGAGTTGATCAATTCCTGCAACGATGCACTAAATAGCGCAACGGGTTTGCTTAGGAAAGCATTCTAGTAACCGCTATCACGGGGTTAATATCGAAGTATTAGGATTGAGAGTTGGACGTATAATCGTTATGTTAATTTAGGCGTATGGCCGTTATCTGCTCAAATAGGTATGAAATTTAATATGTTATTTCAGCGCACGTGTGTACGCTCAGTGTGTTTCTGTGTTTCCGTTGTTTTAGTTTTTATCAATTATTGTGGTCCGGCCATCATCAGGTGGGCTAATAAATTTTCGGATAAATAAACTTTTTATATTTTGGTGAAAGTACCGAAATAAATTAATATTTTATATTATTGAGTAAAATGTGTGATGAAGTTGTACTGAAGAGAGGAGGTAAAAACGTGCAAGCGATTTACTGTCGTCGTCGTAATTCGCTGCACGTTGAGGGGAACTATCGGCTTATAAAGTGATTGTGACCTTTACGCCTTTACGTAACTGGCTCTCGAGGGTAATACTACCGTTAAGACTGTCTTGAATAAGGTCATATGTATTACTCATGCCGAGGCCAACATAACCACGTTCAGGTCTTGTGGTAAAAAATGGTTTGAAGATGTGTTTTTGGGTTTCTTCATCCATGCCTTTACCATCATCGCTGTATACGATCGTCACACCACCATTAGCGGTCTTTTTCATGGTCAGGGAAATTTTTCCGTTGCCCTTGTTATTAAAGCCATGCTTAATTGAATTGTTGATTAAGTTAATAAGCACCAATGCTATTTGGCTAGGGATCGATGTAATGACTAACTCACGTGGTCCGTCATAATGGTAGTCGATATCACTTTGTTGGAATTCTTCAGAAAATAGCGTGGTTACTTTGGCAAAGTATTCCGCGATATCGAATCTTTTCTTATCGCTTTCGTCTTGGTCTGCGACAATCGTATTGAGGTTATTGAGCAGTGTAATTGTCGGCTTTAAGGCGGCGATATTTTTCGCGTCTTTAGTGTCTTCACATAATTGTTCTAACGACTCTGCCGCCGAATAGGTAGTGTCTGTTGCCAGATAACCAAATGTGGTGACATTTTCAGACTTGAGCAACTGCTGCTGTCGAATCGTCAATTGACTATCTACTGAGTTCTTATACCGAAGCCATAGATAGGCGATAACACCGAATGCCGCGAACATGATTAAGAGTAAGGCATAAAATAGACTGCTAAAGACTGCTAATTGTTTGTTCTCAATTTTAATCGCTTGTAACTCTTGAAGTTGGTCACTAGATGTAGGTTCTTGTTGAACAACGCTTTGTTGCACTACTTTTTGCTCTGGCACCGCTTGTTGGGTTGGCTGACTTGCCGCTGCGATAGTGGTTAATAGCTTGTTGTTTTTAGCTTTTAACTGCTTATTGCTTGCGGTCAGTTGTCTATTTGTTACCTGTAATTCCTTAGCCGCTATTTGGAGTTTTTTGTTTTTAGATTCTAGCTCTTTGTTTTTCTTTTGTAATTTAGTCACTGACGATGACGGTGACTTTGGCGCTTGTGATTTACTTTGTAGGGCTTCAATTGTCAGATTATTTTCTGTAATTGATTGTTGTAACAGCGTTATCTCTTCCAGTTGTTTTTGCGATGTCAGTTCCAATTCATTCGATGACTTTTGTGCTAGCTCGAGCGATTTTGTCACGGTCAATAATTGGCCTTTTTGCTTAAGTACTTGTTGTTGCAATGAAGTGAGTTGCTGATTGATTTTATTTCTTTCAAGTGCGCCTTGGCGCAGACTGAATAATTCATTGTCATTGACATTATTTAGAAACGATCGTGAACTAGGGATGACTAGATTTTCTTTTTTGATCGCGCTGTAGTCTATTTCTACTTCAACGGTTAAGGCATCTTCATCGGTAATAAGATTAATCATGGTGTCTGGCATTGCTTTGCGATATTCGCCAACGACCAATACATGATAGCCTTTTACTTGTTTAGCGGCGCGAAAAACTCTTTTTTGCTGAGAAGCTGGGAAATAGACTAAATCGACCTCTTTAGCTGCTGATGATGAGTCTATGAAGGTAACGACGACATCTTTGCCTTTTACCGTTTTATCTTTGTAAAAGTCATTAATGAAATTATAAAATTGGCGCTCACCGTAAATTCCGATGTTAAATTTGTCACCGTTAATTTTTTCTGGCCACGTAATATGTCTAATAAGCTTACTAATTAAAATCGCTTTTTCATTTTCAAAGGCCACTTTCCTATCATCGGCTCTGCCATGAACAGCGGTTGTTAAAAATAAAGCAAGTAGAATCAATGCTTTTAAAGTTGAATTTATATATTGCATAACTTATCCCTGGAGACCTTTTAATATCACTACGATCGATTACTCGCAGTATTTTACGTTTAAATACACTTAAATCAATAGCATACTTTATTTTTTCATCGCTCAAAGAGCTTATTTTGCGGCCATTTAGTTAAGCGTGATCTTGTTAACTTTTATTTAAACATATTTAGGTGTACACTTGTGCGCTCAATTTTAGCGTACAGGTGTACTCTAAGTTATGTTTCTAAATGTTGTTAATAAATTCAGTGAGCGTTTTTTGCACCACAAATCACTCGCAGGCTATATTGAGCCAATCGCTCAGCGAATATTGCCGGCTTGGCGGAGTGATTTGTACCGAGCTAAAGTTAAGCTGTTAAGCTCAAAAAAAGCGGGATATCTCAATTTAGTGCTAGAACCACAAAAGCAATGGCCAAGTTTTGTTGCTGGTCAGCATATTGAATTAACAGTAGAGCTCGATGGTCGTTTACTTACGCGTGTGTTTACGATCGCGTCAAGCCCGAATCACTTCAAACGTCATAAAACAATAGTGTTGCTTATAAAGCGCAATAAGCTTGGTCGATTCACTCAACCTCTATTAAGTTCACTTAATCATAATTGTTGGGTTAATATTTCGGCAGCTAGGGGGGGGGTTACGTTGGTCAATGACAACAAACCTGTGGTGATGGTCGCGGGAGGCTCTGGTATTACGCCAATCATTTCTATGCTCGAACAACACTTAGCGTCCATAACAAAACCAGTGTATCTACGGTACGTTGCTTCACAGGGCGCTCACCAGATGACGGATCTATTAACGAAACTGGCATTAGCATACCCACATTTTTCGTATCACATCATGACACGCGCCATACACCTTCAAAACCCTTTGCAACTAAGCTTAAATACCGATGTTTATAGTTGTGGTCCTGAGTCATTGATGGCGAGTGTCGCCGGATTAGCGAAAGAAGCTGAATGTGACTTTTATCAGGAACATTTCGCTTTCACTCCCATTATTAGCGAACAGCAAGCTGACTTCGAAGTCGTGATTAATCAAAGAGTTCATATTGTGACTAACGAGCAAAATTTACTCGACCAACTACAACAGGCAAAAGCACCAGTAATTCGGGGATGTGGGATTGGTGTTTGTCATCAGTGTCAATGTGTTAAGGCTAAAGGTGTAGTGAAAAACCTTAAAACCGGAGAAATCTCTGATAGCGCTCAAGGGTTAATTCAGTTGTGTATTTCACAACCATTAACAGATCTGGAGATAACGATATGAGTCCATTTGATTACGAAAAATTTGGTAAGGAATTGGACCAACTAAAGCAACAGACTTTAGCTAAGGTCGGCAGCGAAGACGCAAATCACATCCGTCGTATTATCCGTTGGCAACGATATTGTAGCTGGAGCGGGCGACTGATGTTGTTAACTGGACTGATTCATCCACTATTATGGGTTGTGGGCGTTCTGCTACTTGGCACGGCTAAGATTTTAGATAACATGGAAATTGGTCACAATGTTATGCACGGTCAATATGACTGGATGAATGATAAACATATCAACTCACGTAGCTATGAGTGGGATATTGCGTGTGATGGCGAAAGTTGGAATCGAATTCATAATTTTGAGCATCACACTTACACGAATGTCATTGGCAAAGACCGCGATTTTGGCTATGGATTGCTGCGCTTATCAAATGATTTTAAATGGCGAGTCAAAAATCTGTGGCAGTTCATTACCTATATTAATTTGAGCGTGCTGTTCGAATGGGGAATTTCATACCACGAACTGGCGGCCGAACGGGTGTTTATCGGTAAGAAAAAAGACGACCGCCAGCAGCGGGTATCGCATAAAACCCTAAAACGACGATTTTTTAGTAAGGGGGCGCGTCAGATCATAAAAGATTATATACTCTTCCCGTTGCTCGCTGGACCACTGTTTTTGTGGGTATTGGTTGGAAATTTATTGGCAAACGTGATACGTAATTTGTGGACATCCACGATTATTTTTTGTGGGCATTTTACTGAGCACGTACACACGTTTACCGCCGACTCAATTGTCGATGAAACACAAGGGCAGTGGTATTATCGCCAAGCGCTGGGCAGTTCCAATATTGATGGTGGTAAGGCATTTCATATTATGACTGGGCATTTAAGTTTTCAGATTGAGCATCATTTGTTTCCTGATTTACCGTCGTCTCGTTATCAAGAAGTGGCACCTCAAGTACAAGAAATTTTTAAAAAATATCAATTGCCTTACCATACCGGCAGCTTTCTAACGCAGTATAGTTCGGTACTCCGCCGTATTTTTCGTTATTCATTGCCAAGTGCATAACGTTGCCTAAAAGCGCTGGGAGTCTCTTGGTGCCAGCGCTTAAAGACCCGGGAGAAGTTGCTGGTGTCAACAAAGCCTAATCGCTGGGCAATTATTTCGATTGAGTGGCGACTATGCTTGAGATACCAATAGGCAAGTTCTTTTCTAACATTATCGATTAAGTCTTGGTAGCAGGTGTTTTCGCCCTTTAACTTACGAATTAACGTACGTACAGACATGTTGTGATCTTCTGCAATCGCTTGTTGGCTTGGGAATTTTACTGGTGTATGCCGCGCGAATTCAAATAGTTTTTTTGTGATCTCACTGGCTAATGACTGCATGTTCGATTGCTGCATTAGCAGTGTCGTGCATTCATGCTGGGCATGATGAAAGGTCTGCTGATCACTGGTTAAACACGGCTCATTGATCAATGATAACGGCATGGTAATCATAAACTTTGGCTGATTAAACACGATGTTAATCTCTGGAAATCTCAAGTGGTATAAGGCGTGATAATGCGGCGCTGCAAAAGGGAAGTGGACACTGATGGCGGATAAATCTGGTGCGGATGTTTTTTCTATTAAATCTAAAAATGACCCCAGCATCATGATGTAAATGAATTCGCCAAGCTCGTTGAGTGCGATATTTTCGATAAGCCCAATAACAAGTTGTTGATTATTACTGGTTAAATCCAATTCAAAAAATTTTATTCGCGTTGTTAGCGCAGTCTGTATTAAGGCTAATGATTGACCGATGGTAGGCGCAGCCAGTGCACCGTGTCCTAGAATGCCGTGGGCAGACATTTGGACCATCGATTCTATCTCTAACGCTAAGCATGGTACATCGCAATGACTGACGGCACTTTGATAGATCTGGTTAAATTGCTCGTAACTAATAAAGTCTTGCTGTTGTCTAAGTTGGTCCCAATTAAGCCCGCTATTTTCTAATAGTGCCTCGATCTTTAAACCTTGTTTGAGGCCGTATGCACAAAGCAGCCGAGCATACGCAGGATGAATTGACGGTTTAAGCCAATCTATCGGAGTATCGGAAATGTTGTGCTTATTCATCTTCATCTTATGATCCATCATTGAGGCTGTTGTCACAATATGACGATTAATAGGCAGTTACAACCGTTATATTTTTGGATCACTTGATGTTTAATGAATTATCGAAAACAAATTGTGAAAAATGTCATGAGTTTTAAAGATGCTACTTTGTTTATTTCCCCTGATGGCAGCCAATACCGCGACAAGAAACGCTATTTTTGGTTGGTATCACTAACCATTCCATTTATTGCCATTAGCGGCCTTGTGCTTTATCCCGTGCTAAATCATGAGGCCATCTTGTGCCTGGCGCTGACGGTTTTTTATGTGCTATTTCCTATTCTTGATCAGCTCATGGGGCTTGATAGTAGCAATCCGCCGGAGTCTATTATTAAGCAGCTCGAAGCCGATCCGTTTTATCATCGCATCTTAGTGGCACATGTGCCGATTGTTATTGCAACGTTTATCTTTTGTGCGTGGTTTGCTGCTAATACTTCGATTAGTTGGTTTGGTTATGTGATTGTCGCAATTACGTCCGGCACCATAGGCGGTCACGGTATTAACCTTGGTCACGAGCTCGGTCACAAGAAATCGAAAACAGATAAATGGCTGGCCAAAATTGTATTGTGTCCTGCGGCGTACGGATATTTTAATATCGAACATAACCGAGGTCATCATAAGCATGTGGCTACCCCAAACGATCCAGCTTCGGCAAAAATGGGCGAAAATATCTACCAGTTCGCGTTGCGAGAGATCCCTGGCGGCTTGTTACGTGCTTTTAGCATTGAAAAAGAGCGGCTGACTAAAGCGGGGAGGCATTGGTTATCACTAGAGAATGAAGTGGTGCAAAGTGTGCTGATGACAGGCGTGCTATACGCTGGATTGACCGCTTGGTTAGGCGCTCAAGTGATAGTCTTCTTGTTGATTTCAGCGTTTTGGTCGGTATGGCAACTAACCTCTGCTAATTACATTGAGCATTACGGTTTGAAACGTCACATGCTCGATAATGGTCGTTATGAGCGCGTTGCACCACATCATAGTTGGAACAGTAATCATATCTTTTCGAACTGGGCTCTATTTCATTTACAACGTCATTCTGACCATCACGCTAACGCTACGCGGAGTTATCAGTCGCTACGCCATTTCCCTGATTTACCGACGCTACCCAACGGCTATTTTGGGATGTATGTCTTGGCGTATGTTCCGCCGTTATGGTTTAGGGTGATGGATAAAAAACTGGTTGAAGTCACAGGCGCTAAACAGGAAAGTATCAATCTTTTAAGCGATAAAAAAGCGCAGCTGATAGCAAAGCATCAGCTGCGATGAATGCTAAATTCTACTAGAGGCTGAAATCAGCAGTCTCAAAATAGAGTATTGTATGCTCTTCACAGTGACTAAACGCGTTATCGATATCGGCTAATCTATTTTTGGTCTCGATAATGCTCAACGTGTCTAGCGCTTTAATACAGCCTTTAGTTAGAACGATAGCATCATACGAAGGACGAGGCTTGATTTGATGGACCCATATCTGCGTGCCATTACTGCCGTTGGTGAGCCGTTGCCATTGCCCTTTGTTATCAGTAGCATCCGGTAAATTGGCTAACGCTCGGCGATAAACTGGACGTACAAACTTAATCGTTTGATCTTCTAGCCACACTGTAGTGCCGCGCTCGAAATGGCCCTTGTACACCGTCATATTAGTTGTTAATGCTTGTCCTTCGACTAAGATGTTTAAATCAAAATTGCTCGGTAAAATGGTCAGCATTTTATTTGAGCTAGCCGATTGTTCAGTGATATTATGATGGCTAAGGTACGAAATCAGCGCTGCTTTATTTGTTGATTTGACCAAATAGATAAGCTGGTAATCGTGAGGACTGCGGTATAACGGCATATGACTGGCGTATAGTTCGTTGCCGTCAGTGGTTAGTACCATACCGTGTGAACCAACACGTGAATGTTGATGCTGTTTGGAATTCTGCTCGCTGTTCACACCTGTCGTTATCACTAAACTAGCGATGAGAAAGAAAAGTTTTATCATTGTTAAATCCTTACGATTGCTTTGCCGGTATTTTGACCTTCGAATAGGCCACCGAGTGTTTGTGGGAGTAATTCAAAACCTTCTACAATGGTGCTCTTAAACGTTATTTCGCCAGCGGCGACCCAAGGGCCAACGTGACGTAACATTTCGTCCATTCGATGGCTATAATCTCGCGCTAGCACCCCTTCAATGGTGGCACGTTTATAGAGCATCTGATGAAGAAAACGCGGGCCTTGCGCTGGATTGTCTAAGCCGCCATCGTATTGTGATATTTGACCACAAATGACGATGCGAGCATGTAGTTTAAGACTTTGCATCACGGCATCTGTAATGAAACCGCCGACATTATCAAAATAGACATCAACGCCGCCTAAGCTTGCTAATGTATCTGCGAGATGACTCGCGTTGTCGAAATCTTTATAGTTTAATGCGTGTTGAACGCCAAGTTGCTCTAGCCACTCACATTTTTCACTAGTCCCTGCCAATGCAATGACTTTGCATCCATTTTTAAGGGCGAACTGCACCACCAAAGAACCTACAGCACCGGCAGCGCCAGAGACAACGACCGTTTCTCCAGCACGTGGTTTACCGGCTTCCATTAAACCAAACCATGCCGTTCGGCCGGGCATACCGAGTACGCCAAGCGCAGTGGTTGGGTCGATGTCGCTTGCCAGCTTTTGTAGCTCACTACCGTGCACGGCAGTGTGTGTTTGCCAGCCCGTGTAACCAGCAACAAGATCGCCAACCTTAAAGTTATCATTATTGCTGAGCAATACCTTAGAGACGGTTGCCGCGCCTTGCACTGTATTGAGGGGATGTGGCTGCTCCCACGTTGGTTTTTCGGATTGTTGGATCCGCATGTATGGATCGACAGAAACCAACGTAGTTTCTATCAATACTTCATTGTTTGCCAACTGTGGGGCATAGCGATGGCTTTTTAATTGGTAATGTTGCTCACTAACGCGGCCTAGTGGGCGCTGTGTATAGATCCATTGTTTTTGTTGATAGCTTGTCATGGTAAATCGCAGGCAGGTAATAGATGCTGGCTATTATGCACCGCTGGATAATAATAAAAATCGCGAAGATGTTAATGTTTGTTTCCTGTTGGGATACAATAGTGATGAAATGAAGTCTAGAAAGCACTCAATGTTGACGAGGAAGCAATATGGACGTAGAAGATTTAAGAAAATTTATGGTGGTGGCTCAGCTTAACAATCTCCAGTTGGCTGCGAAAACATTACATCAGACGCCTGGTGCGCTGTCCAAAGTTGTTAAGCGGTTGGAAGTTCGTTTAGGCACTCAATTGTTTGACCGTACTGGTCGCAATATTGTGCTTAATCGTCACGGTGAGAAGTTTCGCCATTATGCTAGCCAAATAGTTCATGAAGCTGATCAGGCGTTAAGTGAATTTGTTGGCTCAAGCGCCGCGTTAAGAGTCAACATCGCGGGACCATCGGTGTTAATTTCCCATTGGCTACCAAAAATCATCGATAAACTTGGTGATAATAAGTCTGAAATCAATATCAGTGTTAAGTGGGAAAGTGAGGCGATTAATCTACTCGCCAACGGTAGTGCGCACTTGGCTTTAGTGACCGATATGGCGTTAGATGGTATTAGCCAAACGGGAGATTACGATAGCATTGCGTTAGGTACTACATTGTTTAAAGTGGTCGCTGGTGATAATCATCCGCTATTTAAGGAATATAGCGAAGGGCGATTGACCAACGCGCAATTATTTGAATTTCCGTTTGCGTGTCCTAGTGTATCGCCATTTTGTGGCATAACGCGTGGTATCGGCTCTGATGGTTGGCGTGATGATAAAGTTCCGCGTCAGATTGGTTATCGTTGTAATGACTTTAGCGTGCTGATGTCGCTGGTTCGTCAAGGTAGGGCACTTGCTTATGTACCTGATTTTATTGCTGCGCAATTTGGATTACGGATTATAGATGTTGACGATTGTGATTACCATTGTCAGGAGAATATTCAGCTGGTGTACAAACCGAGCTTAGCTTCTGGTTGGTTAAACCAACTAACGTCCGCGATGAATACGCCTTAAAATCACCGGTCGATACCGTGATGTCGGCAGTGTCATCGGTGTTTCATAAAATACACATCGAACTGTCATAAAGGCCCTTTAATCTTGAATCAATTACTTAAATAAGCGAAAAATTAAAGGAAATATTATGAAAAAATTACTCATTGGCTCACTCATCAGCCTATCTGTTTTATCGCTAGCCGGCTGTCAGATGACAGAACAATCAACGGCAACATCGCTAGTAAAAAGCGAGGTTGTTGCCCCGATGGCAAACAACAATGATCTGTATGAAGTCGATCATGAAGGGCGTTATTACGTATTCGATGATTTTGCAACTTATCAGCAATTCCTAAGTGTTGGTGAAACAGCTTACCGTAAAGTATACATCGGCGAAGGACCACACGGCCAAACGTTGGTGTTTGGGTTAACAGGTCAAGATAAGAAGAAGACTTCCGGCATTGCTGGGATTGAGATGTTCAAACAGACAATGGCAGCGAGCGACGATTTTTACGGTGAAACTCGTGCTGAGGACGGTCGTTTATATGTATTTGGTTCATTAGAGGATATGGCACAAACGCGTAAACTTGGCGATGCTATTTATCGCTTTACTCAAATCGGTGCAGGGCCACAAGGTCAAACCGTGGTGTTTGTACTCAACAAATCAAACAAGAAAAAACGCCCTGATGCATTAATCGAAAAGTTCAAAACACATAATAACATGTCTTAAAATCTCGGAAGTAGCCGCGTTATTATGGCGTGGCTACTTTCCCTCTAAAACATCTTTGTAATGATTCTGTAGTCGCTTCATCATTAGATGCAGTGTTTCGAGTTCTTGGGGTGTAAATGATTCAAATTCACCACTGGCATGAGCTTGTTTAGCCTGCTCAAATTCTTTAGCCGTTCTCTCGCCGTCCTTTGTTAGTGCAATCATAGAGACGCGGCCGTCTTGCGGTGACGAAATGCGTTGAACCAGTGATAACTCGAGGAGCTTGTTAAGTAGTGTACTAATCCCACCTTTACTCAGCATTAAATGAGTTGTTAATTCCTTTTGTGATAACGTTCCTTTATGAAATAGTACCGACAACACTTCAAGCTGTGATAAAGACAGACCAAACCCTTTAATTTGTTTGGTCATCGCGCGGATGCCTAACTGGCTAGCTTTGATCATTGCCATGCCTGTTTTCAAACACATTTCTTCGTTATTCATCTAAATCTTGGCACTCTACTTTACATTCTCGCTAGACTATTACACAACTGACTCAATAAAGGTACTAGCATTAGGGATAAACTTAGTTTACAGTTAAACTAGTTCGTTAGTGAACTTATATCTAAGCTTATTTTGGGGCTTATTTTTGGCCTTATGTTTGAGCTGTTAATTAATCACGATGAGGATACAAATGCCATATTCAAAATTTACCGGATTAGAGTTAATGCAAATGATGGTGGCTGGTGAAATACCAACGCCATCAATGTCGATTACTATTCCAATGAAGGCTATTGAAGCGACAAAAGGACGGGTTGTATTTACCGCCAAGGCAGATAGCAACCACTTAAATCCAACGGGGATGGTCCACGGCGGATTTTTAGCTACTGTGCTAGATACCGTGACAGCGTGTGCTATTCAAACGATGTTAGGGAGAAAGCCAGTATTTAGCACTATCGAGTTAAATGTCAAAATGATGAGGCCCATGCCAATCGGCGTTGAGTTACTAGCGCAAGGTGATGTCATCAATGTTTCTAAATCGTTAGGGATATCTGAGGGTAAAATTTTAACGCCTGAGGGGAAGCTAATTGCTCATGCCACCTGTACTTGTTTTATTAAATCCCATGAAAATTAATCTCAGTCTCGTTACGTCATTGGTATTAGCCAACAAAACGTTGGCGAAACGCACTGGGTGTTAATCCCATGATACGGACAAATAGCTTTCGGCAGCCGCTGACATCATGATAGCCAACGCGATAAGCAATGGACTCGAAAGAGTCCTGGGTAGTTTCCAACAAATCACAAGCGCGCTGCACTCTCAGGTGTTGCAAGTATTGCATTGGCGTTAATTGAGTTGCTTTGACAAAGCGGCGCAACAATGTCCGCTCGCCAAGGTGAAGCGCTGCTGCAAGTGCTGCCATTGAGATAGATTGTGCTAAATCATGTTGTAGCCTATGCTGCGCTTTTAATACTATGCCATCGCCATGATTCAATATAGGGCTAAATTGTTGGTAATAGCGCTGTTCTCTTAAACCTGTATCGACGACCAATTGCTTGCCCAATTGCCTCATAACACTCGGCTGTGTCAGCTGTCCGACCAGCTCAAGCCCTAAATCAAGCCAAGACATCATTCCACCAGCCGTAATGACATCTATACTGTTAACCAATATCTTTTCAATTGTTAAGTCAATTTGTCTATAGCGTAGCTTAAATTCATTAGCCAATCCCCAATGTGTGGTGGCTTGCTTGTGGGTTAATAAGCCGGTCGCTGCGACGATAAAAGTACCGGCGCAAGCGGAGCTAATAATTGCACCTTGCTGATGTTGTACTGTTATCCACTCAAGCAAATTTGGATCTGGACTGAGATAAAATTCACTATTGTTGCTCGGCCCGATAATTATCGCGTCAAAGGCTGGAAGGGTAGATAATTGTTGACAAGTCAGCTTGTCGCATTTGAAACGTTCGACTAATTGTTGGCTTTGACAAACGCCATTAGCCATTTCAAACATTTCTTGTAAGCCATAAACAGCGGACTGCAGACTGTTCGGGTAATCAATAATCGCAATATTAAGCATATTGGCACAATGTTGTTGTCGATAATGGCCTTTATGATGTCATTTTGGACGCTGTTGAGGCAAGCCCTTTGTGCGGATAATTACCCCATCAATTATACATTCGACACCCAATATTGGAGCAAGGCATGAATACAACAACCAACACTAACAACAGAGCGCTTTTAGTTATCGACTTACAGAACGACTATTTTGAAGGCGGAAAATTTCCGCTATTTAACACTAAGCAGACGTTAGATAACGTGGAAGCTGCGATTAAACTGGCTCAGCAAAAAGGGATCGCGGTGATACACGTGCAACATATTGCCGATCCGGCGATGGGGTTAGCACCATTCTTTAACGAAGGTAGCGAAGGTGCTGATATTCATCCGACGATTATTCAAGCGGCTCCTGATGCGCCAGTGGTTATAAAATCATTTGCCGATAGCTTTGAGCAAACGACACTATCCGATGAACTAGTTAAATTAGGCATTAAGGAGCTATTTTTGTGTGGCATGATGACGCAAAATTGTGTTACCCATACCGCGATTTCAAAGGCGGCGGAGCACTATGAGGTGTCGGTACTTGTCGACGCAACGACGACCACTGACGAAATGATCCACAACATTGCGCTCCATGCTTTATCGACTCGTGTTGCCCTAGTACCGACGACTCAGGCGTTAGCGTAGCATTACGTTGCTAATTCAATAGATAGGATAAGCAATGGCGCAACGATTGTTGCGCCATTCTATTGTTATTGTAAATGTTGATTCACAAAGCCCGAGATCACATTCATCGCCGCAATGCGTTTTTTTGCGACGCTTAAGTAATGGTCACCGCCTTCAAGCTCGATATATTTAACATCTTTGTGTTGAGCTTCCATTTCATCAAACATATTACGAGATTGACGTGGGTGGACAACGGTATCGTGCTCACCATGGAGCATTAGCACGGGAATGTTAATCGATTTTACGGAGTTAATCGGCGAAATAGCCTCTAGATGATCATCGTCAAAATTACCGTCTTTTAGCAGTTTTTCCCAGTAGGCAACTACCCAATGATCAGAACCGTATTGACGCTTATCGGTTTTGAGCATGCGCTCGACATCCGACACGCCGTTAATTGATACAGCGCATTGATAGACATCGGGGGTGAAGGTTGCGCCAGCAAGGGCGGCATAACCGCCGTAACTTGCGCCAACAATACAAACACGATTTGGGTCGATGACTCCTTTTGTTGCGAAAAAATCAACCGCATCTGTTAGGTCGTCTTGCATTTTTCGACCCCATTCACCGTGACCTTTTAACGTATGAGCTAGCCCAAACCCGCTCGACCCTCTAAATTGTGGCTGGATAACGACGTAACCTTCATTAGCAAATGCTTGGGCGAGCCAATCAAAATTCAGTCTGTCGTACGACTCTGGGCCGCCGTGAGGCAACATGATCGCCGGAAGGTTTTTAGCTGCTTTAGCCACAGGCGTTGTCAGTAAGGTTGGGATGGTTAAACCGTCGCGCGCCTGATACTCGGTAATGGTGACTGGATTAACTTTATCTGTCGTTATATTTTTCCGCGCTTTTGCCAGCATGTGTAATTGGCCGTTATGATACCGAAAATATTCACCAGCGCTGTCGGTGCCCGTTAAATAAAACAAAATTGTTGACCAGTCTGGTGTATGACTGACTATTCTCATCGCGTTATCGGGCAGCGCCGCATCAATGCCTGCCATTCGCTGATTTAGGGTGTCATCAAAAAATTCATAGCTGGGCTTAAAGCCAGAGTAACGCACGCCCTGTACGACACGATTAATATCAGTGAGCACGGCTTCTACGCTACGGTCGGCCCGCTCAAATATCGGTTTTGAAATACTACCATCTTGTAGCGAGATAGTATGATAGGCCCAGTGCCCAGTATTTGCGTCTTGCTTTCGTAACACCAGGCTCTTAGCATCAGGGGTAACGCCGTCAAAACCTATTCGAATCGTCTCTGCTTCCACTTGAAATATCTTAACCCAATGGTTTTTTTGCAAGGCTTCAAGGGTGTGAAGATTACGACGATTATCGTATTTCTCTCTCGCGATGACATCCCCATCGCTGTTAACAAAAAAGTCGATGGTATCTCCGTTTCCTTTCTTATGAACTTTTGGCCACTTGCGTTTATCAATGCTGACTTTAAGCAGGCTGTTATCGAGTGGATTCGCCCAAGCTAGCATATAAACATATCCTTTATCGGGGGATATGCCCACGATTGATCCTAAGTTAGCTTGGCCACTAAATATACCTTCACCCGCTCTGAGCATTTGAAACAACTTGTTGGTTTTAATGTTATACGAGAACGCAACACTGACATCATGTCGGCCTTTATAACCGAGGAGGCGAGAGTTCTTTGATGCGGTTAAAATGATTCTATTTTCATCGACAAAATGGATGTGGTTAGGGTTTGCATCTGAAATGTCAACGCCACGTAACACTTTATTGCTGGCTAGTTCGGTTATCCAGAGCATATCTCTTTTATCATCGGTATTACGATAGGCAATACGTTTACCGGAAGGAGAAACACTAAACAAACTTATTTGAGGTAATTTTGCATAGTCTTCAACGGTAAGCTGCTTAGATTTAGCGAGGGATGTACAACCTAATGTCACCACTAAACAGGCAAAAATGACTCTTAACATTAATCTTCCTTAAATTGTTATTGTTATAATATTGGGTCAGAGTAGGGTATTGGGCTATAAAAAACTAATAAATAAAGAGCGCGGTGAGTGCTGCGCTCTTTATTTGATTAATTAATTATTTCAGATGCTTATTAACAAAGACCGAAATTGCCTCCATCGCCGAAATACGATTTTTGGCCATGCTTAAGTGATGGTCACCATCTTCAAGTTCGACATAGGTTACGTCTTTCTTTTGAT
>Ga0209395_1003874_pt1 | contig 18097 bp, 10 predicted proteins | sample GOMGulsemesocosm_3_FD_184635 | JGI IMG/M metagenome (GOLD analysis project Ga0209395, IMG submission 184635) | Methane-oxidizing microbial communities from mesocosms in the Gulf of Mexico - GOM9D Gulf of Mexico (SPAdes) (version 2) | ecosystem: Environmental > Aquatic > Marine > Cold seeps... | reverse complement strand
TAAACTGGTCTTTAGAATTTGCTATTAAAACATTTTCTTGATGAGTAGCATGAATCCCTTCTAGTCCAACTGTGGTAGAGATTACAGTTTTTCCCATTGCCATGGCCTCTATAATTTTAATTCTCATGCCTCCTCCAGAAAACAATGGAACAATCATGACGTCATTATTATCTATAAATTCTGTAGCAGAATTGACTTGTCCATGATTTATGATTTGCTTATCTTTTAGGCTTAGTAAAGAGTTAGGCATATTTTTACCAGCTAAATGCAGTTCAATAGAATCAGAGGTGAAGTTATTCCAAACTGTTTTTAAAAACCATTCAATAGCTTCAACATTTGGACTCCAATCCATAGCCCCTATGTGAAATAGTTTTAATTTGGGTGAAAGTGGAGTGAAAGAAGGTATGTAATTTTCAAAATCAATACCAAATGGAACCGTTGTAATTTTTAAGTCAGAATTTACGGTTAAATATTTTTTTGTATCCTCTTGACTAATAGTGACAATACCATCAAGCTTAGAAAGTATTTTTATTTCGTATTTTTTCAGATCGGAAGCTAAGTAGTTTAAGTATCCCTTTTTTATTGGGTTTTTTTCTTTTAGCGCTAATCTTTGCCAAATTAAATATTCAAAATTATGACTTCTAAGTATTATTTTAGCTGTAGAGTTCTTTTGAATTGTACTTAAATAAGGGGTTAGATAAAGACTTTCTAGTATGATAAAATCGTACGAATTTTCTTTTATTTGGTGTTCTATTTTTGTGTTTAAATCGGTAGAAAAAAACCGGCTTACATTATAGCAATCAGATGTGAGTAATGATGTAAAGGCATCAAAAGCATTTACAGTTGTGTCTATAAATACACCTTCAATATTTGTTTGATTTACAAAGCCTTTTGGGAAGTTTTCTAATGAAAATGGGTGTTTAAGTGTTGATACAGAAATGATTTTCAAATCGACAGCATTGTTAAGTAAACCTAAAGAGACATTCTTCATAGCTATACAGCCTCCATCTATGGCAGGGTAAGGTGGTTTGTTGCAAAGTTGAAGAACTTTCATTATTTACGTATAATTTTTTTAACCATTCGTTTATAAACTTCAATGTCAAATAATGCGGAATCATTTGCTGCTTTATAGGTTAAAAACAGTCCAATTGGTGAAAGGATTATTGAACTCATCCACATGCCTATGATAGGTGTCATTGATTTAGATTCAATCATGTTTTCACCTGTAATTGATAATATGTAATACATTAAAAAGAAAAGCACAGCAAATATTAATGGAGCGCCAAGCCCCCCTTTTTTTATGATAGCTCCTAATGGTGCACCAATGAAGAATAAAACAATTAAAGCAAAAGATAATGAGAATTTTCTATGCCATTCTGTTTTGTATTCACTCAAATCTTCTTCTCTCATTGCTCTTAGTTGGCGACTCATGGTAATGTAATCTTTTTTTGCTCTAATTTTATTTTGTGTTGTCGTTAGTGCAGAGTTTAGGTCAGCAGTTGATAAACTATCTAAGTAGAAAATGGAAGTTGTCTTTTTAGGTATGTTTAAGCTTTTATTTGCTTTATCTTCCAGTGGAAGCTCTTCAAATGGTGCTAAAGCTTCAGTGTCATAAATTACAGTTTGAGAAACCAAACTACTTTGAAAAGATTGATTAATAGAATCATTTGATAGTGCAAAAGAATCAATTGCAATGCCAAGTTGTTTATAATTCATCATTTGATATTCTCTTTTAAATAAATCTTCATCAGATTTTTGAAGAGAAAATCCGCTCATATCAAACTTTACTATCGTTTCTTTAAAAAATGATTTTCGATATGGGTATTTAGCTTTGGCGTTAAAATCAAGTTTTCCATTTTCATACATGGAGCCATTGGAAAGCTTTAGTAGTAAAAATTGTTCATCTTCAGATTTTAATAATTCACCTTTTTCTGCTTTAACTATTTTTCCACTTTTCTCATAAATTAGTAAACCAAAAAGTTCTCCAGTATCTTCATCTTTCCTATCAACTTTAATTGATGTGTCATTTAGTTTATTAAAAACCCCTTCAGAAATTGCAAAGGTGGGATCTTTTGACTGCAAATCGTAAATAAGTGTACGTTGCTTTAAGTTAGCAATAGGTAAAACGTAATTGGAGAAATAAAATGTACCAACAGATAAAAATACAACAAGAATTAACATAGGTTTCATCACCTTAAAAAGTGACATACCAGAAGACTTCATGGAGGTGAGCTCATTACTCTCTGCTAAATTCCCCATAGTCATAATGGATGAGAAAAGTACTGCAATAGGTAATGCTAGAGGTATAAGGTTTGCTAAAGTAAAGAAGAGTAGTTTTAGAATAACAAAAACATCAACCCCTTTTCCCATAAGGTCATCAATATACTTCCACACAAACTGCATTAATAAAAACAGCATGGCTATAACAAAAGTTATAACAAAAGGTCCAATGAAGGATTTGATTATAAATGTGTTAATTTTTTTGATAAAAAGGAGGTATTAACTAATAACCCAAACTTAAAATATAGAGAACTCTATAAATTACTAGTTTGGGTTTTAAAAATTAAATAATAATGATTGCTTAACAACCAAGTGTTTTCTTAAGAGAATCTATTTGATTAGTCCAGAGTAATTTTGCTTCATCAATTTCATCTTCTTCTGCAAAATCAGTAATCATTAACGCAACATCACGTGTCATGTCATCTACTTTAATGACTATTTCAAAATATGTTTTTAAATCATCCTCTTTGTCATCTTCCCATTGGAATTTAACGGATTCACCTTTTTTCTTTGTTAAAAGAAAAGCAGATTCTTCACTTCCGTCCCAAATAAAAGTAAATAAATCTTTTTTAATGTTTACATCATCTGCAAACCATTCACTTAACCCACTTGGAGTACTTATCATATTAAATAAAATGGCCGTTGAGGATTTAATCTCAATTTCCATTTCAAATTGTATCTTATCAGACATAGTTTTTCTTCATTTTAATCGCGGTAATATACACAATTTTGCTTGTTTAGAGCGGTAATAGTTTGTTTTTTTGTTGTTTTTTATGAATTATTTGTCAATACATTGAAAATAACACATCTAAAGTGTAACCTTAACTTTTTTTAGTGCGTAATAGTACTCACGATTATAACAATTAATAGGATGGATATTTTAAATATAGCTAATATGAATAAGAAGTACATTGAACTTGCAAAACAGAAATTGCAAAATCACAAAATAAGTGGATCTAAGACCGAATTATCAATTTTTCAAGTGGCCGAATTAATAGATGTTATAAATGGTAAGATTGAAAAAATTACAATACATAATTCAACTCAAAACTTTAACATAAATTTAAATTAATAAAAATACAATACTTATAAAAGGAAAGAGGTTAGCATTTTGTTGACCTCTTTTTTGATAAATAAAAATGACGATTTACTTTTGTAAACCGTCATCAAATATAACTAAAACAATCTCTATGAGAAAGTAGGGTAGGATTAATTACCGTTATCGTTAAAAATCCAAATTTTTTTAAGCGTAGTTAAATGTGTAAATTTTTTCATAAGTTTTTATTTTGAAGCTAAGTTAATTAATGTTAAATTAAACTATAACTTAAAAAACTGTAACAGCCTGACTTGTTTAGTGAAGTGTGTGAAATTCTGAGTTACTGGTTTGTCGTATTTTTAAAGAAATGTTATCTTTACACTAAATCAAAATTAACAGGTATGAAATTAAGAGCTTTAATAATAGATGATGAAGAATTAGCAAGGAAAAATCTTGCAATGCTAGTTAACGATTATTGCCCAGAAGTTGAGGTAATAGGAGATGCTGGTAATGTTATTGAAGCAAAAGAAAAAATAGAAACACTTAATCCTGATTTTATTTTTCTTGATATTAGAATGCCAAGAGCATCTGAAGGTTTTGAATTGTTGGAGTCGATAGAGAAAAGAAATTTCTTTGTGATTTTTGTAACCGCTTTTAAAGATTATGCCTTAAAAGCATTTAATGCAAATGCTATTCATTATGTATTAAAACCTGTTGATGTTGATGATTTGCAGAATGCTGTTGCAAAAGTTGTAGAAACAAAAGGAAGTTATAATTCAGAACCTGAAAATTTCAATACTTATTTTGAAGCCATCAAAAATTTATCTTCAAGTATTGAAAATAAAGGGTATGGTGATAAGATTGCTATAAGCCATACTAAAGGAATTAAACTAATTGAAACAAGTACTATTTTATATGCAGAAGCATCAGGGAATTGTACAATGCTTTATTTTACTGATGGGAAAAGGTATTTAGATACTAGGACTTTAAAAGTGTATGAAAGCATTTTAAATCCGAATGAGTTCTATAGGGTTCACAAATCTTATATCATTAGTATGGCTCAGTTAAAAGAGTATATTAATGAGGATGGACATTTTGCTGTGTTAAAAACTGGGAAATTGGTACCTGTAGCAAGAAACAGAGTTTCTACATTTGTAAAAGCATTAAAAGCACTTTAAGAGTGAAATGTTTTTCCCTTTTACTAATTATTTACTTTTATGTGCATGTTGGCATTGCTCAGCAGTTTAGTTTTATTAATTATGGCGTAAAAGAAGGTTTGTCACAGTCTCAAGTGACTGATGTTTGTCAAGATGACCTTGGGTACTTGTGGGTGTCTACACAATCAGGTTTAAGTAAGTTTGATGGAGAAGAGTTTGTTAATTTTTCTGTAGATGATGGACTTGCGGGGAATACAATACACAAATTACTTTATTCTTCTAAAGACAAAACACTTTGGATTGCTTCTGCAGATGGGATAACAAGGTTTAAAGATAATGTATTTACACCTTATTATTTTGAGTCAAAGCTTAGTGTTAACGATTTAATTTTACATGAAGATACATTGTATGTAGCAAGTAAAAAAGGAGTATACTCTTTCAAAGATGGCTACCTAAATCAGTATCCATCTTTTTTTAGTGTTAGGGAGTTTACTGCACTAAACGATTCAATTTTATTGTGTGCAACTAACGAAGGGTTATTTGAGTTTTCTAAAGGGCAATTTACGGTTTATCGAGATTCAATACTTTCAAAATTTAATTTTAGCGGAGTTTCAATTGATAATAACGAATTGTTTTTGTCTACGTACGGAGAGGGCTTGTTGGTATATGATTTTAAAACAAAAAAACTAAAAACAAAAAACTTAACTTTTGACAGAGTTAGAAATGTTTATGTTTTTAAAAATCAAATTTGGGCATCAAGTACTAGTGGACTTGTTCAGCTAGAAAGATCAACTGATGAGGCAACTTATTTTAATGAACAAAATGGATTGTTATCAAATGCCGTTAAGTGTGTATTTAAAGATAAAGATAATATTACATGGATTGGTGTGTATGGTAAAGGATTATTGAAGTTTTCTGGAAAATCAATTACTAGTTATACAAGTAAAGAAGGTTTGTCTTCTGAAATTGTAATGAGTATTAGTGAAAATGAAAACGGACAGTATGTTTTTGGAACTTACGACAAGGGAGTGGTGTTATTAAGAGGAAAAGAACCAATGTATTTTGATACGGAAAATGGTTTAAGCCACAATACAGTTTGGAAAGTAAAGAATATAAATAATACGACTTGGATTGGATCTAATAAAGGTGTCAGTTACTTGAAAGACGATAAAATTATTCAATCTAACTTTATAACTGGTAAAATCAAATCAATAGAATCTATTAATAATAATGTGTTTTTTGGCGGTAAAAAAGGTTTATGGAAAAAGAATGGAGATGAATATAACCACATTCTGAAAGATGCAATATATGATATCAATAAAATCCAAATTTCTAACAAAAAGATATTCTTAGCTACTAAAAATGGTTTGTTTTGGCAATTGACGGCTAAGCTTGAAGATGATTTTCATCAAATTAAATTAAATGAGAATAACTGTAATACGATTGTTATTGATAGTTATGAGAATTTATGGGTTGGAACAATTAATGGGTTATTTATTATTTCTCCTCAAAATATAATTTTGGAATATAAACTAGATGTAACAAATTTTAAATCAAAAAATATTTTAGGTGCGATTAAAGATGATTTTGATAATATTTGGCTAAGTAGTGCTAATGGTGTTTATTTAATCAATAAGGCTAATCCGTTTACTGACACTTTAACACAATTTCATTACTCAACTGAAGAAGGATTAGTTGATTTAGAATGTAATTTGAATTCAATTTATGAGGATTCAAAGCATCAAATTTTAGTTGGTAATTCGTCTGCATTAATTAAAATTGACCCAAGTTTAAATTCAGAATTATTTAGTTATTCTATCCCATTACTCTCTATAAGATCAATTAAATTATTTAAAGAAAATTTCGATTATAAATTATACGCTAAATCATTAGATTCATTGACTCAAGTGCCAAATGAAATAGTTTTTCCTCATGAAAAAAATCATTTAACTTTTGATTTTGTAGGGATTAATTTAAAAAATTCAGGAAACATAAAATACAGTTATAGATTGTTGGGTGCTGAGGAGAATTGGTCTCCTTTGTCAAAAGAAAAGTCTGCGACCTATTCATTTATTACAGATGGAGATTATGAATTTCAATTAAAAGCGACTAACATTAATGGTTTATGGACTCCAGTGAAAACTATTAAAATAACAATATTGCCTCCATATTGGAAAACATGGTGGTTTCTGACTTTGATTTTATTAACGTTAAGTGGGTTAATCTATTTAGGGATTAAGTTAAAAACTAAAAATGCCAACACCAAAAGAATAACGAAACAACTTGTTTTTAAAAATCGATTGCGAGAGTTAGAGCAGCAATCACTGAATGCAAGCATGAATAGACATTTTATTTTTAATTCATTAAATTCTATTCAATATTTTATAAATAGCTCTGATAAAAAATCTGCCAATAAATATCTATCTAGCTTTGCAAAATTGATTCGTAAAAATTTAGATAGTTCAACTGCGGATAATTTTATTGTAAGCTTGAATGAAGAGATTGAAAGGATATCATTGTATTTGGTTCTTGAGAAGATGCGATTTGGTGAAAAATTTGATTACTCAGTTAATGTTAGTCCTGATGTAGATGTTGAGATGACAATGATTCCATCTATGTTATTGCAGCCATTTGTTGAGAATAGTATTATTCATGGTGTTTTACCACTTGAAGGTCCTAAGAAGGGTAAGATTGAAGTAAATGTTAAATTAGAGTTAGATTCTTTAGTTTTTGAAGTAGTTGATAACGGTGTAGGTATTGATAAGAGTTTAAGTTTAAAAGATTCATTTGATGGAGATCATGAATCGAAAGGAATGATGATTACTGAAAATAGAATTGAACTTTTAAGACAAGTGGACGGTGAAAATCTAATGATTATTGGCCCATTTCAAATAGATGATGGTATGGGAGGAGTTGTTGGTACAAAAGTGATAATTAAAATTCCAATTAGCAATGAGTGATTTTTTTAGAGGTTTAAAAGTAATTGAAATTGCGAGTGTTTTAGCAGGTCCTTCCGTGGGTATGTTTTTTTCAGAGATGGGCAGTCAGGTGACGAAAATTGAAAACAAGAAATCTAAAGGAGACGTCACCAGATCGTGGAAATTACCTTCTGAAGCTAAAGATGCAACTGTTTCTGCTTATTTCTGTGCTGTTAATTACAATAAATCATATCAATATCTAGATTTAACTAATTCAGATGATTTACAAGATGTAAAATCTCAAATTAAAGAAGCGGATATTGTAATTCTTAATTTTAAATTTGGAGATGATGTTAAATTTGGATTAGATTATGAATCGCTTTCAAAAAACAACACAAAACTCATTTACGGGACGATAAATGGCTTCGGAGAAGATAGCGAAAGAGTAGCTTATGATTTGATCTTACAAGCTGAAACAGGGTTTATGTCCATGAATGGGACATCAAATTCAGGTCCAGTGAAAATGCCAGTAGCGTTGATAGATGTTTTAGCAGGTCATCAATTAAAAGAAGGGTTGTTAGTAGCATTAATTGAAAGGTTAAAAAGCAATGAAGGTAGAAAAGTATCAGTGTCATTATATGATAGTGCAGTGGCTAGTTTAGCAAATCAAGCGACAAACTGGTTAATGGGAAATCATGTAGCAAAACCAATTGGTAGTACGCACCCAAACATTTGTCCTTATGGAGAGTTGTTTACAACGGTTGATGGCGAATTAATTACGTTTGCTATTGGAAGTAATAAGCAGTTTTATAATTTGTGTGACGTGTTAGGTTGTGTACAATTAGTATCTGATGACAAGTTTATAGATAATTTTTCAAGAGTTAAAAATAGAATAGAATTAGAACAATTAATTTCAGAGAAAGTGTGCCAATGGAAATCGTTAGACTTAATTAATAAGCTGCATAAAAAGTTTGTGCCTGTGGCGAAAATTAATTCTATTAATGAGGTGTTTCAAAACCCAAAAGCAAAAGCTATGATTTTACATGAAAATATAGAAGGGATAGATACGCAAAGGGTGAAGACTGTAGTTTTTAAGTAAATGTACTCTACGAGTTTTGAATTCAAAATTAGTAGAGTGAGTTAACCTATTAAGTTGTAATAATCAATAAATCTTTATTTCATCAAAGTAGGGATAGTTCCCATTTGTTATTACAGATCCCATGGAGTTATTTTCTGTTACTTTTTAGTGATTTGTGTCTATGGCAACTAAATAAGAGTATTGTTTAAAGTTAAGAAGTAAACGGTAAAATCTATTTTTTCATAATATTGTGTTTTTATTGAGGGTGTATTAAAGTAAAAAACTTAATTAGAAGGATTTATGGATGCGAAAATTGACGAGTATTAAAAGCGTTAATTGAGGGTGATAGTCAATGATTAAACTGTTTATTGTCAATTCAAAATTAGATGATTATTTAAAATGTTTATAGCGTGTTATAAGGATATGGTAAAAGATATTACTTTAAAAGAGTGACTGTTCCCCTTTCTAAGGTTCTTTTGTCTGTTAATGATTCTCCAAATTCAATAATCCAGATATAAACTCCATCTTTCATTAATATGCCTCTATGTTTTCCATTCCAACCAATTTCTGGATTATGAGATTCGAAAAGTAACTCACCCCAACGGTTGAAAATTCTAAGTTGATAGTCATATGGGTCAAAACCTGAAGTGAATACAGGCTGGAAAATTTGGTTAAGAGGGTCTCCATCTGGTGTAAAGGCATTAGGAATGTAATATATTAACATATCATGTATTAATAGTTGTACGCTTGACGAATCCTTACAGCCCATACTGTCTGTTACAATTAATCGAACATTATAAGTTAAACCAGCAATTTCAGGATAGGTGTGATTTGGTGATTCTTGTGTTGATGAAGTATTATCTCCAAATTGCCATTGATAGGTTTCATTATCGTTTGTATTGAATTGTGTAAATTCAACTTCTGTATTTTCAATTGTAATTGGATTTGGGTTGTAGCTAAAATCAATGTCAGGTAGATTTACAATTGTAATTGTAATTTCGTCAGTAGAAAAGCAATTACCTAGCGTAGAAGTTGCAGTGTAAGTGGATGTTTCCGTTGGGAAAATGAATGTGTTATTTATTATGTCTTGATCCCAACTTATTGTAGCTGATGATTGATTTGTTGTTGCTACTAAAAGAATTGAGTCACCTATGCAAAGGTTTTGGTCCAGTTCTACTTGTACTACTGGGGTGTTTATTAGGTTTATGGTGATAGAATCAATACCAATACAATTGTTTAAAGTAGAGGTGACATAATATATTGAGCTAGTTGTTGGGGTAAACGATTCGTTATCTGTTACTCCATTAGTCCATATCAAATTACCACCGCTTGGATTGTCTGCTGTTAATGTGTGGATATCTCCATTACATAATGTAATTAATGTAGCGCCAGAAGGGTCTGCATTTACTAATGGAATAGGATTTACTGTAATGGTTGTGTTGTCAAGTGTTGTGCATATGTTTGTTCCTGTAGTGATTGAGGCTGTAGCAGTGTACGTTGTAGTGTTTGTTGGAGTGAAGCCTTGGTTGTTTGTAATGCCGTTACTCCATGTTATATTGTCTGCGTCAATTGATGTGGCGTTAAGCGTAATGGTTTCTCCGTCACAAATTGATATATCCATTGGTGTTGTTAATTCAGGATTTGGATTTACATCTACAGTAACAGTATCCGAATTATCGCATCCATCAAGTAGTGCAATTACTATATACTCTAGACTGTCAGTTGGAGTAAATTGAACATTATCAATTATACTATTGTTCCAATTTAGTGTTGCGCCATTAGGATTAGTGGCAGATAGAGTATAGTTTTCTCCGACACATATTGTGTCATCTAGGCCAGCATCAATTGCAGGAATTATGTTCACATTAATTAGGGTTTGATCAGTAGATGAACAGACTACTGTACCAACTGTAATGGATGATATTGCAGTATACAAGGCAGAGTCTAAGGGGGTAAATAATTGATTGTTTATAACACCTAAATCCCAAGTAATAATTGCGTTCAAATTTGAAGATGTTGCATTTAACAAGGTGTCTTCGCCGTCACAAAGTGTAATTTCTACGGGTACATTAATATCAGGGGTATCAGTCAGCTCAATAATGACTGAATCAATACTTATACATCCATTAATATCGGATGTGACATAATACATCATACTATCTAAAGGTGTAAATGGGATTCCATCAGTAATTCCATTGTTCCAGATGGGAGTGGTTGCATTAGTTTCTATAATGGAAGCAGTTAATGTGTAAGGATCTCCAGCACAAATCGTGTCATTCAAGCCTGCATCAAGGGATGGGTAGTCACTAACGATCACTGTAATTGTGCTATCATCAAAACTAGTAGCATCAGTAACTGTTAGCTTAATGTTATAGCTTCCAGGTGTGTTAAATGTAATTGTATGAGGTCCTTGTGTGTTTGCAGATGTTATATCGCCACCCGGAAATTCCCAATCCCAAGTGATTGGAGCTGTAAATGAACTATCTGAAAATGTAATCGTTTCGCCGACACAAATAGTTGAATCAGGCATAGCAAAATTTGAAGTAATACCTCCGATTGCTAAGGTTAAATATTTTGTAGAGTTATTTGGTATTTGAGTTCCATTTATTCCAATAACAGAGATTGTATTACCAGTAATTTGGAATGTAATCCCATTGGCTTGTGTGTAGACATCTGCATTTAAAAAGTCACCATCATCATCTATTAGTAACTTTAGGTTTGTAAGGTTAGCGGAAATAAAATCAGGGCAAATGTTTGTTGTGAAATCCATGTTAAAGTTTTGGATAAAATCTGTTTTGGTAACTTTCCATTCACGAGCAAGTCTATTTGTTATGTCATATCCACTTGGAATTTCAAGATTAGAGGCAGCAGTTGAACACATAATATCATCATTGTGACCAGAAACTAAGTATGTAAGGTTGTTTGGGAAAGTACCTAAATTTGTTCCGTTGGTTACAGCTAAGTTATCTATGTATAGTCTGGTGATATCATCAAAAGAGTGAGATTGTTTTTGTGTTAAACTTTCATTGTCGTCTCTACAAAGGCCAATGACATCATTGTGATATCCCGCCATTAAAGAAGCATCCCATACAATTTGATCATTTGTCGCAATATAATCACCTTGGATTCCACCTCCAGTATTGTCTAATGTAATTCCAAATTTTATACCTAAATAAGTATTAACTTTTGTGATTTCTAAAGTAGATAGATCGGCATTATAGGTGATCACTTCATTGATAAACCCATTGTAATAAGAGTTACTTGCGTTAGAGTGCTTTCCGATATATATTCCACGGGCACCAGAAGATTGTGAAGCAGGGCTTGTTGTGTATATCAAATCGTCATTAAAAGCTGTCATGCTTGAATTGTTATTTCGATTTCCTTTATAACCGATAATAGTAGGTAGTAAATCATAAGTTTTATCACGACATGCATTCGTACTATTTGATGATTGTTTTCCAAGAGCAAGTCGTATTGTTCCATTGGTTGGTCCTAAGGTTCGCAATTGAATAGCATCTCCACTCCCTGAGTTTTCATTATATAACAACATATGTCCATTCGGATCTGGGAGTTGAGATAGGAAGCTTAAAAATAGAGTTCCCGTATTTCCTGAGTTAATATTGTCAAGTAAATTGAAAGTACCTGTGTTGACTAATGACATATTACTTGCATTTGCTGTAAAATCAATAGTCATATTATAATTAGAAACATCATTAGGTGGAGCACTTGTTGCTTGTGCATAAGCAGTTGTAATTGGATCTGTAAGCGTTATAGAATTTATTCCAGTTGGAAATTCCGTTGTCCAGGACATGACATCTCCGGTAGGAAGGTTGTCGGACAAAAACCAAGATGTAATATTTCCAGTACCAATACCACCCGGAGACTGAGCAGATAAATTTAAACTGAACATAAAAAAAAGAAATATTAATATAAATTTCATATCACAATTATTAAATACACAGTGTTATTTCAAGATTGAACTAAAAATATAACTATTTGTTTACTAACAAATATAGTGTTTTTTTAAAAAGATAAATTAATCATGTTAAATATGATTAATTTTCAAAGTTTTACGTTAATTTCTCACTCAACAAAAGTTAGAATTATTGTCTTAATTTGAAACAAATTAACGAAAATTAAATAGATGAATTCAAAAAAAAGAGGAGCATTCGCTCCTCTTCTTTTTTTTACTTAATATGTTGTTCAGAATTACATTTTCATGAATCCAACTTCAGCTTCAGTTAAATGTCTGTAGTTACCACGTGGTAAATCTTTTTTAGTTAATTCGCCAAAGTAAACGCGGTCTAATTTTCTAACCTGGTAACCAAAATGTTCAAACATACGTTCAACTATTCTGAATTTTCCAGAGTGAATTTCAATACCAGCCTCTTTTGGTTTACCATCTCTAACAAAATCAACTTTGTCAGCTTTAGCAAATCCACCATCAGGTAATTCAAAACCTTCTACCATAGCTTTCATATGATCAGTATTAATATTTTTCTGAACCTCTACGTGGAAGATTTGTTTTTTAGTGTGACGTGGATGGTTTAATTTTTTTAATAGATCACTGTCATTTGTAAATAACAACAAACCTGTTCCATATTTATCTAATCTATCAACAGCTACTATACGTTCTTTACAAGCGTTGAATACCAATTGATTTACAGATTTACGTCCCCAAGCATCAGTATTTCCAGCAATAAAATCTTTTGGTTTATTTAATAAGACATAGCGTTTTGTTGATTGTGAAATTAAAGCACCATCATATTTAACTTCATCTGTAGGCTTAACTTTATACCCCATTTCTAAAACAAGCTTTCCATTTATCTCTACTAAACCAGTAGCAATAAATACATCAGCTTCACGTCTAGAACAAATACCTGCATTAGCTAAGTATTTATTTAAACGAACGTTTTCACTAAACGTAGGAACAGCGTCACCTTTACGTTTTTTGCTTTTGAAAGCGTCCGACTTATGTATAAACTTAGGTTTTGATTTACTATCCCCTCCTCTTGTTTTCTTAGCAACTTTTTTTCCTGTTGCTCTTCCTCTTCCGCTAGTATCTTTTTTTTGGTATGCGCACATTACTTAATTATTTTGTACAAAGGTAACAAAATTCGGCTCAACATTTTGTAAGTTTGCAAACACAATTATCAATTATGAAGTTTTCCGACTATTCTATATCGAATGAAATTAAAAATAACCTTGAAAAATTAGGTTTTATTAGGCCTACAGATATTCAGTTTAAGTCTATTCCACCTATTATGCGTGGAGAAGATTTATTAGCAATAGCCCAAACGGGAACAGGAAAAACTGCAGCTTTTGTAATTCCTATTTTGAATCAAATTCACAGCTCAAAAATCTCAAAGCGTTCTGAAGGTATTAAATGTTTAGTAATGGTGCCAACAAGAGAGTTGGCAATTCAAATTACGGATGTATTTAACCATATTGGTAGTCATTTAAAAGTGAAGACGGCTTCAATTTTTGGAGGAGTAGAGCAGGATAGCCAAATTGTAAGGTTAGAAAAGGGAATTGATATATTAGTAACAACACCCGGTAGAATGTTTGATTTTTTACATCAAGGACATTTAAGATTGAATAGAGTGGAAACTTTAATATTAGATGAAGCTGATCACATGTTGGATTTAGGGTTTAAAAAAGACATTGAAGATGTTATTAAATTTTTGCCAAAAGACAGGCAGACTCTTTTCTTTTCAGCAACAATTGATAAAACAATTAAAAAAACAGCCTATTCTTTAATTAAAGGAAATGCAATTCATATTCAAATTTCACCAAAAGATCCAGTATCTAAAAATATTGAGCATTCAGTGTCTAACATTCAAATGGATGATAAGCGATTTTTCTTAGAGCGTATTATTAAAGAAAATCCGCAAAGTAAAATGTTGATTTTTGTGAGAACTAAAGTTAGAGCAGAAAGAGTTGCAGCAGCAATGAAACGTGTTTTTATTGATGCAGAGACAATTCATGGTGATGTTGAGCAAAAGGATAGGTTTTTAGTAATGGATAGGTTTAAATCAGGTGAGACTAAAATACTTATTGCAACAGATGTATCTTCAAGAGGGATTGATATTCCAAATGTTGAATTTGTAGTCAATTATGATATTCCAGAAAAACCAGAAAACTATGTTCACCGAATTGGTAGAACTGGTAGGGGTAAAATGAAAGGGTTTGCTATTTCGTTTTGTAGTAAAGAAGAAAAACCATTATTAAATGAGATCGAAAAATTGATTGGAAAAACGATTCATTTAATCCAAATTACGAAATTAAACTATAAAGAAACCATTAATTTCAAGGTGGAAGAAGAAAAAGATGATTGGCAATCGGTTATGGATCAGATAGAAACGATAGATAAGGGAAGAAAAAAGAAAAAAAAGAGATAAATAGTTGTATTTAATAAAATATTATATGTAAATTTGCACTCGCAATTAACGTATACTGTTTCAAAGCATAAGCGTTAAAAGCAAAATTGTCTCATGGTGTAACTGGCAACACGTCTGTTTTTGGTACAGAAGAGTCTAGGTTCGAGCCCTAGTGAGACAACATTAAGCCTTTCAGAAATGAAGGGCTTTTTTTATGCCTATTACTTTCTTGAGTTTGGTAGTGATTTGGTGGGTACGGTATTTGGGACAGAATGAGTGTGAGATAAATGAAATGTTTTTTGAGTTAACCTTTACAATTTTAAAATTTTAGTTGTGAAGGTTGGGTTTTGATCTGTAATAACTTTTACTATATAAGTTCCGCTCGAAAAGTCATTAAAATGAATCTTGGTAGTTCTTGCAAAATGATTTAACATTGAAAACTTCAATAATTTACCTTGAAGACTATAGATTTCAACAATTCCTTCAGAAATATCACCATGTTGTATATTAAAATAGTCAACACTTGGATTAGGGAATATATCTAAATTAGACATCTCTTCATCAATTTCTACTTCTGGTAATAATTCCTGTTTTTTACGTATTACAACAACGGGTAGATTAGTTTGTTCTCCAACATAACGTAATTGATAAGCTCCAAGCTTGCGAGTTGACAAAGTAGAGCCGGCCCATCGATCTGAATTTATTTCAAAATAAAAACTAGAATAATACTGAGGGTCTAATAATGTATCATTTCGGTACCATTGAACAGTATCAACTAATTCTAATTGTCCATAACCATTATAACCACCATAATTATTTAAGTAATCCCAGTTTAACACTATATTATTTGTATCAGGAAGCTCAATAATTACAGTATCACCAAGCTCTTGATCATCATCTTTTTCTACCATAGAATTAACATGAAAACAACATAATCTGTCTCCCCACAAATCTACCCACGTTTGAATAGTATTATGAACTATAAATTTGTTAGATATCTGACCCCCTCTGTCATCTTGAGCACATAAATTAAACGATAAAAACAGGAAATAAAAGGCAATACTAAATATTCTCATAATAAATATTTTATAGTTAACGTATTAAATTCTAGTGTGTTGTGCTCTGAATGAAAATAAGTAAATTAAAATCCATGCGCATGGAATGTTTCTTTCAGTGGTTTTGAGTGGTAAACTGTCTCCAAGAAAACCCAATTAAGGGTAAAGAATTACAGCATAATCCACTTTGTTTTCATTGTCTCCCTATGTGGAGTTGATACCTTTAAGCGTTTGGATACAATAGGGAACTAACTTGTCCGTCTTTTAAGATAATTTGGTAATCATCAATAGCTTCTGGAACTATTTCATGAAACTCTTCAAAATAATGCTTAGAGTGTGACTCTGTGGTTACTAAAAACAAACCAGTATGAGATGAAAATAATTGTACTTATTTATCATTCTACTATTTTTGAAATAAATATATGTATATTTAAACCGTAAAAATATCCTATGAAAAATATCTTAGTATTATCTCTATTATTTTACTCAATTATTAGTTTTTCGCAAGAAGAACAAGGAATCCCTAAAAAAGATACTAAATCAGTTGAATTGCTGGTGCCACATATTATAGTTGATGCTGCTACTAAAGGTGAAAAAGTGGAGCGAATTTATGAATGGATTACGTCATCTATTGATTACGATTATTCAAAAGTTAATTCAGACAAACCATTGGAAAACGCACAGGTTGATAAAGTGTTGTCAACCAAAAAAGCAATTTGTGGAGAGTATTGCAATTTGATGCAGGCCATGCTTAAGGAAATTAATGTTGAATCTATTATTGTTAATGGGTATGTACAAACGCCATTAAAAGATAGTATGATTGTACCTATTTCAGATACACATGCATGGATAGCTGTAAAACTGGAAGGGACTTGGTATTTGGCTGATCCTACATGGGATTCGGGGTATTTAGGGAATATTAAAACGGATAAGGAAGAAAAGTATGCTAAGAAAAATAAAAAACTTGAGAAAAAGTTCATAAAAAAGTCTGACAAATTAAATTTAAAATTAGAAAAAAAATCAAAGGCAAGTGAGCAAAAAAAGATCAATAAAAAAATTGAATTAAGTATTGAAAGAAACAAAAAAGCTAAAGCAGATTTGAAAACCGAAAAAGATAATGCAAAAGTCTTTACGGGTAAAATTGGGTTTGTGAGTGACCCTAAAAAGGATTGGTTTTTAATCCCGGCTGATTCATTTTTATTAAGACATTTGCCACTTAACCCAATGTGGCAATTAAAAAGTGACACAATTGGAATTAATATATTCGCACAAGGACGTGATTCAATCGTAAATAGAGTTAGTCAGTCTTCAAAAGCTAATTATGACTATGATACTGAAATTAATGGTTATGAAAATCTAGATTTTTTAGAACGATTGATTATAGATGCTGAGAAAGGAAATGAGTATAGTAATGGAAACAGTCAAGTGAAAGCATTGAATTATTATAATTATCTAAGTGTGATTACAAGTAAAAAGGTTCAAAAAGTGGCCCCTCCTAAATATAAAATACATGATTATTCAAACTTATTACACCTAGTAGATACAGCAAAAATATATACTAAGTTGGCAAAAAAAGAATCTAAAGCAAATTACAGTTATTTTAAAAAGGCGTATACCAAATTACATAAAGAAGATCAAAAAAAGGCTAAGCTTTATTCGAAAATGCAAACCAAATTAATGGCTAATCAAGAAAAAATGATTGATAAGATTGAGTCTAGAAATGAGAAGTTGACGTCTAAACTTGAATCAATCGAAGGAAAAATTGAAAAACTAACTCATATCAGTTCTAAAATGGCATTTAAAAAAGATGCTGAAACGGTAAAGTATTTAACTGATTCATTATCTGCTTTAGTGAAAGTGTTTAAGAATGAAGAACGTAAATGGAAAGTTGCAAAGGATTCCACGTTTTTACAACCTTTGATTGACAACATGTTATATAGTAGCTATTTATTTAGAATTCGTAATATGTATATTGAATATCAAGATTATGAATTGAATAGCGACCTTGAAATAATAGACTCGACTTTAATCGCAAACAATAAAGCAATGAATTCTTTGTATATCGATAGTTTATCAATTGAAATGGTGTCTAAAGAGTTAATGAGTGGAGTGACTAGTATCTCTAAGTTTATTAATTATGCGAAAAGTGAATTGATTACCTTGGAATCGGATGGTAAAATTGGGAGTGCAGAT
>Ga0209395_1003873_pt1 | contig 18102 bp, 16 predicted proteins | sample GOMGulsemesocosm_3_FD_184635 | JGI IMG/M metagenome (GOLD analysis project Ga0209395, IMG submission 184635) | Methane-oxidizing microbial communities from mesocosms in the Gulf of Mexico - GOM9D Gulf of Mexico (SPAdes) (version 2) | ecosystem: Environmental > Aquatic > Marine > Cold seeps... | reverse complement strand
TTTAGGAGCATTTTTTTCAGGTACTGCCATTAAACCCCGTAAGGTGAGTTTATCACAATTATCAACTATTTGAGCTAGTGAAAATACTTGCTCAATACTTATACCTGATTTTGATTCTTCATTACTAATATTCACTTGTAAACAAATGTTTAGCGGAGTATTGTGGCAATTATCATCGGTGAGATGCTGATTAAGACGCAGTGCTATTTTCTCTCTATCTACACTATGAACCCAAGAAAAATTGTTGGCTATGAGTTTAGTTTTATTTGATTGAATTGGACCGATAAAATGCCAGTTTATTGTGGGTAAGTGCGTTAACAGGGTAATTTTTTCTATTGCTTCTTGCAGATAGTTTTCACCAAAATCACGTTGACCAGCTAAATAGGCTTGTTCAACGAGCGAAGCGGGTTTTGTTTTACTCACTGCCAATAGTTGTACTGGCAGTGGTGTTTTAATTTCCATTGTTGAGGATATTAATCGACCACTTTGTTGGCAAGCTTGCTGAATTTGCGCTTTAATTTTATCAAGATTATCTTTTATATTTATCATGAGAACTTAGAGTGACTATTTTAACTTACTTTATTTTTGGCCAGTATAACCTATTAAATCATTACCGATAAAAGAAATACCTATTAAAAAAATTACCGATAAAAGATAAAACCATTATTTTTTATCACACTATATATCATCGTATAAAAAGAGGCTTTTATGGATATTACCGAACTACTTGCATTTAGTGTGCAACATGACGCATCAGATTTACATTTATCAACAGGCACACCACCGTCTATTCGTGTTGATGGTGATGTACGTAAACTCAATATCCCAGCCTTTGATGCAAAAGATGTTAACGCGCTAGTATACGATATTATGAATGATCGTCAGCGTAAAGAATATGAAGAAAACTTAGAAGTCGATTTCTCCTTTGAAGTGCCTAATCTTGCGCGTTTCAGGGTAAATGCTTTTAATCAAAATAGAGGTCCAGCAGCGGTATTCCGTACTATCCCCAGCAAAATATTGTCACTTGATGACTTGGGTTGTCCTGAAATTTTTCGCGAAATATCAGATACTCCGCGTGGTTTAGTTTTAGTGACTGGGCCTACAGGCTCAGGTAAATCTACTACCTTGGCGGCTATGGTTGATTATATTAATAAAAATAAACATGACCATATTCTGACTATTGAAGATCCAATAGAATTTGTCCATGACAATCACAAATGTCTGATAAATCAGCGTGAAGTACATCGTGATACCTTAAGTTTCTCTGCGGCATTACGTTCTGCCTTACGTGAAGATCCTGATGTTATTCTTGTTGGTGAAATGCGTGATTTAGAAACTATTCGATTAGCCATGACCGCAGCAGAAACAGGGCATTTGGTATTTGGCACTTTACATACCACGTCTGCGCCTAAAACTATTGACCGTATTATTGATGTATTTCCAGGGGAAGAAAAATCAATGGTACGTTCAATGCTGTCTGAATCACTTCGAGCGGTAATTTCACAAACCTTAATTAAAAGAGTGGGGGGCGGACGAGTTGCTGCACATGAAATTATGATTGGTGTACCAGCTATTCGTAACCTTATTCGTGAAGATAAAATTGCACAAATGTATTCAGCTATTCAAACGGGTATGCAACATGGCATGCAAACCATGGATCAATGTCTGCAAAACCTCGTTAATCGAGGCATGATCACTAAGCAAGACGCGATGGAAAAAGCGGTTGATAAAAACCAGTTTTCAGGTTTTTAGAGCATCGCTTGAAATAAATAGAGGATAACAAATGAGACTTCATGAATTATTAGAGCGAATGGTAAAACAAGACGCCTCGGATATGTTTGTTACGGCAAAACTTCCAGTGAGTGCCAAAATAAATGGAGAGTTAAGGCCGATAGATGATGTGGTGTTAACAGCTGATGAGTCACTGGGTCTTGTCTATGATGCAATGAGTGAAAAGCAGAAGCATCAGTTTGACAACGAAAAAGAGTGTAACTTTGCTATTGAGATTGATGGTATTGGCCGCTTTCGTATTTCTGCATTTTGGCAGCGTGATATGGCAGGTATGGTTGTTCGTCGTATTGTGACAGAAATCCCCGATGTTGATGACTTAGGTTTACCACCGATTCTAAAAGACGTTGTGATGTCTAAACGTGGTTTAGTGCTATTTGTTGGTGGTACAGGTACTGGTAAATCAACCTCAATGGCCTCATTAATTGGTTATCGTAACCGTAATTCTCATGGTCATATTTTGACCATTGAAGATCCGGTTGAGTTTGTTCATGAACATGGTAAAAGTATGATAACTCAACGTGAAGTAGGGTTAGATACAGAGTCTTTTGATGCAGCATTACAAAGCTCACTCCGCCAAGCGCCAGATGTAATTTTAATTGGTGAGATCCGTAACCAAGAAATAATGGAGCATGCCTTAAGTTTTGCTGAAACAGGTCACTTATGTATTGCTACCTTACATGCTAACAACGCTAACCAAGCCATTGACCGTATAATGCATTTAGTTCCAGCGGACCAACACGGAAAACTGCTTTTTGATTTAGCATTGAACCTTAGAGGAATTATTGCTCAACAATTAGTACCAACTCAAGATGGGCATAGCCGAATCGCCGCTATCGAGATTTTACTTAATTCACCTTATATCAGTGAACTGATCAAAAAGGGGGATATTGGCGGTATTAAAGAGGTGATGGAAAAATCTAATGAGCTAGGTATGCAAACGTTTGATCAGGCATTATTTAATCATTATCAAAAAGGAATGATTACCTATGCTGATGCATTACATCATGCTGACTCACCAAATGATTTACGTTTAATGATCAAGTTACGCAGTAATGAGCAAGGTGGTACTGGTGGTTTATCAGGAGTGACACTTGATGGATTTGAACCCATTGAGGACTAAGTAAAGCCCGGTAACGCAATTATTCACTTTAGTTGCAATTGAATTAAGTCAACCAATCGAAAAGCCAACCTAGATACTAGTTTGGCTTTTTTACTTTTATTTAGCGGTATTTGTTGGTTGAGTACTATTACCAACATAATAGAAAATGGTCCATGTTGTCGAGAATAGTCCTGATGTTGGTACTAAGTGTGTTGAAAAACTGACTTTTTCACTCGGTTTAGCGCTGTGGTTAGTAAAGTTAGCTTTCATGCCTTCATCGTGAATTCTCTTACCTTCTTCTAATTGCCACTGCTCACCTAAACATTCTTGTGTGACTCTTTTGGCGCCCTGGTAATATTTTTGAGCTGTTTCTTCATCAGGGGCAACTAACCTACATGAATAGGTGTGCTGTTTTCCTCCCCATGAAAATACTTGGCAATTTTCACCGAACAATTGATATTTTGCTCGCCAAATATTACTAACCCTACCACCTACTTTGATTTCTTTTAGGGACTCAAAGTCATTGTAATAAGCTCTTTTGAGTAAATCTAACTTAGTGCATGCATTTGTGGTGGGCATGATGTTTTCGGCAATTTTTGTGTTTTGATTTACACAGCTAGCCAAAAATAGGCTAGTAAGAATAATGGTACATTTTTTAACTATTTTCATAAAATTATATCAGCCTGACGTAAATTTTAAGGGGGAAGGGTAATTGAATACGATGGTACAGAGTTTTAGCTCTTTTTCCTAGCGAATGGCTTACTTATCTTTAGCTTGTTGTATGCTGATTGCATTTCATTATACAGCCTGCAATATGCTCACTGTTTATGTTAACGACTTTGTTGGTAGTAGAAGGTATAACTTAGCTGAAATTAGCGTTAAAAGAGTTATGTTTAAATGGGATAAATAGAATAAAATAATGGCAATTATCTATTTAGAACAATTATGTAGAGCAATATCATGATAACAGTTCAGCCATTAAATCAAAGTACACGTGTCACAATACAAAATAAAATAGACGGCAAGACTAAGCCTCTAGGCGCTCTAGGCGCACTTGAGCCACTGGCTTTACAGCTCGCTTTGATAACTAAACAAAGAGCAGAGCTGAACTCTGTATCTAATGGCTTTATAGAAGATCCTATTAGCAGGCCTGAAATCAGCTTGAACGAACCTACTATGTTAGTTTTTGCTGGTGATCACGGCATCAACGAAGAAAACTTAAGTATTGCTCCTAGCGCGGTGACCAAACAAATGGTACTTAATTTTTTACACTGTGGCGCTGCCATTAACTGCTTTTGTCACAGTAACGATATAGCCTTGACTGTAGTTGATTGCGGAATCTTAGTCCCTATTAGCTCTGATGAAATGCCTAGTTTGAACGATGCCAATACACATACTCCTAAATTTGTTGAGTTAAGGCTTGGTAATGGAACTGACAACTTCTCTACAGGTCGAGCAATGTCCCTTGAGCAAGTACAGCAAGGTTTTTCCTGTGTTAAAGCGCTCATTGAAAAGCAAGTTTCACAAGGTAGTGAGATACTATTACTCGGTGAAATGGGGATTGCTAATACTAGCTCGGCTGCAGCACTCATGTCTGCATTGACCTCACTTAGTGTTGAGCAATGTGTGGGTCGTGGCACAGGAATTACTGATGAACAATTAATAAAAAAAATAGCTTTGATTGAAAAAGCGCTTTTAAGAATTTCATCGACGTCAAGGCTCCCATTAACCTCACAAGAGCCTAGTAATTCTGATAAAACTATAATGGCTGATGAAGTTATTGAGCTTTTGTCACAGCTTGGTGGCTTTGAAATAGTACAAATGGTTGCAGCCATTCTTGCGGGGGCAGCCGCAAATATTCCGGTTGTTATTGACGGTTTTATTGTCAGTGTCGCGGCATTAGTTGCTTTACGATTAGATAAGAATGTCGCGGATTACCTCATTTTTTCACATGTTTCTCAAGAAAAAGCTCATCAAGCTTTGCTTAAAGAGCTATTAGCGGGGCAATCCTTTACCAAACCTAGCGGACAACCCTTATTAGATTTAGGACTTCGACTTGGGGAAGGTACTGGTGCTGCTTTAGCTTTACCACTTATTAAAGCAGCAGCGAGTTTTTATAATAATATGGCTAGCTTTGAAAGTGCTGGGGTTACAGTGTGAGTGGAGAGGGAAAAGAGCAGCAAGTTGAAAACTGGTCTGTTAAGATAAAATATCAGCTGAATCTCTTCTACCTGGCGTTAAGCTTTTTTACTCGTTTGCCAGTACCTAAAACCATGCATTATTCTGAAGAACTGCTAAATAAGTCTAATCGATATTTCTCGTTAGTGGGCATATTCATCGGACTGTTATTGGTATTAACTTACAGTATGTTTTCCCTTTTTTTATCTTTAACTATTGCTGTTTTGCTAACCATGACAGTGAGTTTGTTGCTAACCGGCGCTTTTCATGAAGATGGTTTAGCTGATATGGCTGATGGTATAGGTGGCGCATTTACTCGTGAAAAACGCTTGTCCATCATGAAAGATAGCCGTATTGGTACTTATGGTGCTGTGACTTTATTAATGGCACTACTTTTAAAGTTTAGCTTGTTAATTGAATTGGCGAAGCAAGATAGTAATCACTTACTTTTTTCCATTGTATTAGCGGCAAGCTTATCTAGGGCGCTGGCTGGTAGTTTAATTTCTGCTATGCCTTATGCGAGTGATAGTGAAGAAAGTAAAAGTAAACCATTAGCGCAAGCACAATCATCAAAAGAATTGATTACTTTGCTTGTTATCGGCGTCGCACCGTTACTCTTTTATTCCATTAGTGTTATTTTTTATGTTTTGCTCGTGTTAATAACTTTCCGTTGGCTTTTTAAAAAGTGGTTGATGGCTAAAATTGACGGTTTTACCGGTGATTGTTTAGGTGCAGCGCAACAAATTTCTGAGCTACTTATTTATATAGCTCTTGTTGCCACTTTTAATGATGGCACTTTTGTAGAAGTACTCTTCACCCAGGTAGTTTCTTTCGAGGTACCGCATTTTGAGCTACTTTCCTTAAAGGTTTTAACATGATTCATTTTGTTTTAGGTGGTGCACGCTCAGGCAAGTCATGTTTTGCTGAACAGCAAGTACTTGAGCTTGCTAAAAAGAAAAACAAGCAGGCTGTGTATATTGCTACGGCAAGTGCTATTGATAGTGAGATGGAAAGTCGGATCACTAAACATCAATTTGACAGAAATGGCAAAGGTAATAATTGGCAACTCATTGAATGTCCACTTGCACTCAGTGATAGCTTGACTGAACTTGAAAAAGGTAATGTTTATTTATTGGATTGCTTAACCTTGTGGTTGAATAATCAGCTTTTTTCCAAGCATGAGGCGAGTAGTGCAGAGCAAAGCCAGCACTTACAACACGAGATAGGTAAGCTACTCACTTCTTTAGGTAATTTGGATAGTGACATTGTTATTGTTAGTAATGAGATAGGTTTAGGTGTTATCCCTATGGGGGAATCGACTCGTCTTTATGTAGATAATTGCGGTTGGTTAAACCAAGGTGTTGCTCGAATTGCCGAAGAGGTTACTTTGGTCACAGCAGGTATCCCGTTTAAGATTAAAGTTGGTGGTGTTAATAGCCATGAGTAAAGTGATAGGTCGCTATGCTTGAAATAGACTTAATAAGGCATGTTAAAGTGGCGGGGGAATCGGCGTTATATGGTTGTACTGATATAGCGGCGCTTGAAGTAGAAAATCATGCTTTGCTTCAGCGGTTAATTGCCAATCAACAAACCAGTAATGCTTATCAAAGTATTATTTGTTCGCCATTGCAACGTTGCCAAACTTTAGCAAGAAAACTAGCAAATATTTGCCAAATCCCCTTAGAGGTTAATGCTGATTTTCAAGAAATGAATTTTGGCCTATTCGACGGAATGCCATTTGAGGACATGTACTTTGATGGCGAAAATGCTGATGAAGGTATTGTTGATGGACTAGGTGCAGATGGATTGAATGGCATTAGGGGAGGAAATGAGCTTTTGGCATGGTCATTACTTGAAGCGTTTTTTCAAGCGCCAGCAAAAGTGATTTTGCCAGAAGCTGAACGATTAGCCGACTTTAATCATAGGGTTATACGTGCTTGGAAACGGACTCTTGAGCAACAGTTTTCTAAAATAATAGCGCAAAGACAGGTCAATGAGCTTAGGCTACAGAAACCAAAGGCTAGAGTATTAATTATTGCCCATGGTGGTGTTATTCGAATGATATTAGCCCACATATTACATTCTGATTGGCAGCAAGCAAGTTGGCATCAAAATTTACAAATTTCTAATGCAAGTTTGACCAGAGTTTGTATTTCGGTCCCTATAAAATCTGGCTCAAAAGGTGGCACGTTGGTAGAAACTAAGCCTATTAAAGACAAACAAACTAATCAGCAAAAATGTTCATTGTTAGATCAACAATTACACCAACAAGTAATCACCATCGCTATGCCACTGTTACAGGAAAATCATGACAAAATTTAAGTTAAGTGATCAACAATCAGCTATTGATGCCTTTGCTGTTGAGCGAGCAGGTAAAGGAAAAACCTTGATGGTACAAGGTACTACATCGGATGCGGGTAAAACCACCTTAGTGGCTGGGCTTTGTCGCTTGTTTGCCGATCTACAAATCGATGTAGCCCCTTTTAAACCGCAGAATATGGCGCTAAATAGTGCTGTTACCCCGTGTGGCGGTGAAATTGGACGTGCACAGGCACTACAAGCAAAAGCAGCCCGCCTGCCTTTAGATGTTGATTTCAATCCAATACTGTTAAAGCCGAATAGTGATACTGGCGCTCAAGTGATTGTTCATGGTAAAGCGCTTATCCGTAATGCATCGTCGAATATGGAAGCGAGTGAATATCAAGACTATAAAAAAGTGGCCATGAAAGCGGTACTTAGTTCACATCAACGTTTAACACAGCGGTATGAACTAGTTGTTGTTGAAGGGGCTGGTAGCCCTGCAGAGATAAATTTACGTGAGGGTGATATCGCTAATATGGGATTTGCTGAGGTGGTAGATTGCCCTGTTTTGATTATTGCCGATATTGATAAAGGCGGCGTTTTTGCACAATTAGTGGGCACTCTGATGTTATTGTCACAATCAGAGCAAGACAGAGTGGTTGGTTTTGTCATCAATCGCTTTCGTGGAGATATTAAGTTACTTGAATCCGGACTTATTTGGCTAGAACAAAAAACGAATAAACCTGTTTTAGGTGTTTTACCGTATTTACATGGCTTAGATATCTCATCGGAAGATGCTTTGGTAACGCAGCAAAGTCATGAAAAATGTACAAATGAATGCTCATCTAGCAGTGACAAAGTTAAGGTTGTTGTTCTCGTTTATCCCCATATGAGCAATCACACCGACTTTGATGCATTACGGCACCATAAAGATATTGATTGTCAGTTTCTTTTTGCAAAAGGTAGCGAGGGAGAAGGTAGGCCAGAAAAAATAGCTATCCCTGTTTGTGATTTAATTATCTTGCCAGGGAGTAAAAATGTACGTGGTGATCTTGAATTTTTGTATCAACGAGGTTGGCATGATGATATTGCCAAACACTTACGGTATAAGGGCAAGGTTATCGGTATCTGTGGTGGTTATCAAATGTTAGGTGAATTAATTGCTGACCCTGAAGGTCTAGAGGGAAAAGTCGGAAGCAGTACTGGCTTAGGTTACTTTCCTATGAATACAGTCTTGAAATCAAACAAAACTTTGATTAACGTTAAAGGCCTTCTAAGCTTGGCAAATCAAAGCGCAGAAATTAGCGGCTATGAAATTCATGCAGGGGAAAGCCGACTAATTGCTGATGATAAAAACCAAGACGAACACCAATACCATCATAAGTTTAAAACTGTTAATACACAGACCAATAGTCATTTATTTGATGTGGACGGTGAACCGCAGGGACTATTAAGCGAAGATGCACAAATAGCAGGTTGTTATTTACATGGTTTGTTTGATGAGCCTAAAGCACTACAACTCTTTATGTTATGGCTGGGCTTTGATATAGCTAAGGCTCCTAGTATTGATACACTTGAAGAACAAGCAATCGAGCGTGTTAGTCAAGCCTGCCAAACACATTTAGACATGGTAAAAGTACAACAAATTGTTGATGACTGGTACAAATAGCCACAATTTAAATGTGGATAAGTTTTGTGGCTTTGATCTATATCAACGTTTGCTCAGTGTTAGTTGCTAAAATATTGCTATTGATAACCTTGCCAGCTATTTAAGATAGCGAAGGAGTAGTTTTAATGACTAATATACAAAAGAGTGAAAGCTGTAAAAATGATAACGTAAATCTAAAGCCTATAGTGTATTCATGCTCTGGATGTTCAAATCTAGCTCAAATGGCCCACAATATCTCATTAACCCTTGATGGTGATGGTATTGCTGAAATGTCATGTATTTCAGGTGTTGTGGGTAATGTAAAACCGATCATGGACTTGGCTAATTCTGGTCGACCTATTATCGCTATTGATGGTTGTGATCTAGCTTGCACTAAGGCCTGTTTAGATAAAAGTGATATTAAAACGGATCATTATTTTAAGATCAGTGATTTGGGCTTTGATAAACGTGATAAGTGGAATGACTCGCTTACGGAAAACACTGTCGCTATGAAAAGTATTTATGAGAGTTTAATAAAGTCAGGTGTTAGCTTTATTCAGTAATAATGCTTGTTTCAACGGTTCTTAGCTCAGTCCTGCTAAATTCTACTTTACAATTAAATTAAAAAGCAGCTCAAAATAATGAGCTGCTTTTCTGTATCTAATTTATTTTACATTGCATTCGGTAAGTGACTAGGCGTCTTTATCTAAAAAAGGTGCGTAGCTTGTATGTTTACCTAATACTGCTTGGGTGCCCTTTAAAGAGAAACTATAGCCACATAACGAGAACTTTCCTCGGAAGGCGAGGGCTTGTACTAGTTCTTTACTGTCTAAAGGGGAAAAACTAGCAAAATAATCACTACCATTTTCTACCAATACCAAAAATGGGCGTAAGGAAGACCCCTTATTAAATGTCATTGACTGACAGCTTTTATCGCCTTTGGCTGTTAACAGAGACCATAGCTCGCCGTTATCCACGAGGTCTGCCTGCCAATGCATGGTTATACCCTGATGAGCCGATAAATATAAATTGAAATTATCTGGCATGGCAATCAAGTGCTCTCTACTATGCTGAATAGCCGTTGGTGATACATCAAGTAACTCTTTTTGGTCTATTAATTCTTTTTCGGTCACAATTTGTTGTTGGCTGAATGAGGTAACTAGGCTATTGATAAATACCGCAATAAAAATGAGTGATACGCTGGCGATAACACCTAACTGTAATTTACGGTTACTGAGGAACTTTAATCTGATTAGTTCACCAATATCAGCCTGTTTAGTACTCGGTGGTGAATTAGGTATTGTGACTTGCTCTGTTGGGGTTTCAGTAATGTAAGCTTGTTCATTAATAGCGGCATTAGCAGCTAAGGTGGGCTCTATACGTTGATTTTGTGCCTTGGTAACCATAGGTTCTTGTTGATAACTACTTAGGTCTACTGGACCATAGTAACCCCATATATACTTACCCTTCTCTAGGTTACTTTCATTTTTACTTGGGTAAGTGAGTAGCAGAGCAGTGCTCAGGGCCGGCAGAATTAATAAATAATAACTACTACTACTGTCAATAACTAAGCTCAACACACCCGTCAGAAAAAAGAGGCCGCTGGGAACAAGTTGCCAATTTTTATTGAGTTTGGCATCGTGTAATCGGCGCTTAGTACTACAAGTGAGTGCTACGGTTAATAGTAATAAAATGGCAAAACTAATAACTAAATACCCAGAAAAAATGGCAGAGAGAAAAACAAAACCAAAGAGTGCAATTATTGAAGTTGCAAAAAATCGATTACGGTCATCAAATCCTTTTAAACAAAAAACGGCTTGTAAAAATGGCACACAAATCTCCAAAAGATAGATTGAAATAGTTTTATTATTGTTCAGCTTACCTAAAATTAATAATGATAAACCGTGTTCTATAGTGAAAGACAATAGTCATATTATTAATGACAAAGTTCAGCTTTAACTGACTCTAAAAGCCGGTACGTGGACTTTTTCAAGCTTTAAACCGTAAAGGGTTAGGTACCCTTGGTTGTTTGACTCTCCATCACCACTAAAGTCAAAATCAAAGGTACTATAAATGCACAGACCATGCAGCTTGGTAAACTTTATTCGGCTTGAGCGTCTAGCCAATGAAAGTAACTGTAACTCACCTTCCTTACAGTAACGATTCAAATGACGTTTTGCAGCCTCTGATACTTGTCTTAGGTAAACAAAATACCAACAAAAGATACAAAAGAGTAATAAATAATAAATATTTTCCATTGGTGTTAACCCTATGCTTGACTAAATAATTGCCCAACCGCTTGTGCAAGTGCTGGTGAACGATTCTCGCTGCGAATACATTGAAAAGCTATAGGCCTTAGAGAAGGGATGGATACTAAATCCTTAAAAATACTAGAAAACATGGCTAAGTCGTTATTTTTAAGTAAATGTTCAAAATAACACATAAGGGTTACCTCGTCGGCTAGTGCTAACCAGCAGCGACCAGATAAGGTTATGAGTATATCGGTAGAGACTTCTTGTTGACTTAATACTTGAGAAACAACGGCTTTTACGTGAACATGTTGGCTGTTTGCTGCGAGTGAACGTAATAACAAGGTTGCGCTTAACGTATTTTCTTTGCTGTTCAATGCCGCTTCAACTAATTCTACCAAGGCATCAATTAAGGCAACAGGGAATTGTTCATTCTCTAATGCACTACACACAGGTGAAAGTACTTCAATTGGTAAATGAGGTAATGCTTCTAGTAACAGTCCATCGTGATCATCCTGTTTTATTCTGGCAACATAATCGGTAATACCTTGTACACCAACACTGTGCCAATTATGCCAGCCATTACCTTTATTAGTATTATCAATAAGGTATTGCTTAAAAGGCAAAAAATATTCACTTGGCTGCTGCTTTAGATCTACTTTAATCTTGCTGTTTAAGCTGGCTAATTTATATTGAGCAGGAGTGAATAAATAAGGGTTAGCGCTAAGTAGTTCTTCTTGTTTTTTTGATGTTTCTTGTGTTAAATCAGCGCCTAGAGCCTCTATAATGATCGCGATAAAGTGATTTCTGGCCCCTTGGTTTAACAAGCCGCGTTCATCCAACGGTAACTTTAGTAACCAGAGATAAGGCTGTGAATGTTTTTTTTGCCAAAAGGCAATAGCAATACAAGCATGACCTTGTACAGGTGTTGGGTAAGGCAGTTGATTTAACTCTACCTTTTCAAACTGTTCTTTGGGTAACTTACTGACCAAGCGACCAATATCGTACAGGCGATATTGTGAACCTGAAAGTTTAAGTAATTCTGAAAGGGTCTCTATATGTTTTTCTGGTGCTATGTCAGTCATAAATTCGAAGTGTTGCCGCTTGTTATAACGCCATATTATAAGGATAATAGCGACATTAACATAGTAAAATAATCCACCATAAATAATATACTGCTGATGATGAGAAAAAACATTGAACATACCGCAGACTTGCTTGAAGATTTAAGCAAAGAGCTGCAAAGATTAAACCTTTGGCAAAAGCAGAAACCTAGTACTCTTGAACTTTCGAGTAGTGCTCCGTTTTGTTGTGATACCCTGTCCTTTGAACAATGGTTACAATTTATATTCATTGAAAAAATACGCCAGATGATTAATCAAGGACAAACCTTACCGACTAAAATTTCCTTAACGCCAATGGCTGAAGAGTCTTTTAAACATTTATCGGAACAAGCTGCTTCTTTGTTGGTGATTATTAAAAAAATAGATAAAACATTAACAGCAATGGATGAGTAATTGATGAGTGATATTAAAAACAGCGGCTCTTCTGACTATTTTGATAATGATGCAGTAAAAGAAAGTGACATAGAAAAACCTGTACTGACTATTTTATATCAAGATGAGTATATGGTGGCTGTTGATAAACCTGCTGGTCTATTTGTTCATCGCAGCTTTATGGATAAAGATGAAATTTATTTTGCTTTGCAATTAGTGCGCGATCAAATTGGGCAATATGTTTACCCCGTTCACCGATTGGATAGGCCTACTTCTGGCGTTTTACTTTTTGCATTAACTAAAGAAGTCGCGACAATCCTAAGTGAAGCTTTTGCCAATAAAAGTAAACAAGCCGATGCTTTAGCAAATGCGGCGACTGGAGAAGTGGGTAGTTGTGATTTGGCAATGGTGAAAACCTATTATGCCTTAGTACGTGGTCATTTAACGGTGAATGGAGCAAGTGTAAGCGCCCCAACGGCAGCAAAGGGTAATGCTGACTCCGTTAGAGGTTTTATTGATCATCCGTTGAAAGAGAAATTAGACAAACTGGGCGATAAAAATGTCAGTCGTGATAAAGCCGCACAATCAGCTCAAAGTTATTACCGTGTAGTAGAGCAAGCGAGTTTACCTATTAAGGTGGGTAAGTTTGACAGTGTTCGTTACTCTTTAGTTGAAGTACAGCCAATTACTGGCAGACGCCATCAAATACGTCGTCATTTGGCGCATTTACGTCACCCTATCATCGGTGATATCAACTATGGTGATAACAAACAAAATCCATTTTTTATTGAACACTTTGCTTTTAAACGTTTAATGCTAATTGCTAAATCATTAGAGTTTAATCACCCTATTACCAATAAAAGTATGAAGATATCGGCCTCTTTTGATGGTCAATGGCACCAGGTGTTTACAGAGTTACAATGGCCACTGCGTTAAGTCTATTAGAATGGATACCTAATAGCTATTCATTCCGGGCATGCTCAAATGTGTCAAACTAGCGTGATAGCTTACAAATTATCTATTATAAAAAACGGTAAGGCTTACTCGGGGTAATTATTTCGGGTAAGGGCACATCCCAGCTCTCCATCGGTACATTTTCAACTAACTGACAATCATGAGCAAGACCTATTGGGTAAAGCTTCGTTTGTTGCCAGTGGGCGAGACTACGATCATAAAAACCGCCACCCATACCTAATCTGGCCCCTGTAGTATCAAAGGCGACCAAAGGTGTACAAATGACATCAAGTTCAGCCAACGGACTCACTTTAGTCACATCTAACTTAGGTTCTAAAATACCATAGGCATTGCTGAGCAGCTCAGTAGTTGGTTGGTAGCGTAAAAAAAGCAAGTTCCCAGAGCTAAAAGGATGTACTACAGGTAGGTAGACATCTTTTTTGTTCTGCCAACACCAGTCAATAAAACTGGTAGTCGATAATTCACCATCATTACTTAAGTAAATAGCAATACGTGAAGCCTGCTGAATTTTCTTATGGTGAGATAAACTTTCTGTTAACACTAAGCCAGCTTGCCTTTGCTCAATATCTGAAAGTGCATTGCGTCTATGTCTAATTGTTTTTCGTAACTGTGAACGCGTTTCCATAAATAAAACCTTTGTAATTTATAAATAGAAGTAATAAATATTAGTCATAAAAAAAGCTGGGTGATTGCTCACTCAGCTTAATATACAATTCTTGCAACGTTAACTTAGCATTGCTTAGTTGCTCGTTTCAGAAATCCCTTCATGTGTACCTGTAACTGAAATTTCTTCTTCGATTTTTTCTTCTAAATTAGCGGTATGATCACCTTCTGCGCCATGCATCCATTCAACTAATTTACCTGCTGAAAGGTAGATGATAAGACCAGTAATTAATGCGCCAACACCAACACCCATAAAGATGTTTGCTGCATTATTGACCATTTCTTCACCTTCACCAACAAATGAACCAATAAATGCGGCTAAGAAGTTAGATAAGGCAGTAAAGAAGAACCAAATCCCCATTAATAAGGAGGTAAATTTAAGTGGTGCTAGTTTCGTTACCAGTGATAAACCAATCGGTGATAAACATAATTCACCTAAGGTGTGGAATAGGTAAGCAAATACTAAGAACAACATGCTTACTTTCACCGCGACATCGCCGCCTTGAACCATAGTAGCCCAGAACATCACGAAGAAACCTAAGGCTAAAAATAACATCGCCAAAGCAAACTTTTTCGGTGACGTTGGTTCATTAGAGCCCATTTTAACCCAAACAGAGGCAACAAAAGGTGCTAATAAAATAATGAACATTGCGTTTAATGACTGAAATGAAGAGGCTGCAATTTCAAAGCCAAACAAAGTACGGTCGGTAAAATCAGAAGCATAAATAGTGAATAGACCACCCGCTTGCTCAAAACCCGCCCAAAAAACAACTGAGAACATACTCATAATCAAGATAACTTTCATGCGGTCTATATCTTGAGAAGTTAATGGCGCATGAGCTTCTTGCTTGCCTTTAGTACGCTTAGCAGATGGAACTACACCGATATCACCTAAATATTTATTAGCTAGGGTAAGTTGTAATGCTAAGCCAACTAACATACCACAACCAGCTAGAATAAAACCGTAGTGCCAGTTTACTTGCTCACCTAGAACACCAACAGTGATGGGAGCCAAGAAAGCACCCAAATTAATACCCATGTAGAAAATGGTAAACGCGGCATCACGTCTATGATCACCGTCTTCATAAAGCTCACCCACTAAACTAGAAACATTAGCTTTAAATAAGCCATTACCAGTAATAATAAGCGCTAAACCGATATAAAATACCGTTTCTTCCATGCCAACAATCATCGACTTTGGAATACCTAAGGTAAAATAACCTAAGGAAAAAATTATGCCGCCCCAAATTATAGCTTTACGCTGACCAATAAAGTTATCGGCTAACCAGCCACCTATTACCGGCGTTAAATAAACAGCCATAGTGAAGAAGCCATATAGCCTTAACGCTTCTTGATTGGTCCAGCCAAAACCGCCATCTTGTGTTGAGGCAATTAGATACAATACCAATAAGGCACGCATACCGTAATAACCGAAACGCTCCCACATTTCAGTACCAAATAACAGGAAAAGTCCTTTAGGGTGGCCAAACAGCGTACCCGCATTAGGTTGAGTCATATCATGATCCTAGATTTTATCTTTATAATTATGTGCGTTAGTTTTACTTAACCATTTTATAACGGTTTAAAAAAGTAAGTGGGAGTTATACCTTTGACAGCGCTTAAAGGCAAGCTTTGCCATAAATCAATGGTTATCATGCTTTGGAGGTTGTAGAGAAATGTTTCCTTGTCAGTATCTAACTTATGCGTAATTTGATTATGGTTATCTAACCCTACTTATAAATAAGAGATAACTTATCAGGTCCTTGGTTAACATATTGTTTGCATCAACATATACTGGTAAACTTCGTCGTCACAAAATTAGTGACTAAGTTCGGACTCCAGAATTTGTTCACACATGGAATAATGCCAGCTTAAATGTATCACCTTATAGGCTATATAACAGGAATTTTTGCAAGATGATAACCGCCATAAAACAGTTTGTTCATAATCACCCAAAGGGCTTAAACAACCTTCTTTTAACAGCACTGTTAATTTTTACTTTCGTTCTGGCAAATCTTCCGTTTAAAGCGCTTGCCTATGCTCAACCGACTCAAGCACAAATTGAACAATTTAAAAAGTTACCAGCATCCCAGCAAGAAGCGTTAGCTAAACAAATGGGCGTTGATATAAGTAGCATAAAAGGGGGAATGTCAACGGGAGGCTCAGATAAAAAAAACCAAAAAACAGAAATATTCCCGCGTGGCACACAATTTGATGGTGAAGGTAATCCTATTTCTGAAGAGCAACAAGAGGCATTAGAACTTGAAGAAAGTGATGAACTAAAAGCATTTGGTTATGATGTTTTTGCTAACTCACCACAAACTTTTGCTCCTATGATGGATATTGCCATTCCTGCCGGCTATGTCATTGGTCCTGGTGATAAAATTTCTATTCAAGTCTTTGGGAAGGAAAAAGATGAACTTGAACTCGCCGTTAATCGTGAAGGGCAAATAATTTTTCCTTCACATTGTCCTTTTACTGTTTCTGGGCTCTCTTTTGACGAAATGAAGCGTTTATTAACTGCTCGTATCAAAGAGAAGGTCATTGGTGTCGATGTTGTTGTTGGTATGGCTGCACTGAGATCAATGCGTATATTTGTTTTAGGTGATGCATTTAAACCCGGCCCTTATACTTTGAGTTCATTATCAAGCATTACTCATGCAATATTTGCTGCGGGCGGTATTAGTGATATTGGTAGTTTACGAAATATCCAGTTAAAACGAGCCGGTAAGTTAATCAATACACTCGATTTATATGACCTATTGATTAACGGAGATTCTAAGGGTGATGTTTTATTACAATCAGGTGATGTGGTTTTTGTTGCTCCTAAAGGCGGCACAGTTAGTATCGAAGGTGAAGTACGCCGCCCAGCTATTTATGAATTAACGAATGATTGTGATTTTAATGACATAATGGTTATGTCAGGTGGTTTATTACCAACGGCTTTTGCTACCACCACTCGAGTGGAACGTTATAATCAAAATGCTTTACGCTCTGTTGTTAATATCGACTTAAGTAAAGCGAGCGACTTATCTAAAAGCGTACAAGATGGTGATGCTATACATGTAATGAAAGCGGCTGAAATGTTTGAACAATCGGTTACCGTAATTGGTGCTGTTACTCGCCCTGGTAAATATCAATGGCAAACAGGACAGCGTATTACAGATATCTTCCCTAATATAGATTCACACCTTTTACAGTCAGCTGATCTTAACTATTCAATTGTTGTGCGAGAAATAGATATTGCCCGTAATATTGAAGTATTGCAATTTGATCTAGCTAAAGCTATTTCAGCGCCAAATTCAAAAGACAATTTGCTCTTAGAGGGTAACGATAAGATTTTAGTATTTGCTAACATTATCAAGTTAATCGACAGCAAAATTAGTTTAGACACTTTAGCTTTTACCCAAGAAAACCTTTCTAAAAAAGAACAGCAACTAGCCAAAGAAAAATATAAACAAAAACAGTTCTGGCTTAAGTATGGCGATACCGAAAAAGCAGCTCAGCTTGATAGTGAAGAAGCTGCTGCAGCAAAATTAGTTGAGCAATCTATTGCACAGTTTAGTGGTGGTGAGCTAGAAGAAGTGCTAGATCTAAAAGAGCTAACCCTTTTTTCCCGCCAACGTTTATTGATGCCTATTATTGATAAATTAAAGCGTCAAGGTAAGTCAGGTCAACCTATTCAACTCATTGAAGCTGATG
>Ga0209395_1003868_pt1 | contig 18122 bp, 20 predicted proteins | sample GOMGulsemesocosm_3_FD_184635 | JGI IMG/M metagenome (GOLD analysis project Ga0209395, IMG submission 184635) | Methane-oxidizing microbial communities from mesocosms in the Gulf of Mexico - GOM9D Gulf of Mexico (SPAdes) (version 2) | ecosystem: Environmental > Aquatic > Marine > Cold seeps... | reverse complement strand
CGACACTTTTAACCATTTGGGTAAAATTGCGACATCAGAAATATAAGCAACGTCATTAAGCATTTTTACGCGGTCTTTTCTTGGGTGGTGACCTAGCACACTTATATCGCCAACAAAATCTGTTAAGCCTAATATGGCTTGCAAACAGGTCGTTTTCCCAGCGCCATTAGGTCCAACTAATCCCACGATTTGTCCGGCATTAAGCGATAAATTGACCCCTGACAATACTTTTTTACTGCCATAAGCTTTATTTAAATTCGAAATTGAAATAAGTGAGCTCATCATTAGCCCTCCACTGGGTTATTCACATTAACTGACAATAACTGCTCTGCTGACAGCTTTAATCGTGAAATTTGTGTCAATATTTCCGGCCACTGATGAGATAAAAAACTTTCTCTTTCTCTATCTAACATCAAATCTTGAGCGCCGGGCATAACAAATAAACCTTTACCACGTTGTTTTTCTACAATCTGTTCATCCTGCAACATCTGATATGCCTTTGAAATTGTAATTGGATTAAGCTGATATTCAGCTGCCACTTTCCTTACTGAAGGTAATGCTTCCCCTTCCTTGATATTGCCATCTAATATGCGAGTAATTACTTGCTGATACAGTTGTAGGTATATCGGTTTTTCTGGATCCCATTGAGGTGTCATGCCCTTTCCTTAAATAATACCAAGAAGATAGTAGTGTTATACATCACCAGCACACCGCAACACAAGAACAGTTTTGATCTTTTTTTAGCCGAAGTAGGAAATGTGCTGAGTACCTAAAAGCAACAACTCAACTCAATAGACTGATAATTCAATAGAAATAATGAAAATAAAAACAATAGCGCATTACTTTTCACGTGTGTAACAAAATATGAATATTTAGCAGAAACCTTATAAATTTATGTTTATGTCGGTGAAGTAACACACCCTTTAGCGCATAAAAAAACCGCCGAGACCTTAATTAGGTATCGGCGGCTTTATGATTTGATCGCTGTTTGTAGCTTTAACGCTACTGTGCTTTTAGTAAGCCTTACTTATGATAAGGCTTACTTAAACGATGTACTGACTCAATGAAATGACCAGCATGTTCAGGATTCACATCAGGATGAATACCGTGACCTAAGTTAAATACGTGACCCGTACCACCTTCACCAAAACCAGCAAGTATTTTAGAAACTTCTTGTTCAATACGTGGTAACGGTGCGTATAACATTGAAGGATCCATATTTCCTTGCAGTGCAACTTTATCACCAACACGTGCTTTAGCGTTTTCAATATCAATAGTCCAATCTAGACCAACAGCATCACAGCCTGTTGCAGCGATTGATTCTAACCACATACCACCATTTTTAGTAAACAAAGTTACTGGCACTTGACGGCCTTCATTATGACGCGTTAAACCATCAACAATTTTTGCCATGTACTGTAATGAAAAGTCATTGTAATCACGTGGAGACAATACGCCGCCCCAAGTATCAAATACCATTACCGATTGTGCGCCAGCAGCAATCTGAGCATTTAAATAACTAATGACCGAGTCTGCTAACTTATCAAGTAATAAGTGTAAAGTTTGAGGCTCTGAAAACATCATTTTCTTGATCTTAGTGAAAGCTTTAGAGCTACCCCCTTCAATCATGTAAGTCGCTAAAGTCCATGGGCTACCAGAGAAACCAATTAAAGGAACTTCACCTTTTAATTCTTTTCTAATAGTACGCACGGCATTCATTACATAACCTAATTCATCTTCTGGATCAGGGATGCCAATTTTATCGACATCAGCCTTACAGGTAATTGGGTTAGTAAATTTTGGACCTTCGCCTGTTTCAAAATATAAGCCTAAACCCATAGCATCAGGGATAGTTAAAATATCACTAAACAAAATAGCAGCATCTAAGGGGAAGCGACGTAACGGCTGAATAGTTACTTCACAAGCGAGATCCGCATCCTTACATACCGACATAAAATCGCCAGCATTTTTACGTACTTCACGATATTCTGGTAAATAACGGCCCGCTTGACGCATCATCCATACCGGCGTGTAATCTACTGGTTGCTTTAATAGCGCACGTAAATAGGTATCATTTTTTAATTCTGTCACCAATAGTTCCTCTTATATTTTTGCTTGGTCACTGTGTAATGCTAATTGCTCAGCGTTAACTTTGTCACAGTGATTTACTTAATGTTTTTAATTAGCAATACCCTAAATACAAGCAGCTTACTAATACGATTTATGCTGCGCAGTTTAGCACTGACCAGCCTTTTGATCTATGCGCTAAATCAACTCTGCTAAAAAAACGACACTGGAGTCGAATTAAAATAAAAATGAGTCTCCAACATAAAAGTTCAATTTATTTAACTTTTTTTTAATACGGGTTATTTAGTCTTGATTTTTGCCAATGAACTTTGAATCAATAGCTTAGCCGCCACAACTTGTTGGACCAGCCTAGTACGAAAAAACTCGTGGAGTTTATGCTCTACTAAAGTTGTTGCGATGGTAAAAATGCTTTGGTATAAAATGCCTGCGCTACAGAAAACAATAATAAAAACAATAATAAAAATAATTAGAACAATAATTTTTCCAATAATAAAAATAACTAAAATAATAATTGGATAAATAGAAATTAATAATAAGAAGCTTGGTAACAAGACCAATATGCGAGCATTTCAAGCCTTTCTCTTTGAGAAAGGCTTTTTTATTTGTGCCATTTATTAATGGATATGCAAAGCGGAAATGGTTTCTACAATGATCTACTGAATACTCTTTATTTAGGCGGAAAAACCCACAACACCTTACCTTGAATTTGTGACTTTCCTACCGGTCCCAACTTCTCTATGGGTAAACTACTCTTATGATGTCCTTTAAGCCAAAATAAGCCATTCCTATCAACTTGTGCTAGCGATTTAACAATATAGCCATATCTTGGGTGAAATACCTTCAACAAACTGCCCTCTTTTAAATTAAGCAATCTTAACCAAGGCACAATGAATACATAACTATTTTCAGGTATACGCGGTGACATACTCACCCCTGACACTTTGCAAAAATGAAAACCAAACATAATCTATTCCTTATAAAGGTATCGCCAACGACTCCAGCGATTAAGCTTCTTCAGGCTGTAGGTTAGGGTAAACCAACCTTTCTGCGGGCGGATAAGGGCAAACAGCGGTAAAGGTGCTTACTTGTTTAGTTGCCCAAAATATTTCAGCTAAGCGGTTTACCTTAGCCAATAATGCTAGGGAGGCGTCTTTACTAATATGTTGTTTTGCCTGAGAGCTTGCTAACATAATGCTGTGGACCAATTCATGCAGCTCTGGGTATTGTTTCAACTGTGGTGCCTTAATATAGTCACCCCAAATCACAGTCACTTCTTCTTTTACCCTTAAGCCGTGTAATTCCTTTTGATTAACCAAGCGTAAAAACTCTGCTTGTTCATCTAGTGTTAATGACGGTTTAGCTTTCAATTCGTTTATTAAGTCCACCATACGAATGATGGTCAATGTCGCAATTTGAGCATGAATTGGATCATATATTTTACAGGGAATATCACAATGAGCCATCAACACGGGAAAGTTAAGTTTTTCATCTAATTTGGCAATTATATTATAAAGCATCATTTTCTCCTGTTTATGTGGTCGACACCGCTTTTAGCCGCGGTAATTTCTTTGAAAACGACTATCACCGCTGCAACAATAATTGGTACTAACCACAATAGGTGCACCAACCCAGCGCCTGCTGCGCTATGATCATGCCCCGGATGAGCAAATAATGGTGAACTAAGTAGTGAAAGGGCTAAGGTAAAAGTAACAGTTAACTTTCTCATTTGATAATCCTTCAGTGTGACCGTTAATGCATTACCGGCTGGCTAGCGTTTACGGCTATTTCCATTTTCTTAAGCGATGATAAACAACCATCACAAGCGGGATGTTTTTTACTAAATGCCAATAATGGCATTAACGTTATCTTTAATGAACGTAGCGCAACAAACTGTAGATCTTCACTGTACTGAGATTGTTGTGATAATTCAGTCATACGTTGGTGAGGGATTTGTAAGTAACGAAAAGCAATCTTGGGCTGTTCTTGTGCCTCATATAATATAGCCAAATTATGAAAAGCGCTTATCCATGCCATGAGAAGGTTACTATCCTCAATGTTGGCAAGCCACTGTGCCTCTAAACACTCAATAGCTTGATGATAATACTCTTCAGCTTGAGGTAACTTCTGTTTATTGAAACTATCATTACCTTTCACCAGCAGTAATTGCCAAATATCCATAATAACTAAACCAAACCCTAAATGATAACGATTCTCATTCTAATCTAGTTTTTTGCTACTGTAAAGTTATTTACCGCTCTTTAATTACCTACATCTAGCTAATCTATATTGTAGAAACGTCTTAGACAAAGCTAATAATTGAATAAATAAGCGGCAATAATGATACAAAAATACCGTTAGATTACTTTTGTTAAAAGCCTGATAGATATTATTTGCTAATTAGCCATTAACATTATATTTTTGTGTTATCTCCTTCTGTTTTATCAAACTTATTAAAGAAAAAGAGCCTATTTATGAATGCACCACAACGCGATATCACCTTACGATTTTTAGCTGAACCTCAAGATGTTAACTTTGGCGGTAAAGTGCATGGTGGCGCGGTAATGAAGTGGATTGATTTAGCTGCCTATGCCTGTGCTGCTGGTTGGAGTGGTCGTTATTGTGTTACAGCATATGCTGGTGGCATTCGTTTTGTTGCACCAATTCACGTTGGCAGCTTAGTTGAAGTCGAAGCCAAAGTGATTTATACCGGTAACTCTTCTATGCATATCGCGTTAGAAGTTAATGCTTGTGATCCTAAATCATTGAATCGTCGTTTAACTACTCACTGTATTGTTATTATGGTTGCAGTTGATCAAAACGGTCAGTCTGAACACGTTCCGCAATGGAAGCCTGAAAGCGAAGCCGATAAAAAACAGCATGCTTCAGCAGTTAAATTGATGGAAATGCGTAAACAGATTGGTGAAGAAATGCAGATCTTTGTTGATTAATTTATTCAATTAACAATGTTAAAGCCGCAAACTCTGCTCTAGGTAGAGTTTGCGGCTTTATGCTATAGCCTACCTAAAAATATTTGGCAAAAAGCATAAAATCTTGCCCACTTGATTACATACCGTTTATACTGCGCCAACTCAGCTAAAGCACTTTCTTATTCATACTCATTCTGCATACTCTGCCGCGCAACTCATTAGCGTTTTTCCAAGCTTGAACATATTGATAAAGCTTTACCACCGCATCAGCTATTGCATGTGGCTCATCCACATTTTCGGTCAGCATGCATATCCTCAAGGAAATCTATGAGGTCATATATTTCACGACACAGCAGCGTTTAACCAAAACATCAGTACTTGGGATGTGAAGTCTGTGACAAATATGGAAGCAATATTTTCAGGATCACAACTCTCATCTGAAAATTTCAACGCCTTATTACAAAAATGGAGCATAGATAACGTACAAGATGGTATATCAATTTATTGCTGAGAGACTCCATACTCAGTTGATTAAACGAATGGGGATAGACTAATAACTCTCTATCCCTCAGTGCTCTTTTTTACTCTTCCTGTGCCCCTTCGACCAACACTTTCAACCGTGTTTTCACATCAATCCACTGTGCCATATATTGTGTACTTTTATGGTGGTGATGGTTCAGCATACTACCAATAAAATTCTGCTTTCTGTGCTTTTCAAGATTGCTATCTAATTCTATTAAACGTGTCGTAAGCTCAGCTAATATACTTTCTTGTTGATACATTAGCTGAGCATTTTGTTGCCCTAACTCACTAGCGCATTGCCAAGCCTTTTCATCTTGATAAAGCTTTACTGCAGCATCAGCTATTGCCTGTGGCTCGTTGGCAATTTCGCCTGCCCAAGCTAGATCGGTTTGCATGCTCTCAGCACCAACATCTGTGGTTACTGAAGGGGTTTGGCAATACATAGCCTCAGCCAATTTACCTTTAATACCGGCACCAAAACGTAAGGGGGCTAAACATACTTTCGCACTTTGCATGGCTTGCACTGCATCATCAACCCAGCCTTTAACTAAAAACCCTGATTTTTCATCATGTAAGTCGGTTGCCTTGGGTGGCGGATAAGCGCCATAAATATTAAGTTTGGCATTAGGCAGTTGTCTGCGAATAAGTGGCCATATTTGCTGTTTTAACCACAAAACAGCATCCCAATTGGGTGCGTGGCGAAAATTTCCTATCGCCATAAAATTATCACGTTCAGTGTAACTTGGGTTATCTTGCGTTAGCTGCGCCTCATTTAACATAAACGGACAGTAGTGGATTAAGCTATCATCCACTTTAAATAAACGTTGCAATAACTCTACTTCGACACTGGAAATCATTAAGCTGATATCTGAACGAAATATGGCGGCAACCTCACGTTTGGCCATATCACTAGTTAACAAGTCTTCATCGGTGATACTACGTTTTTGTTTATAAGCTTGATGACGTGCATTGCGTAAAGAGAATAAGTCCTCTGTATCTAAAATTCGTAGTGCTTGTGGGCAATGCTCGCTCACACGCCAACCAAACTGTTCTTCCATCATAAAGCGGTCAAACATCACGGTATCAGGTTGTAAGCTTTTAATGAAATCATCAAAGCTGGTGCAATTTAACTGAATATTTTCAACGGTAATATCAAGTGCAGTTAAGTCAACCATATGCTCGGTTTGCTGAGCAGGGCTAGCAAAGGAAATTTGATAACGTTGTGCTTGAAAGAAGTGGATTAACTGCATCATGCGACTACCTGCCGCAGAAGAGTTAGGCTCTGGCCATACATAGCCAATTATAAGAAGTTTTTTCATTGGGCTATATTATATTTCAATGGACTAAATATCCAATAACATCGTGGTTTTCAATCACAATAGCGAACTATTGCTCAATCAATGCCTGGCTCTTGAAGATTTATTCTCATTGAATTTGTACAAATGATTAATTGATATTTATCAAAAAGAAAGCCACCAGTAAATCATTACTGATGGCTTTAGTTTTCATCTAGCAGGTGTATTGAGTAAGCTAATAAGCCTTACACAATACAGACATTAACTAGTGAGCAGCGTGGTCGTGGCCATCTGCTTTAGGTGCGGCTTGTGGTGCAGCACCTGCTTTTTGAATTTCAAGTAATTCAATTTCAAACTGTAGTACTGAGTTACCCGGAATACGTGGTGGGTTACCGTTAGGACCGTACGCTAAATCAGAAGGGATAGTAAACTTGTACTTAGCACCTACAGGCATTAATTGTACACCTTCAGTCCAACCTTTAATCACGCGGTTAAGTGGGAACGTTACAGGTTCACCTTTACCGTTATAAGAGCTATCAAATGTTTCACCATTCAAAAAAGTACCTGTGTAATGTACTTTCACAGTATCTGTTGCTGCAGGTTTGTCACCTTCGCCAGCACTTAATACTTCGTATTGAATACCAGATTCAGTTACTTGAACACCTTCTTTTTTAGCATTGTCGGCAAGGAATTTAGCACCTTCCGCTAAGCTATTTTCAGAAGCGGCAATAGATGCTGCTTGTTGCTTTTCTTTCATGCTAGCGTCAAGGTTCATTAATAAAGCTTGAATTTCTTCTTTTTCGATAACAGCTTTTCCATCGATGCTATCAACAAAACCACGTACGATTAGCTCTTTATCTAACGTTAAACCTAACTTGTCATGCTCTTCTAAGTTACGTTGCATGTACATACCAATTGAAGCACCTAAGCCGTATGCTTGTTTTTGAACTTCTGTGTCTAATACTGGTGCTTTAGGCTCTGCTTCAACAACTTTTTCGTTACAACCAACAACGGCTACAAGGGCAAGTGCTACTAGGGTAGGCTTGAACAATTTCATCTATATCTCCATTAATACAAAACAATTGGAGAGTAACCCCAATTAGCAAATCTCAATAATGTATGGTGTCTCTTATCGAATAAATCAAGATAACACTAAACAATTTTAAAAAAGAACTTATACTAACGATAAATGCGCAAATAAAAAAGTATTAATATTTTGTTAAAATGTAATCGGATTTTTCTCTTCATATTGTTTGCTTCTTTGGTCGGTTGTAAGCCCACCACACAAGCACCACTACAGCGCTGGCAACAGTCTGTTGAAGGTGCTTATGCCGGCAATATTTCAAGTGATGCTAAATATTCGGTCATTTCGTCTATTCATCATGGCTTAAGTGTTTGGGATTTAGCCACGAATGAGCGACTTTATAACTGGGCGCAAGAGCAAAATACTAGTGATAACCTAGTACTCACTATCGATATTAGTAACAACTCGAGTCATGTACTCACTGCCAATAAAGAAAACTTCGCTCTGTGGAACTTACAGTCAGGTAAATCAGAAGGTTACTGGCAGGTTCGTGAATCAAACATTAGAGATATTGCCATTAGCAATAATGGTGATTACTTACTCATTGGTAAAAGTAATGGCACTGTGGTGCATGTCGCTGTTGATACCGGTAGACGACTCGAGTTTTTAGGCCATAAAGAAAAAGTGAATACCGTAGATATGTTACCCAATGGCCGTGTTGCTATTTCAGGTGGCAATGATTTCACCGCCTATGTTTGGGATACTCAATCAGGGCAAGTGGTTTATCAGTTTAATCATTCTTCTCGTGTATCTAAAGTTGCCCTTGATGCTAAGGGCCGCTACGCCTTCTCAGCTGATAGCATGAAAGGTGCTTATATTTGGGATTTAAAAACCGGTAAACGTATTAGTAGTTTACAAGGTACAAAGCGCCATGAAGTATTTAGTACGGTTCGTTTTTCACCCGATGGTAAAACCATGATTACTGGCGCAGCAACAAGAAAGGTCAGTATTTGGGATATTGCCAGCGGCAAACGCCTCTCACATTGGTTTGTTACCCCTAAAGAGGCTAAAAGACCTACTGGAGCGGTTGTGTATAGTGTCGCATTTGGCGATAATAACGATCTATTAACGATAAGCTCATCAGGATATGTTGAATCATGGCCAATCACGAAATAACCCTTAGTGCACACAGCCCAAATACTAATTATGTTCAACAACTCGAAGAGCGTGTAGACGCATTAGAATCTCGTAATGTTTTTCAAGATGATGTTATTGACCAGCTAAGTGAAGAGCTAGCTGCTCATCAACATGAAATATCTGAGCTAAAACATCAAATACAGTTAGTGGCTAACCGCCGTAAAGATGCTGGTAGTTTATCGGGTGATGCTGAAGAAGTAGAACCGCCACCTCCGCACTATTAGGTATAACTTTAATTTAGTTTCGCTGCCAGAGGTATCTGTCGACTAAGGTCGCACCTTATCAAACGTCATTGCCAAATTTTTAGTCTGAAGCCCAGAGTAAAACGTAAACTTCAACAATAAAATTCGAGGATGACAATAACGATTAAAGTTATCTCAAAATGTCATTCCCGATTCCCCTTACGAGAAATCTAGAACAGGGGTAAAGCTTAAGGTTTAAACACCCCTATCACTTGTTCATTTGCACGCACTACTTCTTCAACTTGTGCTTCCGTTTGCACCATTTGCTCACCACAGCTAACACAGGTTACTTTTTCAACGTTATTCTCTTTGGTCAAGGCCATAGTATCCATTGCCTTGCATTTAGGACAAACAGCACCTGCGATAAATCTCTTTTTTAAGGGCTTACTCATTTTCATCATCTTCTTATTGCATTAAATCCAGGATTATCGCTATTTTACCTTGAATAGTGCCCTTAGGAAAAGCGACAATGCAGCAGCATTTTTTTAGTGGCTATGATCTCAATCAAACTAGGGGCTTTTGATCTTTCTAGATTACTTTTACAGCAACTTGTTTGGTATTTAGGCAAGGCAGAGTATGTGACGTGTAGCTTGCTACTCGAACATACGATAACGATGTATAAATTTCAAACAAGTGCTGCCCTTTAGGGTTCATTTAAAACAAATTTACTCATTGTTACTCTCTTTTTTAATAGAATAACTATGAGGCAAAGCTCGCGCCGCGATTAAATCCGTTTTAAATTGAATAAATTTTAACCCTGAAAGGTCAACAGCCCCTAACCCACTTTATCGAGGAATTACCATTGATTATAGCCACAGACTTAAGCTTAGATAGAGGCGTAAAAAACCTAATAAAATCATCTAGCTTTACAATTCACCCTAACCATAAAGTAGGCTTAGTGGGTAGTAATGGCTGTGGTAAGTCTTCTTTATTTGCTGCACTTTTAGGTGAATTAGCCCCAGATGCCGGTGATTTATCTATGCCAAGCAGCTGGGATATTGCCACGGTAAAACAAGAAACACCTTCTTTAGAGCAAAGCGCGCTCGATTACGTTATGGATGGTGACAAAGAATTTCGTCAACTTGAGCAAGAACTTGAGCAAGCACGAGCGAGCGATAACGGTAATCTTGAAGCCACTATAATTAATCAAATTGATACTATAAACGGTTACAGTCTACCTGCACGTGCAGGTGAGTTACTACATGGCTTAGGTTTTTTGCAGTCACAACTTGCCAATCCAGTAAAAGATTTTTCCGGTGGTTGGCGTATGCGTTTAAACCTCGCACAAGCCTTAATCTCTCGTGCTGATTTATTATTGCTCGATGAACCAACCAACCATTTAGACCTTGATGCCGTTATTTGGTTACAACGTTGGTTAAAACGCTTTACTGGCACCTTAGTACTTATTTCACATGACCGAGATTTTCTTGATACGGTTATTGGTCAAATATTACATATTGAACACCAACGCGCTAAGTTATACAGCGGCAACTACACGGCCTTTGAACGTCAACGCCGTGAACATTTAGCACAACAAGATGCCCAATATCAAAAGCAACAAAAAGAAGCTGCACACTTAACTGCTTTTGTTGATCGTTTTCGCGCTAAAGCCAGTAAAGCAAAACAAGCACAAAGTCGTTTAAAACGTTTAGAGAAGTTGCCTGATTTAGCGCCCGCCCATGTGGATAGTCAATTCACCTTTACCTTTGAAGAGCCTGAAAGCCTACCCTACCCCTTACTTTCTTTGACTGAAAGTCAGTGTGGTTACCCTAAATCTGACCATGGTGAACAAACCATTATCTTAAATGATGTTGGTTTAACGTTAGTTCCTGGCAGTCGTATCGGTTTATTAGGTCGAAATGGCGCCGGTAAATCAACCTTAATTAAATCTCTCGCGGGTGAGTTGGCGATAATTAACGGTGAACGCTATTGTGCACAAGAGTTAAAGGTTGGTTACTTTTCTCAGCATCAACTTGAGCAATTACACCCGCCGTCGAGTCCTGTTGATCATATTTTACGTGCCAAGCCAGCTTTGGGTGAGCCTCAAGCTCGAACTTTCCTAGGAAAGTTTGGTTTTAGTGGTGACCAAGCCTTATCGCAAGTTGCGACTATGTCAGGTGGCGAAAAGGCACGCTTGGTATTGGCACTGATTGTCTTAGAAAAGCCACAATTGTTATTACTCGATGAGCCAACCAACCATTTAGATTTAGAAATGCGTCAAGCCTTAGTCATGGCACTGCAGGACTTTGGGGGCGCAATTATTTTAATTGCCCATGATAGATTTTTACTCGAATCTTGTGTTGATGAATTTTATTTGGTGGCTAATGGTCAAGTCAGTGACTTTAGTGGCGATATTGATGATTATCAGCAATGGCTTAATGATGATAAAAAGCAAACATTAAAGTCGGTTAAAAGTGCCTATGATGGTACAGACAAAGGTTTAGACAAAAAACAATTACGCCAGCAACAAGCAGAATTACGAAAAAAATCAGCGCCTTTACGTAAAGAAGCTGATAAGTTAGAGAAAAAGATCCATCAATGGCAGGAAGAGTTAACTAAGGTAGAAGCATTACTGAGTGACAGTGATATCTATCAAGCAGAACGTAAAACTGAACTAACGACGTTACTTAAGACACAAGCCAAATTAAAAGGCGATATTGAAGATAATGAAATGGAGTGGCTTGAGCTAGCTGAAAGGATTGAAGAAATGATGTCAGTCACGGATTGATTTTTTAATCTACACTTAACGTGAACTTAACCTGCGTTTAATTTAGTTATAGATAACTACGGCGAAAGAGGAATTATTATGAAAGCTAGAAAATTATTATTTACTATGACACTACTCGGCAGTTTATCCGCCTTTGCTCAAGGAAATGATCTTGAACAAGGGATTTATGAACTTAATCGTGGTGAATTTAAGGCTGCCATAGCACAATTTCGTCCGCTAGTTAGTGAAGGGTATGCTCCTGCTCAATATCAAATGGCCCTAGTTTATCAAAATGGTTATTCTGTTGCTAAAGACGGTATGAAGGCACTTGAGCTATTTCAACTTTCCGCATCGCAAAACTACCCTGATGCACAATTTGAATTAGCCCTGATTTACACTGAAGGAAAGCTGATAAAAAAAGATCTCAAAAAAGCTTTTGAGCTCACCAATAAGGCAGCACAAAAAGGTTTAGCGAGCGCTCAATTTAACTTAGCTGTTATGTATGCCAATGGAGCTGGCGTTAAACAAGATGATTTTAAAGCCTCACGTTGGTACAAAACAGCAGCTAATCAAAATTATGTTCTTGCGCAATATAATTTGGCCCTACTCTATAGTGAAGGAAAAGGCGTAGAAAAAAGCACTGAGATGTCTTTTGTTTGGAATACCATTGCCTCATGGAACGGCTATGCCGATGCAGAGAAAAGTCGAGTTCTGGATGAACGAGATCTTTACAATGCAGAGCATTACAATAGAATCGAATCGAGCATAGAAAAAGCAACTGAAATTTACCAAAAAATTAGAGCACAACAAGAGCAAAAAGCAAAGATGGCTGAAAAGCAGAGCTTCTATTGATCTAAATCAGCTTAATGAATGAGCAACTTAATTACACTAGGTTCATTAAGAATGACTTAGAAAATTATGGAGCTCTTTATGAATTTATTATCAATGTTAGCCAATGACCCTGTTGTTATGTTCTCTTTTGGTGGTATCGCCATTATGTTAGGTATATGTGCCTTTTATGTGTATTACTTTATTACACATATTCAAGATGACAGCAAAAACCACAAATAATCGTAACTTTGCCGATAATTTTATTGATACCTAACTTGATAACTTTATCGACTCAGCTTTAAAAAATGTGTCCACCTATCACAAGCTAAATATCTCTCTGTTGCTATACTAAAAGTATCAACTTTTAGTATGCTCGGTGAGGGATGTCGATATGTTATCAGTAAATCAATCTTCTGCTAGTTTGAGCTTTATTGATAAGTTCAACCAACAGAAAGAAGACCAAGCTGAAAAACTCGCCTCGGGGAAGCGCATTAATAAAGCTGCGGATGATGCTGCAGGTTTACAAATCGCTAATCGACTAACCAGTCAAATTAGTCAAAACCAACAACTTAGCTTTAACGCCCAAGACCAAGCTAATATAAATAATGTTGAAGCAGGCGCTTTATCAGCGATTAATGACGGTTTATTACGTGCTGAAGAACTATCGATACAATCGGGTAGTCCACTGTATGACAATGAGGTTATACAAGGGGAATTAGATCAAATTACTGAGCAAATTAATACCCTAGCAAGTGAAGTATTAGGACAAGAGAATTATGTCAGTGGTCTTGATGCAAGTGATCCAGTAAACACACAAGCCATTATTGAGGATACCAGCAATAGTGTAAATGAGCGTGCTATTGCCTTAGGTGCAGATACAAACGCACTTGTTAGCCAAGTTGCGACCTATCAAACCACTGTCATTAATGTTAGCGCTGCACGCTCCCGTATTGAAGATACTGACTTTGCCGCAGAAACAAGCGAGCAAGAACAAAACAAAGCACTTTTAGAAAGTGCCATCATCACTAAAAAAAATGAAGAAGAGCACAAAGGTCTGCTATTTAATAAACTAGTTTAGACGGATGTTAATCTTTCGAGATATCTTTTCAGCGTGTACAATAATGCTTTGTTATTAAAAACTGAAACCACCCTTTTATGATTATCCCTCTAGAACAATTATCCACTGATGTCTTACTCGCTATCATAGAAGATTTTATTTTACGTGAAGGCACTGAATATGGCGCTGAAGATATTAGTAAACAAGCTAAAATTGACCAAGTAAAAAAACAACTAGTGGAAGGTAGCGCGGTATTGGTTTATTCAGAGCTGCATGAGAGCGTTAATATTTTACCTAGTGAACAATTCACTGAGGGCTCAGAAGAACAAATGTAATTTTTCATTAAACTAACCGCGCTTATTTTACAATTGTCTATACTGAGTTCAAGCCTACTTACGTTGAGTGCCAACATACGTGAATACTTTGAGCCAGTGCTTCCTTAAACTGATTACCTTGTTTTGCCTGTTCACGCCGTTGCCAGCGTTTGCTGAGAATGAATCAAAATTACTTATTGGTTATGGAGATCATGACGCCCCTCCCTATGCAATTGAAAAGGCAGAAACACTTTACAGCGGCATCATAAAAGACATTGCCACTGAGATATCTGATGAATTAGATATCGGTGTTACTTTTGTCAAAACACCACGCAAAAGAATTGAACGCTATTTAGAAAGTGACACTATCCATCTTATTTTAATGACTAATCCGACTTGGCTTAAAAGTAAAAAACTGCAATGGAGCGACAGCCTTTTAATTGAAAAAGAAGTCATCGTTATTAAGGATGACAACCTTAAAGAATATCAGGAGATAAGCGATTTAAGAGGTATGATTATTGGTACCATTAGAGGTTATAAGTACCCAGCTTTACAAGAATTTTTTGATCAAGAGTATTTCGTACGATATGACGTTAGTAACCTAGAGGTTAACTTTATTCGTTTGTCGCTTAATCGAGTTGATGCTCTAGTTGGTGCTGAAGTATTAATAAATTATCAATTAAAACAAAGTAAATACTCTCAATTATTCAAAATATTGCCACTGACAATTCATAAATATAACATTCAAGCCGCCTTATCACCCAATGCCCCAATCACTCTCTCTCAATTAAACCTTGTACTAAAGAAATTAAAAGACCAAGGGGTAATTGCTGCTATTTTAAAAAAATACCAAATCGATGAATAACTCACACAAAAAAGCCAGTGACTTAGCACTGGCTTACTAATTTATAGCTTATTTCACCTAATAGTAATAAGTGAATAGATAGCGTGTTACTTACCCTTGAGCATTAGTACTATCAAATATTTTGTCTGCTGATGCTGCGACAAAACCTGTATACAGCTTACCATTATCTAATGGGTAACGTTTAGCAAACTCATAAAAACAACTTGGTATTTCTAGTGTCTTATCAGAGAACTCTACCTCAGCTTTATCTGCAAGGGTTGATGATTGCTCTAATTTAACAACCTCATCACCTTTAACTTCACCGCCATTGGTATTTAAAGCATAACCCGCTTCTTTCAAAGTATTATTAACCGTTAATATATCATCATAGTTATCTAAATGATTGATACTTACGGTAAAGTGATTTGCTCTGTAACCCCAAGCAGCAAGCCAAGCAGCATATTCACTTTCTGCTAGCAAGGTTTGGTAATCTACCGAGCTAATTTCCCATAATTGTCCTGAGTATAAGAAATCATCTCTATCACTCACATTGTCAGGTAATTTCGCAATAAGCGTAGCGATGATAGCTTGTGTTTGCTCAGAGAACTCCTCTACACGCAGCTCACTGATAAAGACTTTAGGCATAGTGCTATCGCTGTGCTCAAAATGTTTGGCATCAAGTTTTTTAGCTGCAAAATCATATTGACCACACTCAGTATAACCCAGTGCTAATAAACCTTTCGCTAATTGCGCTAAGTTAATTTTTGGGTGGTTAAAAGTACGGTAAGCGACATGATCATTAATAACGTCACTGCCATTACCTAGTAACTGATGAATCTTTTCGGCTGATGGGGTTACGTTAATGTATTGTTGCCAAATTTTTGTGAATAGTGCGCTAACTGGAGCTGTCATAATTTTTCCTTTGCTTTACTTGTTAAGGTGTACTCATTGAAACTAATTGAAGGTATTTTTTACTCTTATATACTTTTTAGAGCTGCGATTAACTATTGCTAAAGCATAGCAAAAGTTATCGAGAGTTTTTTGCAGGTAGCAAAACGGTCGGGAAAATAACAGGGTGATATTTTGGCTGACAGCATAAGCTACCCACCAAGAAATTAGATTTGATCGATACTTTTGAAGAAGCACGGACGTTGTCCGGCTTGATGTTGAGATTTATGTTTTTTTAAAGTGTTTGATAACATAACTAAAAAAGTGACCTAATCATGATAATACTGGAAGTTTGCGGTAAGCTCACTTCAGTTAAGGATGCTAATTTAGCATAAATCTTAAGCAAAACGAAGCCCTCCCCTTTGATAGTGATGATTCATCACTAAACTATAAACGGTTTAGTGCTAATTATTTTTCTTAGTTAGTTGTTATCAATAGATTTTTCGATGAGCTTTTATAATTTTTTGCCAAGGAAAATCCCTCGCACCTAAACTAACAAAATCAGGGTTAAGTAGACTTTCTCGCCTATTGTAACTTAATGGCTTAAACTCACTATCTAAAATATCTCCTCCTGCTTGTTCTAAAATGCATTGGCTAGCACCCGTATCCCACTCACCTGTTACCCCTATACGCAAATAACAGTCCGCACCACCTTCTGCAATAAGGCAGTTTTTTAAGGAGCAACTCCCCAAAGCAACATAATCATAATCATAATCTTCATTTAGATACTGCCCCATAAGCTCGAGCTGCTGACGTCGGCTAATAGCGACTTGGATACGCCGGTTTTCTTGATATTTAGCCACCCGAATAGCATGACTAGCTTGGTAATTATCTTTAAAAGCTCCAAGGTTTTTTTGACCATAATAAGTAAGGCAATGATCAGGCGCATGAATCACTCCAAGGGTTGGCCAGCCATTTTCAACCAAAGCAATATTTACCGCAAAATCACCACTACCAATAATGAATTCGCCAGTACCATCAATGGGGTCAAGTAACCAATAACGCGACCAGTCTTTCCGTTCATTAAATTTAACCGCACCTACTTCTTCAGAAATAATGGGGATATCAGGAGTCAGGGTTTGCAGTTGATCCATTAAGATATCATTTGCCGCAATATCTGCACTGGTAACCGGACTTTCATCGGCTTTAGTTTCTGCGGTATAGTTTCCTTGACGATAGTATTTCATTACCTCCACGCCAGCTTTCTTAGCACTTTCTAAGGCAATGTTTAGTAGTTTATCTTGGTCCATCGTTATATCCCGTTCATCTTTGCTTTAGTGCGTGATCATTTTGGAAGAAGATCTCGCACTAACATTAATGCTGCAATACTGCGTGCTTCGGTAAAATCGCTCTGTAGTAATAATTCTTTATAGTCTTTAATCGGCCAAGATACCACTTCTAATGGCTCAGGCTCATCACCTTCAAGTTTGGCACTGTACAATTTTTTAGCTAAAAAAATGGTCATTTTGGCGTTAAAAAATGCCGGTGCCATCATTAATTCGGTAATTTGATGTAATTGTTCACTACCATAACCAATTTCTTCCTGTAGCTCTCGATTAGCCGCTTGCTCAGCAAGTTCACCTTCATCAACAAGGCCTTTGGGAAAACCCAATAAATAGCTATGAGTACCGGCACAATATTCTCGTACTAATAATAAGGTTTCATCATCGATCATAGGCACAATCATCACAGCACCTCGACCTGAGCCCATCATCCGCTCATACTGTCTCTGCTCGCCATTACTAAAGGTTAGATCAATTTGTTCAATGCCAAACAAGGCACTTTTCGCCACCTGTCGACGATTTGTGATGATAGGTAATTGGTTTTTATCAGCCATAGTGCTAGCTACATTACTTAATTATTTCTCTTGGTATATCACTATAATGACACGATAAACAATACTTTTGGAATAGCTAAATGTTAATATTTATTGTATTGAAATATATATTGAGGAATGACTTATATGGCAGCCATTAAATGGTCGGAGATTTCTACCGTTTTAATTGATATGGACGGTACAATTTTAGATTTACACTTTGATAACCACTTTTGGTTGGAGCACTTGCCACTACGTTATAGTGAGAAAATGTCAATCTCACTTACTGCTGCAAAGGAAAAACTGAAGG
>Ga0209395_1003862_pt1 | contig 18143 bp, 15 predicted proteins | sample GOMGulsemesocosm_3_FD_184635 | JGI IMG/M metagenome (GOLD analysis project Ga0209395, IMG submission 184635) | Methane-oxidizing microbial communities from mesocosms in the Gulf of Mexico - GOM9D Gulf of Mexico (SPAdes) (version 2) | ecosystem: Environmental > Aquatic > Marine > Cold seeps... | reverse complement strand
GAAGAGGTTTTTTTGTTTTAGGAGTTTTACTGATTAAATAGACACCTATGATCACTAAAAAACAACTTGTAATTTTTACCGGATTGATGTCTTGAGCATATGCTGTAAAGCCCAGCACATAAGCGTAGATACTCACCATAATAAAACTCACTGCTGGTTGCAGGTAAATATAACTTCCACTCACCGCTGGAGAAACAAATTTCAAGGCATAAATATTAAATAAATAGGCTAAAAATGTAGTTCCAATAATAACAAAGGCAACAGCAAAATAGGTTTGAGAGGTAAATGTAGAAAAATCTGTAGTCATAATGTCTGTGATTCCAAACGGAAACATACATAAGAACCCAAATAAGAAAACCCAGCTAATAATTGTAATCGAATTGTATTTTTTCATCAAAGGTTTTACCACTACTAAATACAAACCGTAAGAAAAGGCATTGATAAAAATAAACAAGTTTCCAAGCAACGTGCTCGTTCCGTCAGATTGATTTCCATATGCAATTAATAATACAGCACCGCTTCCACCAATGCTAATTCCGAGTAGTTTATTTCTAGTGATTTTCTCTTTTAACAAGATCGCACCAAAAACCACAGCAACAATTGGAACTGCTGTAATAATAATAGAAGCATCAATAGGAGAGGTTAAATTCAATCCATGAAAAAACAATAATTGATTGGTAGCAACCCCTAATACTCCACAGAGGATCAATTTCGGAAAATCTTTTTTAGCAACCTTCTCTTTGATAAAAGACTTGATAAACCAAAATAACAGTCCAGCACCAAGAATCCGTAGAAAAACAAAAGCAGAAGGGCCAATTTTATTGGGCATCACACCTTTGGCAATTAAATAATTTGCTCCGTAAATAACGTTAGCACCTAATAATGCGAGATGTGCTTTTAAAATATTATTTTTCAAAATGCTGAATTTATAACTACAAAGAACCGTCTTTTTTGTGAACGAATAACATGGCAAATAGAGATAAACGATTTTAATGTTTTTGTTAATTTTATACAGCGTATCACGATCAATTTAAGCAAGTTCGTTTTTGCGTTATTCTTTTGTAGAATAGCCGTAACTTTGGCGCTTCTAAAAAAGCAGAAATAGCATGCAGTACGATCATATAGAGATAGAAAAGAAATGGCAGAAAGAATGGGAGAAGAGAGGAACTTTCAAAGCCAGTAATACTTCAGAGAAACCTAAATATTATGTGTTAGATATGTTTCCATATCCTTCAGGAGCAGGATTACATGTTGGGCATCCGTTAGGGTATATTGCTTCAGATATTTATGCACGTTACAAACGTCATAAAGGATTTAATGTATTACATCCGCAAGGATATGACTCTTTTGGATTACCAGCAGAACAGTATGCAATCCAAACAGGGCAGCATCCTGCAAAAACTACAGAAGAAAATATTACAACCTATAGAAGACAATTAGATCGCGTTGGTTTTTCTTTTGATTGGTCTCGTGAAGTGCGTACTTCAAACCCAGCATATTATAAATGGACACAATGGATTTTTATTCAGTTGTTCAATTCTTGGTACAATAAAGACACTGATAAAGCAGAAGATGTGAAAACATTGATTGCCCTCTTTAAAAAATCTGGAAACGCATCTGTAAATGCGGTTGCAGAGGATGATGTAAAATCGTTTTCAGCAGATGAATGGAAGGCATTCACCAAATCAGAACAAGAAGAAATAGTATTGCAATACCGTTTAACCTATTTGTCAGATACCGAAGTAAACTGGTGTCCATCATTGGGAACGGTGTTGGCAAATGACGAAATTGTAAATGGCGTTTCAGAACGTGGAGGCCATCCTGTTGTTCGTAAGAAAATGACACAATGGTCTATGCGAATTTCTGCTTACGCACAACGCTTATTAGACGGATTAGAAAAAATTGATTGGCCGCAACCGTTAAAAGATTCTCAAACCAATTGGATTGGGAAATCTGTGGGAGCCATGGTTTCATTTGATGTTGCAGGTGGAGCAAAAAAAGAAAGTACAGAAGTAAAATTATCATTCAAAGAATTAGAAGCCTTAAAAGAATTGCGTTTGAATTTATCAAAGGCAGAAGGTATTCTTTGGAATGAGATAAAAAATAAAAAAGGAGCATCGAAATTCAGAAAGAAATACACCATTGGTGCATTTATGGTAGATTACGTATGCTTGGCAAAGAACTTAATTGTGGAGTTTTCTGGTAAAGAAGACGAAGCTGCAAGAACTGAATTCTTTCACAAAGAAGGATTTAATGTCATTCGTTTTACAAACGAAGAGGTTGTGCAAAATGTGTTGAAAGTTGTTTCTGAAATAAATTTTGCAATTCAATTTCCTAAAGTAGTAGAAACTGAAAAAACAGTTATCACTTCAAGTGTCGCTGAAAAACCTCATAAAATAGACGTGTTTACAACCAGACCTGATACGGTTTTTGGAGTGTCTTTTATGACGCTTGCTCCAGAACACGAATTGGTATCACAAATTGTAACCGACAAACAAAAAAAGGAAGTAAACGCATATATTAAAGCAACTACTAAGCGTTCTGAACGCGAAAGAATGGCAGATGTAAAAACCATTTCTGGTGTGTTTACAGGGGCCTATGCAGTGCATCCGTTTACGGGAAAGCAAATCCCGATTTGGATTGGAGATTATGTGCTTGCAAACTACGGAACAGGTGCTGTGATGGCAGTTCCTTGTGGAGATCAGCGTGATTATGATTTTGCAAAACATTTTAATCTTGAGATTCCGAATATCTTTGAAAACATCGATATTTCTGAAGCAGCACATGCTGATAAAAACGGAACTAAAATTGCAAATTCTGATTTCTTAAATGGATTGTCGTACAAGAAAGCGATGAAATTAGCTATTTACGAATTGGAAAAACAAGGCTTTGGAGAAGGGAAAATAAACTACCGTTTGCGAGATGCTGTATTTAGCAGACAACGGTATTGGGGAGAACCTTTTCCAGTATATTATAAAGACGGAATGCCACAAATGATTGACGAGAAATACTTGCCAATTGTATTGCCAGAAGTAGAAAAATATTTGCCAACCGAAGATGGGAAACCACCTTTAGGAAACGCAACAGAATGGGCTTGGGATTCTCGTGCTAAGAAAGTCGTATCAAACGAAAAGTTGAAAAATAAAACGGTATATCCATTAGAATTAAACACCATGCCAGGTTGGGCAGGGAGTTCTTGGTATTTTAACCGATATATGGATCCTACCAACGAAGGGGAGTTTGCTAGTAAAGAGTCATTAGACTACTGGAAAGAAGTAGATTTATATATTGGTGGTTCTGAACATGCAACAGGACATTTATTATATGCGCGTTTTTGGCAAAAATTCTTGTTCGATAAAGGCATTGTTCCTGTTGATGAGTTTGCGAAAAAACTAATCAATCAAGGAATGATTTTAGGAACTTCTGCTTTTGTATATAGGGAAGAAGGAACAAATACATTTATATCAAAAGGATTAATTGAAGGGAAAAAAGTACAGCCAATACATTCTGATGTTTCATTAGTAAATGCTTCTGACGAGTTAGATGTTGAAGGTTTTAAAAACCATCCATTAAATGCAGATTTTAAAGATGCTGAATTTATTTTAGAAGAGGGTGTTTACAAAGTTGGCCGTGAAGTAGAAAAAATGTCGAAGTCAAAATACAATGTGGTAAGTCCTGATGCTATTTGCGAAGAATACGGAGCAGACAGTTTACGATTGTTTGAAATGTTTTTAGGGCCTTTAGAACAAGCAAAACCATGGAAAACTTCAGGTATTTCTGGGGTATCGTCTTTCTTAAAGAAATTATGGAAGTTGTACCATAATGGAGAAACGTTTGAAGTTTCGGATGTTGCCCCAACAAAAGACGCGTTAAAAACCTTGCATAAAACCATTAAAAAAGTAGAAGAAGATATTGAAAATTTCTCTTTCAATACTTCGGTTTCTACTTTTATGATTGCTGTAAACGAACTAACAGCATTAAAATGCAACAAACGTGCAATTTTAGAACCTTTGGCAGTATTGGTTTCGCCATATGCACCCCATATCGCAGAAGAATTATGGAGTTTATTGGGGAACAAAGAATCTATCTCAACAGTAGATTTCCCTGTATTTGATGCTTCTCATTTGGTAGAAAGCTCTAAAAACTATCCAGTTTCATTCAATGGTAAAATGCGTTTTACCATGGAGTTGCCATTAGACATGAGCAAAGAAGCTATTGAAAAAGCAGTGATGGAGCACGAAAAAACAATTGCACAACTCGCCGGGCGAGAGCCAAAGAAAGTAATTATTGTGCCTGGTAAAATCATCAACATTGTGGGCTAGCACACAGTGTGCTCTTGGGATGAGTTTGTTTGTGGGTATATAAGTTGTCATTTCGAAATGAGCTCGTTAGCGATTGAGAAATCTTAAGGAATAGACATAATTCTTGTAGAATAAGTGTTCGTTCGTGTAGTTTTTTTTAAAAGAAAATTGTAGCGAGAAAAATTAAAATATGAAAATGGATTTGTACGAAGTTATAGGAATGATTGCAGCTGTATTAACAACGGCATCATTTTTACCACAGGTGTATAAAACATGGAAAACAAAAGATACCCAAGGCTTGTCTTTAACAATGTACGTTTGTTTTTTTATGGGCATCGTTTTGTGGTTAATTTACGGAATTCACATCGATAGCTTACCTATGATACTAGCAAACGGAATTACTGTGGTTGCCTCATTTTTTCTGATACTCATGAAGCTAAAACACAAATAGATTTAAAATATGCATTAGGCCGTTATTGAAAACTCAATAGCGGCTTTTTTATAATTCATTATTTCGTTACCTTGTCACTTTAAAACACATCCAAAATGAAAATCGAGTTTTTTTTATTTGTAGTACTTTTTGTTAGTTGTTCTCAAGAAAAGTCAACAAAGGAATACCTAATTGATTCTTGGGAAACGACCTATTTAAAAATAGACATGCCAACCTATCAAAATTCGGATTCTACCGTTGTTTTTGAAGATAAATTTTTGAATAATCCACCAAGAAGAGCACAATCTAAATACAATAAAGACGGAACATTTTCTGCCTGGTTTATCAACCAAAAAGGAGAAAAGCAAGGAGCGTCTACGGGAAAATGGAAGGTGAGAAACGATTCACTATTTGTCGAATTTTTCTATGGAGGTAGAGATGTTGAGGTAGGGTATTTGATAGAGAAAACAACAGAAGGCTTTGTGGGCAAATGCAAATATGACTGGGACGTAGATGGAGAGTTTGATGATGTATTACTAATGAAAACAAAACGAATTACAGTTAAATAATGTTTCAGTTTAAAAGCATATCGTTACGTATACGTATTTTCTTTGCCATGATTATTTTGGTGTTGATAGCGTCTATTTTAATGGTTGGGGTTACTATTTACCAGAATGATGAGCAAACCGAAGACTATAATATCTCTCGTTTTGGGCGTAAAGAATTAAATACAAAGAAAGATGTAGATTTTGAATTAAAGAGGAATGCAGTTGCCGATTTAACAACAGATAAAATTCCTTCAATTTTCGATAAACGAATTTTTGAAATGTCTTCTGTGCATAACATCGAAATTTCAATGTACGATCTAAAAGGGAATCTATTAATTACATCAACAGCCGCAATAAAACCATTTGATGATGCGAATGCTGATAATATTCCAGCAAGAGTTTTAACAGAGCTAGAAGCAAAATCAAATCACCGAATTTTTAAAACCAATGAAGTAGAAAATATTAGTTTCGAAACCTCATATACCTATATTAACGACTTACAACTAAACAATATAGGTGTTATAAAATTAGAATTTTCTCAAGACAACACAGAGCAAGAGCAAGAGCTTCAAGAATTTATGTATCGACTTGCCTATGTGTATTTACTTATGCTCTTAATGGCAGTCGCACTGGCCTATTTCTTGTCGAGTTATATCACACGCTCCATAAAAACGATCTCTGATAAAATTCATAAAACACGTTTAAATAAGCGAAACGAAAAGATTGAATTTGAATCTGGGAGTTCTGAGATAATTACCTTGGTAAATGCCTACAATCGTATGATTGATGAGCTGCAAGAAAGTGCAGTAAAATTAGCGCAAAGCGAACGTGAGCAGGCTTGGAGAGAAATGGCAAAGCAAGTAGCACACGAAATTAAAAACCCACTGACCCCCATGCGCTTAACCGTGCAAAGCTTCGAAAGAAGATTTGATCCAGAAGACCCTAAAATTAAAGAAAAACTGAAAGAATACAGTCAGACCTTAATTCAGCAAATTGATGTAATGAGTTCTATTGCCTCTGCTTTTTCTGACTTTGCCAAAATGCCAACTCAAAAAAGAGAAGAGATTGATGTAGTAGAAGTTGTTAAGTTGGCCTTAGAGATCTTTAATGAAAGTTATATTTCGTACTCTTTTACAGCGGATAAACTAATTGGGAATTTGGATAAAACACAATTAATTAGAATTGTTACCAACTTAATAACCAACGCAACACAAGCAACAGAAGGTATTGAAAACCCAAAAATTGAAGTACAAGTCTCATCAGAAAACGATACCATTAAGATAGCCGTTTCTGATAATGGAAAAGGAATAGATACTGCCGTTGAGCACTTAATATTTGAACCCAAATTCACCACAAAGTCTAGTGGAATGGGATTGGGTTTACCAATGATTAAAAAAATTATAGAAGCCTATGGTGGTTCAATCGCATTTACATCTTGTGAAAGCGAAGGAACAATTTTTACCGTTACGCTACCAAAAAATTAAACATATGACATTCGAGAATTTATTAATTACCAATGAAAATGGTTGTGCAACAATAACCATTAACAGACCAAAAAAATTAAATGCCTTAAACATTGATACCATCAATGAATTACACAATGCCTTTAAAAATTTAGATGAAGACACCACGGTAAAAGCCATAATTATTATTGGAAGCGGAGAAAAAGCATTTGTTGCTGGAGCAGATATTTCTGAATTTGCACATTTTTCTATTGAAGAAGGAGAAGCCTTGGCAAGAAATGGACAAAAGGTTTTATTTGATTTTGTGCAGAACTTATCCACTCCAGTAATTGCAGCGGTAAATGGGTTTGCCTTGGGAGGTGGACTAGAACTAGCGATGGCAAGTCATTTTAGAATTGCTTCTGACAATGCAAAAATGGGCTTACCAGAAGTTTCTTTAGGGGTGATTCCTGGATATGGAGGTACGCAACGTTTGGCGCAATTAGTTGGTAAAGGAAGAGCAATGGAGTTGGTAATGACTGCAGGAATGATTTCTGCAGAAGATGCTAAGAATTACGGTTTGGTAAATTATGTAACTACGCAAGAAGAATTATTACCACTGGCAACGAAGCTAGCAAGTAAAATTGCAAGAAATTCATCGGTGGCGATTAGCGCAGCAATCAAAGCAATTAATGATAATTATACTGATGGAGTGAATGGCTTTGAAACAGAAATTTCTCAATTTGGAAACTGTTTTGGAACCGAAGACTTTAAAGAAGGGACTACCGCGTTTTTAGAAAAAAGAAAAGCAACGTTTCCCGGGAAATAATAGTTTAGCCATTAGCCATTAGCCATTAGCCATTAGCCATTAGCCATTAGCCATTAGGTTTTTGGCTTTTTATTTTTCTCCATTCCACTCATCATAAAATTGCGCTAGAAAACCTTCCATGTATGTATGTCTATCGGCAGCAATTCGCTGCCCCGTTTTGGTGTTCATTTTATCTTTTAACAAGAGTAGCTTCTCATAAAAATGATTGATGGTTGGTGCAGAAGATTTCTTGTACTCTTCTTTAGTCATTTCTAAATTTGGAGTAATTTCTGGATCGTACAATGCCCTGTTTTTGAATCCACCATAATTAAAACATCGTGCGATGCCAATAGCACCTATGGCATCTAATCTATCAGCATCTTGAATAACAGCCAATTCAGGAGAAGAAAATAATTTTTCGCCAGACAAACTAGCTTTATAAGAAATGTAGTTGATAATGTTCTCTATATGTAGAATTACCTGCTCGTTTACCTGTTGGTTTTCTAAAAATTTTCTTGCAATTCTTGGACCAACAGTTTCATCACCATCATAAAATTTTGCATCAGCAATGTCGTGTAATAAAGCTCCTAAAGAAACAATGAACAAATCTACATTTTCTCCTTTAGCTATGAGTTTTGCATTGTTTAACACCCGTTGGATGTGAAACCAATCGTGTCCTCCTTCAGCGCCTTTTAAGGTTTCTTTTACAAATGCAATTGTGTTTTTAATAATTTGTTGTTTGTCCATGCTGTAAAAATAAAAAATCCGCTCAATTGAGCGGATTTTATCTAATAATTTTTTTTAAAAAAGGCTTTCAATCTAAAAATAGATTAACAAAACTCTTCGTAGGCTTGTGCTAAATTCTGAGCAATCATTTGTGCAGATCGTCCTTCAATATGATGACGCTCTAACATGTGCACTAAATTTCCATCCTTAAACAATGCAATTGCGGGTGAAGATGGAGGAAAAGGAATCATGTATTCTCTTGCTTTTTGTGTAGACTCTTTTTCTACACCAGCAAAAACAGTGGTTAAATGTGTTGGAAACTTATCAGCTCCTAATGAAGCAATTGCTCCAGGTCTTGCTGTTCCTGCAGCACATCCACAAACAGAGTTTACCATTACTAAAGTAGTTCCTTTTTTTGCCAAAGCAGTATCAACATCTGCAGCAGTATATAATGCGTCAAAACCAGCGTTTATCAATTCATCACGCATTGGTTTTACTAATTCTTCTGGGTACATATTTTATATAATTTTGAAGTACAAAGATACTTAAATTTCTAATTAATATTATGTTAAGAATTATTGAATTATGGACGTGTCTATTTTATTGCTTTGTTAAGGGTAGAATTAAAAAAAGCAATAAAATAACCAGGCTTTCCGTTGTATCTTTTTTGAAAGAACAAAAAAGGATGTCACTGCAATCCTTCACGCAAATAAAATAAATACAAATTAGATTGAAACAATCTTAAAAAAGATTCGTCAAACAATAGAACATTGTACATTAGCAGCATTAAAATTAAAATTAAATGGGAAGTTTTACCAAATGGTTAGGAGCAGGATTAGGATTTACGCTTGGAGGACCTATAGGAAGTATTATTGGGTTTGCAGTAGGAAGCTTTGTTGATGGCGTTTCGAAAGAAGACGTTTTAAAAGAATACAAAGAAACACAACGTAAAAGAGGAGGAGCAAGTAACACGCAATCTGGAGATTTTGAAATTAGTTTACTGATTTTAGCCTCTATTGTTATAAAAGCTGATGGAAAAGTAGATCAAAGAGAACTAGATTTTGTAAGGTCACAGTTTATTGGAATGTATGGTAAAGAACGTGCGAATCATGCCTTTAAGTTGTTTAAGGGAATTATTAAAAAAGAAGTGTCTGCGCATCAAGTATGTTTGCAAATACGTCAACACATGCCACATGCATCAAGATTGCAATTACTCCATTTCTTATTCGGAATTGCAAAAGCAGATCAACATGTTGTTGGTTCGGAAGTTGAGGAGATTAAAAAAATTGCAGGATACTTAAACATCAACCAATATGATTTTGAATCGATCAAAGCCATGTTTTATGATGAAACCGACAGCACATACAAAATTTTAGAAATCACAAAATCTGCGACTGATAGCGAACTTAAAAAGGCCTATAGAAAAATGGCTAAAAAGTACCATCCAGATAAATTACAAGACCTAGGTGCGGAGCACAGCAAAGGAGGAAAAGAAAAGTTTTTGCAAATTCAGAATGCCTACGAAAAAATTAAAAACGAGCGTGGCATGTCATAAATATTTCGATTGTTTTTTGAAAAATCTGTAAAACACCTTCAAGTAAGGTGTTTTTTTATGCAATAAACTCGCTAAATCAGAGAAAATCCGTAATTTCGCACATCGATTATACAGCAAGAAAAAATGAGTACGAAATTTACTGAATATAAAGGACTTGACTTACCAAAAGTAGCAGATGAAATCTTACACTATTGGGAAGAAAATAACATCTTTGAAAAGAGTGTAACAACACGTGAAGGAAAAGAGCCATTTGTGTTTTTTGAAGGGCCACCTTCAGCAAACGGTTTGCCTGGTGTACACCATGTATTAGCTCGTGCGATTAAAGACATTTTTCCAAGGTATAAAACCATGAAAGGATTCCAAGTAAAGCGTAAAGCTGGTTGGGATACACATGGGTTGCCTGTAGAATTAGGTGTTGAAAAAGAATTGGGAATTACCAAAGAAGATATCGGAACAAAAATTACAGTAGAAGCGTATAACGAAGCCTGTAAAAAAGCAGTAATGCGCTATACTGATATTTGGAATGATATGACCCGAAAAATTGGCTATTGGGTAGATATGGAAGATCCATACATTACCTATAAGTCTAAATATATGGAGTCTGTTTGGTGGTTGTTAAAGGAAATTTACAACAAGAAATTGATGTATAAAGGCTATACAATTCAACCGTATTCTCCAAAAGCAGGTACCGGATTGAGTTCTCATGAATTAAATCAACCTGGAACTTATCAAGATGTAACCGATACTACAGTTGTTGCACAGTTTAAAACCATTAAAGAAACATTGCCGAGCTTTTTACAGGTTGATGGAGATGTGCATTTTTTAGCTTGGACCACTACGCCTTGGACCTTACCAAGTAATACCGCATTAACAGTTGGAGCTAAAATTGACTATGCTTTGGTTGAAACCTTTAACCAATATACATTTGAACCAATCAAAGTTGTACTTGCTAAGAATTTAGTAGCGAAACAATTTGCAGGAAAGAAATTTAAGCTGGTAGAAGCTGCTACTGAATTAGCAACATATTCAGAAGGAGACAAGCAAATTCCATATACAGTTTTAAAAGAATTTAAAGGGAAAGACTTGGTTGGAATTAGGTACGAGCAATTATTAAAATATGCTTTGCCCTATGAAAACCCAGAAAATGCATTTAGAGTTATTTCTGGAGATTTTGTAACTACAGAAGATGGAACCGGAATTGTACATACTGCTCCAACATTTGGACAAGATGATGCCGTGGTTGCCAAACAAGCAACACCAGAAATTCCGCCATTATTAGTATTGGATACTGATGGGAACCCTGTTCCTTTGGTAGATTTACAAGGGAAGTTCAGATCAGAAATGGGTGAATATGCAGGTAAATATGTAAAAAACGAATATTATGATGATGGCGAAGCACCAGAGAAATCTGTAGATGTAGAGCTTGCTATTCAGTTAAAAACAGAAAATAAAGCCTTTAAGGTAGAGAAATATGTGCACAGTTATCCAAATTGTTGGAGAACAGACAAGCCTATTTTATACTATCCGTTAGATTCTTGGTTTATCAAGATAACGGACGTGAAAGATAGAATGCACGCGTTAAACGAAACAATTAACTGGAAACCAGAATCGACAGGAACGGGTCGTTTTGGAAACTGGTTAAAGAATGCCAATGATTGGAATTTATCACGATCTCGTTTTTGGGGAATTCCATTGCCTATTTGGAGAACTGAAGATGGTAAAGAAGAAATCATGATTGGTTCTGTAGAAGAATTGAAATCAGAAATGAAACGTGCCGTTGATGCAGGTGTAATGTCTGAGGATATTTTTGCTGATTTTGAGGTTGGAAACATGTCAGAAGAAAACTATGATAAAATCGACTTGCATAAAAATGTGGTTGATAAAGTGGTATTGGTTTCAGCATCAGGGCAACCTATGAAACGTGAAAATGACTTGATTGATGTATGGTTTGATTCAGGTGCAATGCCATATGCACAATGGCATTATCCTTTTGAAAATAAAGAATTGATTGATGCTAAAGAAACCTATCCAGCAGACTTTATTGCAGAAGGTGTAGATCAAACCAGAGGTTGGTTTTATACCTTGCATGCCATAGGAACCATGGTTTTTGATTCAGTAGCCTACAAAAATGTAGTATCTAATGGATTGGTATTAGACAAAAATGGACAGAAAATGTCGAAACGTTTAGGGAATGCAACAGACCCTTTTGAAACGTTGAAAACATATGGCGCAGATGCCACACGTTGGTATATGATTAGCAATGCAAACCCGTGGGATAATTTAAAATTTGACTTAGAAGGAATTGCAGAAGTTCGTCGTAAGTTTTTTGGAACTTTATACAACACCTATTCGTTCTTTACACTGTATGCAAACATAGATAAGTTTAGCTATGCAGAAGCAGATGTTCCGTTAAATGAAAGACCAGAAATAGATCGTTGGATATTATCAGAATTGCACTCGTTGGTAAAAAGAGTAGATGGTTTTTATAATGAATATGAGCCAACAAAAGCAACACGAGCAATTTCTGAGTTTGTGCAAGAATTTTTAAGTAATTGGTATGTAAGATTGTGTAGAAGACGTTTCTGGAAAGGAAGCTATGAGCAAGATAAAATTTCGGCGTATCAAACATTGTATACCTGTATGTTAACGGTTGCAAAATTAAGTGCTCCTGTAGCGCCGTTCTTTATGGATAGGCTTTACAAAGACTTAACGCAAACAACACAGCAAGAAAATTTTGAAAGTGTACATTTGGCTGATTTCCCAATATATGACGAATCATTTATTGATGCTTCTTTAGAACGTAAAATGGAAAATGCTCAAACCATTACTTCTTTAGTATTGTCATTAAGAGCGAAAGAAAAAATTAAAGTACGTCAGCCCTTACAAAAGATTATGATTCCGGTATTGGATGCGACTCAAAAAGACGAAATAGAAGCCGTTTCAGATTTGATTAAGCATGAGGTAAACGTAAAAGAAATTGAGCTGTTAGATGATGCCTCAGGTATTTTAGTGAAGCAAATCAAACCCAACTTCAAGACCTTAGGTCCTAAGTTTGGAAGGGATATGAAGGCAATTTCTAATGCGATTCAAAACTTTAGTCAAGACGATATTATTAAAATAGAAAAAGATGGAAATCTTTCTATTAAAATTGGTGAAAAAAGTATACATTTGGATATCACCGATGTAGCAGTTTCATCAAAAGATATTGAGGGCTGGTTAGTAGCAAATGCCAATGGATTAACAGTGGCGTTAGATGTTACAATTTCAGAGGATTTGCGAAAAGAAGGAGTTGCAAGAGAATTGGTAAACAGAATTCAGAATTTACGTAAAGATTCGGGATTAGAAGTAACAGATAAAATTAAGTTGACCGTTTTAAACTTTGAAAACTTACAAGCTTCTGTTGCAGAAAATAAAACATATATTATGAGTGAGACGTTAACCTCTGAAATGGTTTTTGTAGACTCATTAACAGATGGCGTTGAGGTTGAATTTGACAACATCAAAAGCAAAATATTAATTAATAAAGTGTAAGCATTATGACAGAAAATAAAGTCAGATACTCAGATGAAGACTTACAAGAGTTTAGAGAAATTATCTTAAAAAAAATTGCCAGAGCAGAAGAAGATTTAGCATCACTTCAAAGTGCCTATAAAAATGACGCAAATAACGGGACTGATGATACATCTCCGTCATTTAAATCATTTGATGAAGGTGCAGATACCATGGCTAAAGAAGCGAATGTGCAATTGGCAATTCGTCAGGAAAAGTTTATTAGAGATTTAAAAAACGCGTTACAGCGTATTGAGAATAAAACATACGGCGTATGTAGGGTTCTTGGAAAGTTAATTCAAAAAGAACGCTTAAAATTAGTACCCCATGCTACGCTTAGCATAGAAGCTAAAAGAAAACAATAAAACAAAAGAGCTTCCTATTTGGAAGCTCTTTTAAAATTCATTCACATTTTTTTTATATGTCAAAAAAAACGGTAGCTATTCTTACCATTTTATTCGCCTTAATATTAGATCAAGCAAGTAAAATTTATATAAAGACTCATTTCCAATATGGCGAAACGGTTCATGTTTTAAGTTGGTTTAAACTACAGTTCATAGAAAATAACGGTATGGCTTGGGGCTTTGAGTTTGGAGGAAAAGCAGGGAAGTTATTTTTGACACTATTTAGAGTCGCTGCAGTTTTTGGAATTTTATATTGGTTGAGAAATACCATTAAAAGAAATGCGCATATTGGAGTGGTAATTGCCATTGCATTGGTTTTTTCTGGGGCGGTAGGAAATATTATTGATTCTGTTTTTTATGGAGTTATTTTTGATGCACCAGCACATGGCACTGCAACACTTTTTGCAGAGAATCCTTATGGAGAATTATTTTATGGTAGGGTAGTAGACATGTTGTATTTTCCTATTTATGAAGGAGAAAGTTTTACCTTCTTTAATGCTATTTTTAACGGCGCAGATTCTTTTATCACCATAGGCGTACTCTTGTTATTTCTATTTAATAAACAAGCCTTTCCGAAAGAAGAAAAGCAAGTAAAATTATAATTCTACAGCAAGCTCGATTAACTTTTTTTGAATTCCGTAAATAACTAATCCGGCAACGTTTTTAGAACCTGTTTTAAGTAATAAGTTATTGCGATGTCCATCTACAGTTCTTGGGCTAATATATAGTTTTTTAGCAATTTCTCCAGTGGTTAATTGCGCACAGATTAATTCTAAAACTTCACGCTCTCTATTCGATAGTAATTTTTTATCTAAATCGCTTTTTATCTTTTTACCACTAGAAGAAAGTAAGTTTTCGTGTATGGTTTTCATCACTTTATCATCGTAGTAAAACCCTTTGTCAAATACTTCATTGATGGTGTGTACAACAACTTTAGGATTTGTGTTTTTTAATAGGTAAGAAGAGGCTCCAACATCTATCATATTGGTAATAAATGATTTACCGTCGTAACTTGTAAGCGCTATGATTTTTATTGTAGGGAATTTTTTATGGATAATCTTGGTGGTTTCAACGCCATTAAGGACAGGCATTTTTAAATCCATTAGAATAATATCAGGCAAGTTTTTAGCGTCGAGTTTGTCAATTAGCTCTTGACCATTTTCTGCCTCAAAAAGAATTTCAAAATTTTCTTCTCTTTGCAAAAGAAAAGAAATCCCTTTTCTAAATAACTGTTCATCATCAGTAAGTGCAATTTTTATGTTTTTTTTCATCATTAAGGGGATTAAATATTTATTGTAAACGTAGCGCCACTTTTAATTTTGCTTTTAATAGTTAACGTTCCGTTTAATAATTCGACTCTACTTTCTATATTTTTCATTCCTAAGCCTTTTTGAAATTTGGAACGTTTTAAATCAAAACCAATACCATCATCCGAATACTTTAGATGTAATTTGGCGTTGTCTATTTCAAGGACTAAGTTAATATTTTTTGCTTTACCATGCCTAATAGAATTATTGATGAGTTCTTGTAAAACTCTAAAAAGATGCAGTTCTTGGGTTTTATTTAGGTGGTTTTTATGGTATTTTAACGTGTAAGAAATCAGTGTTTTTTTACTTGTATTAAAATCATCTGCTAGTTCTTCTATGGCAGATTGTAGTCCAAATTTCTCGAGTATTGGAGGCAGTAAATCATGAGCAATTTTACGCGCACTTTGCAAGGCTCTATTGGTCACATCAATAATGCTATTGTTCACTTCTAAATACTCTTTTTTAGACAGGTCTCCATCTAATAAGAGATTCGAGTTAAGGTGAATTACATTTAGCTTAGAACTGATATCATCATGTAGATCTTGGGCTATACGCTTTCTTTCATTTTCTTGGGTAAGAATAGTGGCATGAATTAATTCTTTTTGATGTACTAGCTCTGCAGACTTTTTTTCTAGCTCTTTTTCAATAATTTTTTTACGAGAAAAGAAGAAAAAGAGGAGTAATGAAACGGCCATTAATAAGAGCAATATAACACCAATAATAACAATGGTTATTACTTGGTTGTCCTTTGAAAATAATTCTTCCATCTAGTTGTTTGGTTGGGCGAAAACGAAGATAATTAAAAATAGATTGGAATTGCTAGCTGATGTTTGAAAAAAAAATGAAAATCAGGTACTTCTACCTGTGGTTTTTTTGATTTGAATGCCCTTTTTAGCTGTAAAAAGGAGGTTTAATTAATAATAACAACCTTAGATCTTAACCAAAATTTAAGGTTGTTATTATTGGGGACTTCTATATAGTATTTGATACTATGGTATTATTCTTCATCACACATGTCTGGGCAACTTTCTGTGAAGTCATATATGTTTCCTTCATTGGGATCTGGATCTCCTTCGTTGTTTGTCTTTCCTAAATAAGAATTTGCCTTTTTTAGCAGTAAGCTTCCGTTATATGCTTTTTGGATAAATACAGGAGTTAGTTTGTTATTGGTGTTGATGCCTAAAAATAGTGCAATTGCACCGACATTTTTTGAGGAGATCATGTCTTCAACAATTTGTTTTGGCAGACTATAATAGCGTAAACGCTCTCCTTCATAGGTGATAAGGTTTTCGATTTGTTTTTTTTGAACGGCATTTTCCCAGGTATTGATGTAGGTATAGGCAGTTTTGTAAGGTAATAAATGTGTCGTCGCATTAGAAGGTTCGTTATAGGAATACCTGCTATACTGTAATTCATTTATACTGTTTTCTAATGCATTCTCTGTGTTTAAAACACTAGAAAATGAGCTTACAATACGTCCTTTTTGACTGATTCCTGCAATGTCAATTGCCAATTCTTGATTTAGATTAAGACCAAGGGTAAATCGAAATTTTACAACATCCTTTTGTAGGCATATGCTCCGGAGTTTTTCTGCATCAATGTGATGGTGTGAAAGCATGGATTGATTGTTGTAAAAAGCAGTAGTTAATTCGGTTTGATTCCAGTTTTTTTGAAGTGTTGGAAGGTTGTTTTCTGTTTCAGAAAATTGATCATTGATACAGGCAATAAATAGGATTGCTGTAAGTAAAATGGGTACTAATTTTGTTGTTTTCATGCCGAGGGAGCTTTAAAAATGAATACTAATTGTCCTGCCCAAATAATAGTACTTAGCTGATGTAAGTGTTTATTAATGGAAAAAAATGAATTCTAATAAAGTAAGGTGGGTTGTTGCGTGCTGCTTATTTACGGGAATAAATAATGAATGCAATTATACGGGAAGTGGAAAATGACTGCGCAACAAAGAATCTTCATGTACGTGATTTGTATACTGGTAATAAAAAGAATTTTTGATGTTTTGTGATTTCATAGTACCTTAAATGTACACTTTTTCTTTGTAAGTGTCGCTAAAAGACTAAAAAACAGGTATTTATACCTATTTTTTATTTAAGTAAAAAATGTTATAAAAATGTTAAAGAAATTTGGTACTGACGCTTAAACTAAGAAGGAGACTCGTTTTTTCTGAAGTGAGTATACCATTCAGTTAAAATTAAAAATTGGTATACGATGTAAAGGCTTACATTGGCATACCATACAATTCTTTTGATATCTGCTTTAATGTTTCCTGCTGTAAATAATAACGTACTGCAAAGAATGTATAAAAAAAATCCAGCGACAATATAGTTGAACTTATTGTTTTCTCTTTCTATTTTTTGAATGAAAAAAAGAAGGCTATAAAACATCAATGGAACCGAGGTAATGACAATTTCAAAAATACTATAACTGTAATAGGCTGACGGATATAAACTGTAATAGATGGCTAGCATGCTAAGTACTGTAAAAAGCACGAAAGTGATTATTTTTTTGTAAAAAGCATGCTTCAATAGCTGTTTAAAAAAAAAGCTTAAAAACAAAAACTGCCCAATAAAATAATAATGAGACAGGTATAAGTTTGGAATTTTATAGGATCTTAAATACTTTGAGGTTAGTTGTATAATAAGAATGGTTGCTAAGTAAAAAGAAAAAATTTTAATTGCAGTTGAATAACTTCGGTAGTTTTTAAAAAAAAGAATACAATTGGTAATTAATAACAGGTGTCCAAAATTGGCAAGTAGATTGTAAGAACTCATATTTGGGGGTGTATATCTTACACACGAAAGAACACTCTTTGATGTGGTTTTTTAATTGAATCGTGATTCTAAGGTACGTAAATAAAAAGAAAGTGGTTTTTTGGGGGTGAGATTTCTCGTCACTCCTTCGTCGTTCTGTCGAAATGACGAGGTGGACTGTCATTTCGAAATGAGCCGTTTTAGGTGATTGAGAAATCTGCTTGTCTGTGGTTAAAACTGTGTTTGTAGATGTGATTTATGAGATTTCTCGTCACTCCTTTGTCGTTCTGTCGAAATGACGAGGTGGA
>Ga0209395_1003860_pt1 | contig 18144 bp, 14 predicted proteins | sample GOMGulsemesocosm_3_FD_184635 | JGI IMG/M metagenome (GOLD analysis project Ga0209395, IMG submission 184635) | Methane-oxidizing microbial communities from mesocosms in the Gulf of Mexico - GOM9D Gulf of Mexico (SPAdes) (version 2) | ecosystem: Environmental > Aquatic > Marine > Cold seeps... | reverse complement strand
CAATGGTTGATACAAACTCTGACCCAAGAGAGGTTGATTTTGTAATACCAGCAAACGATGATGCATCTAAATCTATCAGCAAGATTTTAACTCATGTTACTGAATCTGTTGCAGAAGGATTATCAGACAGAAAAGCTGAGAAAGATTCTAAAAAAGCTGAAGACACAAAAGAAGTTGAAAAAGCTGAAGCTCCAAAGGCTGAAGCTAAAGCTACTGAAGTTGTCGCTCCAGAAGCAAAAACAGAAACTCCAACAGAAGAAAAATAATAACTAGTATTTAAAGTAGCCTGACTTTATACCAAAAGTCAGGCTATTTAATTTTAAACACATACACGATGAAAATTACTGCTGCTGACGTAAAAAAATTAAGAGATGCTACTGGTGCTGGAATGATGGATTGTAAAAAATCATTAGTTGAAGCCGAAGGAGATTTCGACAAAGCATTAGATATATTGCGTAAAAAAGGTCAAAAAGTTGCTGCAAAAAGAGCCGACAGAGATTCTTCTGAAGGAGCTGTTATTGCTGTAGTAAATGACGACGCAACTGCTGGTGCAGTTGTTTGTTTAAATTGCGAAACTGATTTCGTTGCAATGAATGATGATTTCGTAAAATTAGCAAAAGACTTCGCTAACTTAGCATTAAGCTACGATACAAAAGAAGAGTTTTTAGCTGCTGACTACAATGGTATTACTATTGCTGAAAAGCTAATAGAACAAACTGGAGTAATTGGTGAGAAAATTGAAATCGGAGGATACAAGAAATTAAGTGCTCCTTTCGTTGGATCATACATTCATGTTGGAAACAAAATCGCTTCTATCGTAGGTTTATCTGCTGCTGTGGATAATGCTGCTGTATTAGGTAAGGATTTAGCTATGCAAGCTGCCGCAATGGGAGCAAGCACTTTATCTTATAAAGATTTTACTCCTGAATTTGTAGCATCTGAAACTGAAGCTAGAATTGCAGTTATTGAAAAAGAAAACATTGAATTAGGACGTTTAGGTAAAACACTTAAAAACGTACCTCAATTTATTTCCATGGCTCAATTAAATGCAGATGTTATTGCTCAAGCAGAAGTTGATGCTAAAGCTCAATTAGCTGCTGAAGGTAAACCAGAAAAAATATGGGACAAAATTCTTCCAGGAAAAATGGAACGTTTTATCTCTGACAACACTACTCTTGACCAAGAGCAATGTTTATTAGATCAAGAATTTATTAAGGAAGCTAAACAAAACGTTGCTGAATATGTGAAAACATACGGTGATGTTTCAGTTACTGCTTTTGAAAGAGTATCTTTAACATAAGTACTTTTATAATTCAAAATACATTAAAGCTTCTCAAAAATGAGAAGCTTTTTTTTATACAATAATAACAAGAAAGCAAAAAAAACAAATCAATACTATCGGCACAAGCACACGAGGTATGAATTAACAATAAAATTTCCAACCCAAAGAAAGCCTCGAGTAATTAAACCCACTAACGAGATTAATAAGGCCATTTCACTTAATTAATCATCATAATTATTGAAAAAAAAGGAATTCAAATGTATATTTGCACAAATCATTCACAACTATGCACTACAAAAGAATACTTTTAAAATTATCAGGAGAAGCCTTAATGGGTGAACGCCAATATGGTATTGATCCAAAAAGATTAGCAGAATACGCTCAGGATATAAAAGAATTAGTAGAAAAAGGTGTAGAAGTAGCTATTGTTATTGGTGGGGGTAACATCTTCAGAGGTGTTGCAGGAGCAAGTAACGGAATGGATCGTGTTCAAGGAGACTACATGGGCATGTTAGCAACGGTAATAAATGGTTTAGCCTTACAAAGTGCACTTGAAGATGCTGATATCCAAACTAGACTACAAACTGCAATAAAAATTGAAGCAATCGCAGAACCTTACATTAAAAGGCGAGCAACAAGACATCTGGAAAAAGGAAGAGTTGTAATTTTTGGTTCCGGTACAGGAAATCCGTATTTTACAACAGATTCTGCAGCTGTATTACGTGCTATAGAAATAAATGCTGATGTAATTTTAAAAGGAACTAGAGTAGATGGTATCTACAATGAAGATCCTGAGAAAAACCCAGAAGCAAAGAAGTACGATTTCATTACATTTGATGATGTAATTAAAAAAGGATTAAAGGTAATGGACATGACCGCCTTTACTTTAAGCCAGGAAAACAACCTGCCAATTGTAGTGTTTGATATGAATACTCGAGGAAATTTATTAAAGGTAGTTTCCGGAGAAGAAATTGGAACTAAAGTAAACAACTAATTATTAGTTACTTTAATTATTGAACTAGTACAAATAATCACCCTAGTTATATAAACTTACGGTAAATAAATATTTTTGTTCAAGGTAAAACCTTGACTAACCAAACCCATCGACGGGATAAAATATTAACTTTATGGAAGAGATTAATTTTATTATAGACAGCGCAAAAGAAGGAATGGATAATGCAATTTTGCATTTAGAAAAACAACTACGTATTATCAGGGCTGGGAAAGCATCTCCAGCAATGCTAAGCAGTGTTAAGGTTGATTATTATGGTTCTGCAACTATCTTGTCACAAGTAGCCAACGTAAACACACCTGACGCAAGAACGATTACCGTGCAACCTTGGGAAAAAAACTTATTGCAAGAAATTGAAAAAGCAATTATGAATGCTAATCTTGGCTTCAACCCGATGAATAACGGTGAAACCATCATTATAAATGTACCTGCTCCTACTGAAGAAAGAAGACGTGAATTAGCAAAACAAGCCAAAGGTGAAGCTGAAGATGCAAAAGTTGTTGTTAGAAACAACAGAAAGGATGCAAATAACGAAATTAAAAAAATAGATGACGCTTCTGATGACATGAAAGAGAATGCTGAAGCATCAATTCAATCAATAACAGATGAAGCCGTAAAAAAGATTGATGAAATTTACGTATTAAAAGAAAAAGATATTATGACGGTTTAACACCCCTCAATAATCTTACTATATAAAAACGGCTTTAATTGCCGTTTTTTTTATACCTATACACAATGGTAAATAATTACATTTTTTTACCTTTGTTATACTTTATAACCTAATTATGACAAAATTATTTAGTGTTGGTTTTTGGGCTGCCATTGCTCGAATTATATTAAAGAATCGAATTCTTATTCTTATTCTTGTAACTATAGCCACTATAGGATTAGCAAGTCAGTTTAAACATATGCGCTTCACATATACTGAAGCAAACTTACTACCTGATGATCATAAAGTTAATAAAGAATACTTTGAATTTTTAGATACTTTTGGTGACGAAGGAAATTTAATCATTTTAGGTATCCAGGACGATTCGTTTTTTACCCCTGAAAAATTTAATGCTTGGAATGCTTTAGCTGAGCAGTTAAACACACATAAAAACATCACAAGTGTCATTGGTGTAGGAAACATTCCAACGCTCATAAAAAATGAGCAAAAAAAAGCATTTGACACAAAACCACTGGTAGAAAAGCCAATAAACACACAAGCTGAACTAGACAAATTAAAAACAAAACTATACTACAACCTTCCCTTTTATAATAAATTTTTATTCAACGCAGAGTCAAACACTTTCAGGACAGCCGTTTACTTAAAAAAAGACATCATTAACAAACCTGAGCGTAAAAAACTAATTGAACAATTTATAATTCCAAAAATAGAAGCCTTTAACAAGGAGTACAACTTAAGAGTTCGTGTTTCGGGGATGCCATATATCAGAACACTAAACTCCAATACCATAATAAGTGAAATTTCTTCTTTCATTCTTGCAGCGCTTCTCGTTACAGGTTTTATTTTCTTTTTATTTTTCAGATCATTCAGAGCTACATTTATCTCACTTTTCACTGTAGTTATTGGAGTAATGTGGACCTTTGGTCTTTTAGGGTTCTTGCAATATGAAATTACCGTATTGACAGCGATAATACCACCATTAATTATTGTTATAGGAATTCCTAACTGTGTGTTTTTAATAAACAAATACCAGTCAGAAGTAAAAAAACACGGTAATCAAGCAAAGTCACTACAACGCGTTATCACAAAAATTGGTAATGCAACATTAATGACTAATGTTACCACAGCAGCTGGATTTGCTACTTTCATTTTAACAAAGAGTGATTTATTGAGTGAATTCGGAACTGTTGCGTCATTAAGCATCCTTTCCATTTTTATTCTCTCACTACTCTTAATTCCTATCATATATAGTTTTATGCCATTACCAAAGCAAAAACATTTAAATCATTTAAATAAAAAATGGATTGATGGCTTTGTAAATTGGATGGTAAACATGGTAAAACACAAGCGAATAACAATTTATGTTGGATCCTTAGCGCTCCTAATAGCAAGTATGATCGGTATTTTTCAAATAAAAGTCACTGGTAGCTTAATAGAAGATATGCCAAAAAATACTGATTTCTTTAGAGATATTCGCTTTTTTGAAAAAGAGTTTGACGGAATAATGCCCGTGGAATTCATGATAGATAGTAAACGTAAAAAAGGTATAATGAAGTTAGCTACCTTAAAACGAATGGACAAGCTTGAGGAAGCCATAAACGAAATACCTGAATTATCAAAACCAATGTCAGTTGTTGGATTAGTAAAATATGCTAAACAAGCCTATTATAAAGGAAATCCAAAATATTATCAACTACCAACCAATAACGAAAAGCTTTTTATACTTCCTTATGCCAAAAACGCAGATACTGATAGCAACTTAATGAAAAGTTATGTTGATAGTACTGGTCAATATGCCAGAATAACGACCTTTATGAAAGACATCAGTACCGACCGAATGGAAGTTATTGAAGAACAATTAAAACTGAAAATAGCCAAAATATTTCCTGAAGACCGTTATAATGTTACCATGACAGGTAAGGCGCTAGTATTTCAGAAAGGAACAAAGTATTTAAGAGATAACTTATTCCTATCACTAGGACTAGCTATCGTAATTATATCATTATTTATGGCATATATGTTCCGATCATTCAGAATGATTATTGTGTCCTTAATTCCCAATTTACTCCCATTACTAATTACCGCAGGGTTAATGGGTTTTCTTGGAGTACCTATAAAGCCATCAACTATTTTAGTTTTTAGTATTGCTTTTGGAATATCCGTAGATGACACCATACACTTTTTAGCGAAATATCGACAAGAATTGCAAGCACACAACTGGCAAATTCGAAAATCAGTTTATGCTGCCTTACGCGAAACTGGAGTGAGTATGTTTTACACTTCTATTGTATTATTTTTTGGATTCTCGGTATTTACCATTTCAAGCTTTGGTGGTACAGTTGCCTTAGGAGGGTTAGTTTCTGTAACATTACTTTTAGCAATGCTTGCCAATTTGTTACTTTTACCATCTCTTTTATTATCCTTAGAAAGGAGTATTGCCAATAAAAAAGTATTAATAGAACCTAGTTTTAATGTAATCCCTGAAGAAGAGGATACACCATAAAAAAACCGTTAGCATGCTAACGGTTTTTACCCCAAAAAAACTTTCTTAACAAACCTATATGGTTCATTAGTATAAGCTAGTGCAATTTACAACATATGTACATACCAGCACTTCACCTAAATTAGGTATTTTTACATCACTATATTTAGTGATATTTGTATTTGAAAATAAAATTTTTTAAGCCACATAAAAAATTATCTTTGCACCCAATTAAGGATGATTAATGTGACTTGCAAACAATTACATTTTACAATAGAAAAAAACAACGTGTAAAAACTGCAAAAAATGTCCTTATTACAATAAAAAAAGTCATTAGCGAGTTTCATAAGAATAATAAAAAATAATAGATATCAATACATGAAATCAACATCAGTTTCAGAACTATTAAAAGGAAAACAACTTTTACAAGAAATAACCCTAAAAGGTTGGGTAAGAACATTTAGAGCAAAACGTTTTATTGCCTTAAATGACGGATCAACTATTAACAATATACAATGTGTTGTTGATTTTGAAAATACCGATGAAGAAACGTTAAAGAGAATTACTACCGGGGCAGCAGTAGCTATCACTGGAACACTAATTGAAAGTGAAGGTAAAGGACAAAAGGTAGAAGTTGAAGTTAAGGCAATTGAGATCCTTGGAGATTCTGACCCAGAAACCTACCCGATACAACCTAAAAAACATAGCTTTGAGTTTTTAAGAGAAAATGCACACTTAAGAACTAGAACAAGTACATTTAGCGCTGTTATGCGCTTACGATCGTCATTATCATTTGCAATTCACCAATATTTCAACCAAAAAGGATTTTACTATATGCACACTCCTATTATTACAGGTAGTGATGCAGAAGGTGCCGGTGAAATTTTTAAAGTAACTGGCTTAGATGTTAAAAACCCACCATTAAACGATGATGGATCGGTTGATTATAGTAAAGACTTTTTTGGAAAAGAAACTAACTTAACAGTATCTGGACAATTAGAAGCGGAAACTTATGCAATGTCTTTAGGTAAAGTATATACTTTCGGACCAACATTTAGAGCTGAAAATTCAAACACTTCACGTCACTTATCAGAATTCTGGATGATTGAACCTGAGGTAGCTTTTATGGATTTAGCTGGAAACATGGACTTAGCTGAAGATTTCTTAAAGTCTATTATCACGTATATCCTAGAAAATAACAAAGAAGACTTAGCTTTCTTAGATCAACGTTTGTTAGATGAGGAAAAAACAAAACCTCAAAAAGATCGTAGCGAAATGTCTTTAACAGAGAAATTACATTTTGTTGCAGACAACAACTTCAAACGCGTTAGTTATACAGAAGCTATAGACATATTGAAGAGCTCTAAGCCTAATAAAAAGAAAAAATTCAACTATATCATTGAAGAATGGGGAGCAGATCTACAAAGTGAACACGAGCGTTTTCTTGTTGAAAAACACTTTAAATGCCCTGTAATATTGTTTGACTACCCAGCCAACATTAAAGCATTTTATATGCGTTTAAATGACGATGGAAAAACAGTACGTGCAATGGATATTTTATTCCCTGGTATTGGAGAAATGGTTGGTGGAGCACAGCGTGAGGAACGTTTAGACGTATTACTTGAAAAAATGAAAGCGTTAAACATCGACTCTGAAGAATTATCATGGTATACTGATTTACGTAAATATGGAACCGCAACACATTCTGGTTTCGGTTTAGGATTTGAACGTTTAGTAATGTTCGCTACTGGAATGAGTAATATTAGAGATGTAATTCCGTTCCCAAGAACACCACAAAACGCAGCATTTTAAGCCTTCAATGGCTTTGTTTTATGACATTTGATTACGCACCAGTAGCATGTTTCTAATACTACTGTCAATTCTTTTTAAAAAGAGGATTGAGTCATGAAAATAAATTAATAAAACTAACCTACAAGATAAAAAAACCTTGTAGGTTTTTTTATCTTTACAATATTATGCTAAAACAGTATCTACAGTTTAAATTATCTCAAAAATTATCTCCTCAGCAAATTCAATTGATGAAGTTAATTCAATTGCCTACACAAGCTTTTGAACAACGTATCAAACAAGAACTAGAAGAAAACCCAGCTTTAGACAATGGAAAAGAAGAAACTATAGAAGATGAGTTTCAAGAGGATGAATATGATGACTCATATGATAATGAAACAATAAATACTGATGACATCAACATTGACGAATATTTAAGTGATGATGAAACACCTAGTTATAGGTTACAAGCAAATAATTACAGTGCTGACGACGAGGAAAAAAGCATTCCTTATGCAGCAGGAATAACTTTTACCCAACACTTAATAAACCAGTTAAATACCTTTAGCTTAAATGACCAAGAGTATTTAATTGCTGAATTTTTAGTAGGTAGTATTGGCGAAAGCGGATACATTAGAAGAGAATTATCCGACATTGTTGACGATTTAGCGTTTACTCAAGGTGTATATACTACCGAAGAAGAAGTTTTAAAGGTTTTAAAAATAGTTCACACCTTAGAACCTACTGGTGTTGGAGCAAGAAACCTGCAAGAGTGTTTATTACTTCAGTTAAAACAAAAACGTCAAGAAAAAGCAATTGAACTTGCTATAAACATCATCAATGAATCATTTGATCAGTTTGCAAAAAAACATTATAAAAAACTGCTTAAAAAATTCAACATATCAGAAGAGGAACTAAAAGATGCAATCTTAGAAATTGAAAAATTAAACCCTAAACCTGGTGGGGGCTATACTGGTAATAATAGAATTACCGAACATGTTGTTCCTGATTTTAGCATTAAAATTATTGAAAACCAATTAGAACTAACCTTAAACGGTAGAAACGCCCCAGAGCTGCATATTTCTAATGAATACAGCAATATGTTAAAAGGCTATAAAGAATCCAAAAATAAAACCAAGTCACAAAAGGATGCTGTACAGTTTATAAAACAAAAATTAGATTCTGCAAAATGGTTTATTGATGCTATCAAACAACGTCAACAAACACTTTTTGTAACCATGACATCTATAATGCGTTATCAGGAAGCATACCTACTAAGCGGAGATGAAATGGACTTAAGACCTATGATTCTTAAAGATATTGCTGACGAAATTAATATGGATATTTCTACAGTATCAAGAGTTGCAAACAGCAAATATGTTGACACCCCTTACGGAACAAAACTAATTAAAGAATTTTTCTCTGAAGCTATGAAAAACGCTAAGGGGGAAGATGTTTCTACTAGAGAAATAAAGAAAATATTGGAATCCATAATTGATGTTGAGGATAAGAAAAAACCCTTAACCGACGAGAAACTAGCTGCATTATTAAAAGAAAAAGGCTATCCTATTGCCAGAAGAACAATAGCAAAATACCGAGAGCAATTGGACATTCCTGTCGCGCGTCTGAGAAAAAAAATATAATTTTGAATAGGCTATTAACTTACATTTCGTATATTTTTCACCCACTCTTTCTACCCTTTTTTGGGGTTTGCTTATACTATAGCTTTACCTACAATTACCATACTACTGAATACATTCAAAGTAGAATTTTTCAACTATTTATTCTTACAATTGTAATTCCTTTACTTATTTTCAGAGTATTAAAAAAACTACAACTATCATCATCTTTAATGATGGAAAACGTAAAAGAAAGACGTTTCCCGTATACCATAGGAGTAGCATTAAACCTATACATTACGCAATATGTTTTTAAAGAAAATATAGAGCTAGAACTACATTACTTTTTTGCCGGCATTACTTTTTCAAGTATTTCTTTCTTAATATTAAGCTACTTAAATTACAAAGCAAGCCTACACACTGCGGCCATCAGCGGACTAACAATGTTTATTGCGGCACTTAGCATTCACTTACAGCTAAATTTAATAATTCTTATAAGCTTCTTAATTTTCAGTAACGGATTAGTTGCAAGCTCTAGGCTACATCTAAAAGCCCATGATACCGTAGAACTCTTAATTGGTTTTATAATTGGCTTAGTACCACAATTTATGATGATGATTTATTGGGTATAAATCAACAGCAACAGCATACCGTCATTACTAATCTATCAATTTCAATAAAAAACATTACACTTTATCCTGTACAATTTATTAAGACATTCTATTTCAATTGTAATAATCCCACTAATGGACTAGAAAAGATAAAATATTAATCCGAATTTTATTTCAGTAACATCAATTGCTTCTCCATTATATATTGCCTTATTTGAAAACAAACTATTTAAAGCATATGACACATAAAAATTCCACGTGTTCCAACCAAAACCAATATCTGCATTAGTTTTTATCTTATTTAAATGAGGTGTGTTTTTTTGCTTAAAACTCCCTAAATCTCCTTTATACTTCACAACACTATTAAGCACATACCCAACTTTAACCCCTGTGTAAACTCGCCAGAAGCGATAGTTTTCTGAAGTAGAAGTTCGCCATCGAAATTGTAATGGCATCTCAATAACATGAATATTCAATTTATTTTTGCTAAACCCGACTACATTATTATCAAGTATTTGATAGGTGACTGATGAATTTTCTTCCTTTATATATAAATTATGATTGTAAGAGGTATTGGAATATCCCAAGCCCACACCGAAACCCACGTTTCTTTTTTTATTAATAGGCAAGTCTCTAATAAAGCCAAAATGCAACCCTCCAGAAAGACCTTGTTGTTTCATACCTACTGGTTTGTTTTCTAAAAAATTATAGGTAATTCCAACATAAAACTGATCCTCTCTATATTTTGGGTCGTCTATTTTTAGTTCAGTAGTATCCTCTTGTGAAAAGAGTCCAATACAGTATATTAAGGCTATAAAAATGAATGTTTTTTGCATATAAAACGAAGATAGTAATTCACCTTTGCATTCCCAAAATATATATCCGTTTCTGCATACATATCGAATTAAATATCAATCGTTATATTTGTCTGGTTTTTTGTAACAAAAACCTTATTTAGGCGTCAAACCCTAGTAACTTTTAAAAATCAATTAAAATACTAATGAAGAAAAGTATCATTTATCTCGCTTCATTGCTTTTACCTGTATCAATTATGGCGCAAAAAGTAACTTTTGAAGAGTACGACCTAGACAATGGATTACATGTTGTCTTACACCAAGACAATGCAGCTCCAGTTGTAACAACATCTGTAATGTACCATGTAGGTGCAAAAGACGAAAACCCAGAAAGAACAGGTTTCGCTCACTTTTTTGAACATTTACTATTTGAAGGAACAGAAAACATCGGAAGAGGAGAATGGATGGGAATAGTTTCTTCAAACGGAGGAAAGGTTAATGCCAATACTTCTGACGACAGAACCTATTATTATGAAGTATTCCCTTCAAACAACTTAGAGTTGGGATTATGGATGGAATCAGAAAGGATGTTTCACCCTATAATAGAACAAATTGGAGTTGACACTCAAAATGAAGTAGTAAAAGAAGAAAAAAGATTACGTGTAGACAACCAACCATATGGTGCTTTTCAAGCCGAAATCAAAAAATTACTATTCACAAAACACCCATACCGTTGGGCAACTATTGGTTCCATGGATCATTTAGATGCTGCTACTCTAGAAGAATTTCAAGCTTTTAATAAAAAATTCTACGTACCTAACAATGCTGTTTTAGTTGTTGCTGGTGATTTAAACATCAACAAAACAAAAAAAATGGTGGAAAAATATTTTGGTAGTATCCCAAGAGGAAAAGCTGTTACTAAAGCAACCATTAAAGAAACTCCAATTACTAAAGAAATTAAGGCAAAGTATAACGATCCTAACATACAAACACCAGCAATCATTACTGCTTACAGAACACCATCAATGAAAACTAGAGACGCTTATATTTTAAATATGGTTTCTACTGTTTTAAGTGATGGTAAAAGTTCACGACTGTACAAGAAGTTGGTTGATGAGAAAAAAATGGCTTTGCAAGTTGGTTCTTTTGGTCAAAGTCTTGAAGATTACGGAATGTACTTCACTTATGGTTTACCCGTAGGAGATACTAAATTAGAAGATTTGGTTTCAGAAATAGATGAAGAAATAGTAAAAATTCAAACTGAATTAATTACTGATAGAGAATTTGATAAATTACAAAACAAGTACGAAAATCAGTTTGTAAATGCTAATTCAAGTATTGAAGGAATAGCGCACTCATTAGCAACATATTATTTGCTTTATGGTGACATTAATTTGATCAATACTGAAATTGAGATATACAAATCTATCACTAAAGAAGAGATTAGAGCTATCGCTAAGAAATATCTAAATCCAAATCAAAGAGTACAGTTAGAATACCTTCCTAAAAAAGAAGAAAATAAAAAATAAGCTTATAATGAAGACAAAAATTTTACCACTAATAGCATTAGTTTTTATGAGTATAACAACTTTGCAAGCACAAGTAGATCGATCTATACAACCAAAACCAGGGCCTACCCCAAAGATAAATATTGGTAAACCACAGTCGTTTACACTATCTAACGGATTAAAGGTTATGGTTGTTGAAAACCATAAACTCCCTAGAATATCACTAAACTTACGATTGGACAATCCTCCAGTGGTTGACGGAGATAAAGCTGGTGTTTCAGATTTAACTGGAGCAATGCTAGGAAAAGGATCAAAAACCATTACCAAAGACGCTTTTAATGAGGAAGTGGATTATATGGGAGCACAATTAAACTTAAGTGCTAGAGGAGGATTCGCAAGTGGATTATCAAAATATTTTGAGCGCTTAACTGCTTTAATGGCTGATGCAGCTATTAATCCAAACTTTACTCAAGAAGAATTTGATAAAGAAAAAGTAAAAAATCTTGAAAACATCAAAAATGATGAGAAAAGCATTAACGCTATTTCTAACAGAGTTAAATATTTATTAGCTTACGGTAAAAACCATCCATATGGGGAGTATGTTTCTAAAGAAACTATTACTAATATTACCTTAGCCGATATAAGCAAACACTATCAAAACTATTTCGTGCCAGATAACGCATATTTAGTCGTTATTGGAGATGTGAAATTTGATGCAGTAAAAAAGGTTGTTACTGAGCACTTCAGTAACTGGAGAAAAGGATTAGCTCCTTCAATCACTATACCGAATGCTAAAAACGTACAATTTACTCAAGTAAACTTTGTTGATATGCCTGATGCGGTTCAATCACAGGTGACTGTAATGAATACCGTAGATTTTAAAATGAATGATAACGATTATCATGCTGCTTTAATAGCTAATAAAATTTTAGGAGGTGGTAGCTTAGAAAGCATGTTAAACCAAAACTTAAGAGAAGCTCATGGGTGGACCTATGGTGCTAATTCATCATTAAGAGCTAATAAAGACACTCAAACGTTATTTACCGCATCAGCAAGTGTCCGTAATGCCGTTACAGATAGTACAGTAGTGGAAATGCTGAAAGAAATTAACAATATTAGAACTAAAGAAATTTCTGAGAAAAAGTTAAAAGATATTAAGGCTCAATATTTAGGGAAATTTGTTTTGGATATGGAAAAACCAGAAACTATTTCTCGTTATGCCTTAAACATTGAAACAAATAAATTGCCAGCTGATTACTACGAGACTTTCTTAAAGAAAATTAACGCCGTTACCATTGCTGATGTAAAACGAGTAGCAAACAAATATTTCTTAACTAACAACTCTAGAATTGTTATTGCTGGTAAAGGAAGTGATGTTGTGGAGAACTTAGAAAAAGTAATGTACAACGGTAAAAAAATACCGGTTAAGTATTTTGATAAATACGGAAACGCTACTGCAAAGCCAGTGTTTTCTAAACCATTACCAAAAGGAGTTTCGGCGCAGTTTGTTATAGACACCTACATAAAAGCTGTTGGTGGTAAGGATGTTATTTCTAAAGTAAAAATGTTAATTCTTGATGGTGACATGAACATAATGGGACAGTCTATGGGATTACGTATAACTAAAATGGCTCCTAACAAAAGTGCAATGACACTTACTCACCCACAAGCAGGGGTCGTAATGAAGCAAGTTTTTGATGGAGAAGCTGGATATATGATGCAAGGGCCTAATAAACGTCCTATGTCAGCTGAAGATATTACTGAAGCTAAAAACAAAAATGTACTGTTTGAAGAATTATCTTTGGATATGTCAAAAGTAACTTTAGAAAGCATGATCTCTATAAAAGGAGAAGATGCCTATAAATTAAAAGTTACTGGATCTGGAGAGCCAGAATATAGATATTACAGTGCTAAATCAGGTTATTTAGTAAAAACAGAAACGACTAAAGAGGCTCAAGGTCAGAAAATTACTATTTCTACTGAATATGGAAACTACACCCCAACTAGTGGTGTTCAATTCCCTTTTAGCAGGACAACTAAACAAGGACCTCAAACATTCGGGATGATTATTAAAAAAGCAACAGTAAACGCAGGTGTTACTGAAGATGATTTTAAATAAGAACTCTTAATTTTAGTTCAATAAACTAAAAGTCGAAACGAAAGTTTCGGCTTTTTTTATGCTCATAAGCGAATTTATCAACTCAATACTTGTCGAGAAATTTTATTTCTTTCTATTCGCTAAAAATACCCCAAGCAAAATAATTAAGGTTGCCAATATTTGCGTAAAATTTAATTTTTCGTCATCCAACACTCCCCAAAATAATGCTATAATTGGAATGGTATAGGTTACTGAAGATGAAAATATAGGGTTTGAAATTTGCACTAACTTATTAAACATCACTTTGGCAATCCCTGTCCCAAAAATAGCCAACACAATAATGTATAACATTGATTCTTGTACAACCAAAGAAGACAAGACTCCCTCGTTAAAAAAACCAGTTAACACCAACACTATTAACGCGGGAATAGTAATCACTATAAAGTTTCCAACAGCAATACTCATTGCACTCAAATCTTGCATATATATTTTTATAATATTCACATTAAAAGCATAACACACTGACGCTATTATCACAAACATACTAAACCAATAATTCTGATCAGGATTAAGGTTTGCACCACTAACAATCAGCAATAATGTTCCTGTCAATCCAATAATAATTCCTATCACCTGATTTTTTCTAAAGGTCATATTAAAAAAGAAAAAACCAAAAATTAAGGTATTCAAAGGCGTTAAGGAATTTAATATTGATACTATAGCACTATCTATTTCAGTTTCTGCTAAAGCGAACATGTATACAGGAATAAAAGTTCCTAAAAAAGCAGAGATTATAACCGGCTTATAGTGTTCTTTTTTAATTTTCTTTAAACTTTTAAAACCAATGATGAAAAGGAAGATTGCCGTGAAAATTATTCGCAATGAACCGAGTTGATACGCAGTTAACCCAATCAGCCCTTTTTTAATTAAAATAAATGAACTCCCCCATATTATGGAAAGTATTACAAGAAAAATCCACTTTAAGTTTTTATTGCCCATAGTGCAAAAATGAAGATTTTAACACAATAATCCGCTGATTTTCTTAAATTTGTACCACTAATCTTTTAAATACATTTAAAATGAAAACATTAAAATTAGTAGCTATCGCATTTGCTTTTTTGGCTACCATATCTTGCAAAAAAGAACAAAAAGAAGCTGAAGTAGTTATTATTGATACTATTGAAGAAGTTAAAAAATCAACTATTCCTAAAGATGCTACATTAGCAAAAGTTCAGTTTAATATTGATGGAATGACTTGCGCTATAGGATGTGCTGCAAAAATACAAAAGAGTTTAGGGAAAATGGATGGTGTAAAAAACGCTACTGTAGACTTTGAAAGTAAAACAGCAGTTGTTGAATATGATGTTGATCAAATAACAACAAACCTATTAGCTGAACGTGTTGTTGCAAATGGTGACCAGTTTAAAGTTTCTAACTTTCAAACACCTAAAAAATGTAAAGCAGACTGCACTAAAGCTTGTTGTGCTAAAGACGCTAAAAAATGTGTCGTAAAATGTAGTGCTGATTGTACAAAAGCAGACTGTGCAAAATGTGCTGAAAAAACTGCTGATTGTAAAGCTAAATGTGCCGCAAAAAAATTAGAAGGAAAATCTTGTAAACCAGGATGTGAAAAAGCTTGTTGTAAAGCAAAAGCATAATTGTTAAGCTCACTTATTGGGTTTTATCAAACAAAAAAGCGTCTAATCTTCAGATTAGACGCTTTTTTGTTGCAGTTAACACTTTAAATCGTAAGTGATTCGTCACTTACATTTCTTGAAACTTTAAATTTTTGCATAAATGTTAGGGATAAGATTACAGAAGAGCTAACCCCTTCTATAGCTAGTATCAATAGTAATATTTCAGGTCCACCTGCCCCAGCTAAATACTCCATTAACATCTCAGCAAACGGAGGATCAATGTGAAATAAATAAATCCCCATAAAAAGTACAAAAATAAACGTAGCTATAACCCCTGTCAAAATACCTGTAGCAAAGCCTGAAAAGTATTCAAAAGCATCCTTTTCAATGTTTTTCTTCTTTTTAATTACTGCATAAATACCATAAGCAATTATAACTCCATTTAAAACCCTTAACCAATGATTATCATGTAGACCTACAAGTCTAATTAATAAAAAATAACCAATCAGTGCTACCCCTATAAGCAACCCGTATTTAACATAAAGTGCATTTGATTTCATAATGTAATATGTTGATTTCCAGTATTAATTTACGAAAAAATAACGACTCTTACTGTAAAAAAAAGCAAAACTTAAAATCAATTAAAATGATATCTGCCTCACAAATTATGCTGTAAAAACAAAAAACCAGCGCTATGCGCTAGTTTTTTAACTCTTATTATTTGTATGTGTTTTATACTATTATCCCTCGCAACTAGTACACTCTTTCTTTTGTTTGAATTTCTGAGCGGCATTCATACTGTGTTGGTAATACATTGACTTGATTCCTAATTTCCAAGCTGTCATATATAAATTATTCAAGTCTTTTGTTGGCATATCAGGATGTACCATTACATTAATAGACTGTCCTTGATCAATATGATTTTGTCTGTTTGCAGCTTGATATATAACCGTCATTTGATCAATTTCCGGATATGTTTTAAACACATCTCTTTCATGTTCAGTAAGGAATTCTAAATGTTGTACAGATCCATCATAATCACGGATACTTCTCCAAATCTCAGCCGTGTTTTGACCTTTTTCTTCTAACAACTGAACTAAAAACGGATTTTTAATTGTTGTTTTTATCTTAGCGATATCCTTCACATAACTGTTAGACCAGATTGGTTCAATACCTTGAGATACTTGTCCTAAGATAAACGCAGAAGATGTTGTTGGAGCTACTGCATTTAAAGTAGTATTTCTACGCCCATATCCTTTTAAAACTTCAGGTTCACCATATAATTTTGCCAACTCTTCAGAGGCTTTATATGATTTATCTTTTATCGCCTTGAAAATTTCAGAATTTAAATTGAACGCTTCTTGACTATCAAAAGGTAACATTTTTGATTGCAATAATGAATGCCATCCTAAAGCTCCTAATCCTAATGCTCTATTTTCTTTAGCGAATGTATACGCTTTTTCCATAAAGTCAAACGTAAGTCTATCATCACGATCTTCAGAATCTCTAAAATCTTCTAACTTAGTAATAAACTCTTCCATTACCGCATCTAAAAAGTACGTTAATGTTTCTACAGCATCAGTATCTTTCCACTTATCATAATGCAATAAGTTTATAGAAGATAAACAGCATACAAATGACCATTTTTCATTTGATGGCAACATAATTTCTGTACAAAGATTACTTGCATAAATTTCCAAGTTTTTATCTTTATATACGTCAGCTGCATTATTATTCACGTTATCTCTAAACAATATATATGGATAACCAACTTCTGATCTAGATTGTAATACTTTTGCCCAAATGGTTCTTTTTGCAACATCACCATCTCTCATTTCTTCCATCCACTTGTCACTCACGGTAACACCATGCGTCAACTCTTGTATAGGATTTCCTTCAGAACCAATTTCTAAAAATTCCATTACATCTGGATGATCAATAGGTAAGTAAGGTGCAAAACGACCTCTTCTTACAGAACCTTGACTAACCACATCAACCATTTTTTCAAACAATTGCATGATATGTACAGCTCCTGAAGATTTTCCGTTGTTTTTAACAGGCGCTCCTCTGTGACGTAATTTACCAAAATAACCCGATGTTCCCCCACCTAATTTTGACATCATACCTACTTCTGACTGAGTAAATAAAATATCCCCCATATCATCAGCTATATGTGACCCAAAACAGCTAATTGGCAAACCTCTTTTTTTACCAAAATTTGACCAAACCGGTGATGCTAAAGAGTAATACCCTTCTGCCATATAACCATAGAACTTATCTGCAAAACCATCTATTTTCAAGATTTTTTCTGCATTTTCAGCTATCTCTCTAATTCTTCCTTCCGGTGTTGCACCGTCAGTAAGATATCCAGATTCTAAAAACTTACGACTATTTTCTGTTAACCATTTAATTTCAGGTTGACGAGTTGATTTCTCAGCTTGTAAAGCTGCTTTTCTTGCTTCTACCAATTTATCTTGTTCAGTTAATGTTTGGCTTTGATTCTGACTGGTTAGTACGTCTTTTCTCATAATTTAAAATAGGTCGTCACTGGTTATACTTTTACTTCTTTTGGTGTAGGCGATAGATCTTTTTACGAAGAAATCTCCGTGTTTAGTCCCAATAATCTCATCGTCAAACCATTCT